>MDSX01037398.1_pt1 | contig 11670 bp, 9 predicted proteins | sample 811141 | NCBI WGS metagenome assembly MDSX01 (sample SAMN05326642, study PRJNA326480) | marine metagenome | isolation source: seawater | place: Atlantic Ocean: South East | collected 2010
ATGTTGACATCACTTACGATGGCGTCGAAGGTGGTCATGTGGTCCCCCGGCAATCTGGCGGAGCTGGTGGTGTGGTTCGCGTGGTTGTTATACAGCGAGTGTATCGCTGTATTTCAAAGGCGGCGACCTATCGAAGAGCGCGTGCCCGCGTGGCTGGCCGCGAGTGACGGCGAGCCTCGACCCGCGGTCCTCGTCACGGGAGCCGGCTCGGGCATCGGACGCGCCGTGGCCGTCCAGCTCGCGCGCATGGGAGCCGGCGCGGTGGTCATCGCGTGCCGCACACTCGCGGAGGCGCGCGTCGTCGCGGATGGGATCCGCGCTGTCGCGCCCGAGGACGTCGTTCTCAAGCCCGTGGGCGTCGACCTCAGGGACCCGGCGCAGATTGTCTCGATGTGCGAGTACGTGAGGGGCGACGAGGACATTCGCGTGAAGCTCGTGGTGCACTGCGCGGGCGTGTTCTGCGCGACGTGGAGGAGGACTGAATGGGGGGAGGAGGAGACGGCGGCGGTGAACGCGCTGGCTGGGTCGAGGATACTCCGGGGACTCGGGGCGAAGGGCATCAGGTTCGTCGCCGTGGGTTCCTTTACGCACCGAGCGACGTCGTCCGCCAGGCTCAAACGATGGCCCGCCGCGGTGGTGGGGCAGCCGCCACTCACTCCCGCGGGCGCGTACTCGTGCTCGAAGGCTGCTGTGGCGGTGTACGTGGCGTGGGCGCGTCGAAGGTGGGGCGACGACGGATTCACGGCGTGCGTCGCCGACCCCGGGCTGGTGGACACGGACATCAACCGCGAGTGGCCGCCGGCGCTGAGAGGGCTTTACGTGACCGTCGCGAGGATCACGGGTCTGTTGACCGCGCCGTCAACGGGCGCGAAGGCGGTGTTGCACGCGTGTTTCGATGAAGGCGCGACGTACGTATACGGCGCGAGGGGTGCGCGCATTCAACCGGCAGCCGTTGAACCGGCGGTGTGCGAGGAGGTGTTCGACTTCCTGGAAAATAGAACCTAGCTAGCTAATGTTAAGAGCCTAAGAGACACTACTTGTAGTTCCAGCACGATGTAGACGCTCGACAGTTTGAGTCGTATGGTCGATCGAAGCACGCGTGGGCGACCGGAGCCAGTGGAATCGTGACTCCAACCTCGTCCAAGAGGTCAAACTGGATTGGGTCGTCGTCGGGGCCAATTCTGGCCACCGGCGCGGGACCGAGCTGGCCGAGCGTCGGATCTCCCCAGCACCAGATATCGCCGCTATCGGTCATCAGCACCGTGTGATTGTTACCCGCGGCGACGGAGACGACTTTCGGATATTTCTCCTCCCCCGCCGGTGCCAGTCGCGAGTCAATGGACTCCCACATCCGTCCGGTTCGCATCAAGGACATGCCCTCCCGGTGTATCGCCGGGTCGCCGCCGTCGTTTTGATACAGCATCCGCGGGTCCCCGGCGCCGTCGCCCGTGCCCGCGATCCACACGCGCCCCTCCGAGTCGCACGCCACCGAGTGGGACTGTCCCCCGGCTGCCGACACGAACTTGATGTCGGAAGGGTCGGTCACGGGCGTATCGAAGTAACCGTCAGCGACGACCGACGGGTCCAACAGGTGCCAGTCAACCTGCACGCGGCCGGGATGGCACGCTCGCTGCCTCCACGTCCGTTCGTCTCCCTCCCTGAACCGACCGAGCTGATCCCCGCTGTCGTCACCCCACGTCCAAAGGTCCCCGCGCGCGGTGATCGCTAAACCATGCGAGGCGCCGAACCAGACCCCGACCACCTTGCCGTAGTTTGGATCGGAAGCCGGAGACCCGTCGCTGTCGTCGGATGAACTGTCCGAGCCGGCGCCGTCGTCCTCGTCGTCGGTGTCGCTCATCGCACCCGGGAACACGAACGGCGACACCGACCTAGACTGCGGCGTGCTCGGCACCGATACGGACCCCGATACGGTACTGGATGATTGGTGGATGGGCACCAGCGCGACCCTCGTGGGCACGTCCCTGTTCATGCAGTCGCCCAGTCCCAACTTACCGAACCTGCCGCATCCCCAGGTGTACATCGAGCCACTCGCGGTGAACGCCGCGGACGTGTCCCCGGACGCCGCCACGCCGATGACCCTATGCCCGAACAGCTCGCTCACCTCCCTCGGCTTCGACCACTGCTCGCGCTCATCCGCGGCGGCTGCTGCGCCAATCGCTGGTGAGCCCGACCTCGGCGAACCCCCTCCCCGCGGACTTTCGCTTCGACGCCTGTCCCTCCTGAGCCTGCCCCCTGGGGAGCTACCTCCCGGGGACCCGCCGAGTGATAGCCTGGACAGCGCGACGCTGTCACGGATGGATCCGTGACCGAGCTGCCCCTTGGCGTCCCCGCCCCACGTGTACACCCTCCCGCTCTCCGTCGCCGCGATGGCGTGAAGCGATCCAACCGCGACTGACACCACGCGCTGCCCCCCGAACGCGCCGCGCCTCGGAGCGGTCATCAGTCGCACCAAGCCCGGTGTGTCGAACCGCTCGGGGAACGACGTGCGACTTAGCGGTGGTCGACCCGCGGAGCACCCCGGTGAGTCCCCGTCGCCGCCGCGGTTGTACCACGCAAATTCCATCTCGATACCGTCCTTGTTCCTCAACACGGTCAGGGGCGACGAACCAACCCCGGCGGCGACGTTGAAGCACCGTCCCGCCGCCGCGGTGAGCGCGCGCCCGGTGCACACGGGCCACAACTCTCCCAGTTTCGTCAGCTCGGTCGTGGCCTCCACGTCGCGCTCCGTCGGCTCGCTCGACTCCCCGTCGACCACGGGTCCCCACACATGCACCGCCCCTCGCGCGTCCACGATGACGGTGGTGTCCTGTGCCGCCGTCAACGATGGCAGGCCCACGCGTTCGGCGTGCTCGGCAAAGCGTAGAAGCGACAGCCACGTCTCCTTCTCCCGCGGGGATCCCAGCCACGGGTAGCGCGCCGCGACCGTCTCCGCCGCGCCCGCCTCCACCAAGCTCAACCCTTCGTGGTGCATTCGCTCGCGGAACGCACGGCAGGTCGCGCCGAGCGCACGTAGGTCGCACGAGTCGAGGCGAGACAGAACCCGCAGCGCGACATGCTCGGGAAGGTCCACGAGCGAGCTCATCGCGGTCGTCGAACGGCGCTGACGCGCGCGTTCGGCGGTGGACCTCTGTGGCTGTCTTAGCCAAAAAGGTCCGGTTTTCGTCAACAAGCTGGTTTCTTCTCGGACTGTCACAGTCCGGTCACCAGACCTCGCACGGTTGGGGAAACTCCCCTCGGACGACCCCTAAACGGCTCGTCCGAGGGATTTGAATGGCGGCGGCGTGCCAGACGTAGACTAACACACAATGATGGACAACAAAAGGCAACGCACGCACGACACGGGCGAACCCACCCACCAACCAAACAACCCCGACAGCTCCAACAACATGGCTCTCTCCCCTCTCGTCCGCGGCTCCAGCGACCTGTTCTTCCGCGATGCGTTCCGCGAGGCTGACGACGTGAGTGGCACCTACGTCGAGCGTCTCTCCCCGATACGTCTCTCTCCGATACGCTCACCTCCGATATGACTCCGCGCTCCTTCCTCGACAGTTCTTCACCAACTTCTTCCCCGGAGGCGCACTTGTCCCGGGTGGTGCGGGCCCCAGCGGCTCCGTGGCTAAGATCATCGCCGTCGACGTCATCGTAAGTCACCTTCGCCGTCCTTCCACAGTCTTCTTGTTGTTGTTATCCTTCCAAAGTCTTCTTGTTGTTGTCGTTGTTCGGGTCTCCATGTCCAAGTAATTTTCATCTCATCAACACCCGCAGGAAAACAAGGACGGGTACACCCTCAAGGCTGACGTGCCAGGCACCAAGAAGGAAAACATCTCCCTCGAAGTTGACGGCAACGTCATCCGCATCGGTGTGATGCTAGACGAGGGCGTGACCGAGGAGTCGGAGTCCCCCGACAAGAAGTGGCACAGGAGTGAGCGACGCGAGTACCACTCTTTTCAGCAGCGGGCACTCCGCATGCCCGAGAACACCGACTTCTCCAAGATTGAGTCCAAGTACGAGAACGGCACCTTGACCATCGACGTCAAGAAGCACCCCTCGCCCAAGCACCCGACGCCCAAGAAAATTTCCATCAAGTGACTCGATGAATCACTTGCAAGGGATGTGAGTTCACGCCGCGCAAGCCGCCGCACACGAAACGAGCGAGACGACGACGCAACGAACGATTGAAACAGTTTTTGTCAATACCATGGAAATATCTACGAAATGTCTCGACACGCGAGCCGCCGAGCCGTCGAACCCTTATACCAACGCTCGCCTTTCTCTGCCACACCCTCCTCGCCCTTAGATGGCGCCGTACGCGCCGCCCTCAGTCTTCCTCACCTTGGGCGTGAACCCGAGCCAAGACCTGGGCAGGCAGGGGCAGATCTCCTCCCTGATGTAACCCTGACCCTGCACGCGGAGCGGCGCCTGCTCGTAGAAGACACCGCACACCATGATGATCAGCACGGCCCAAAGGCCGTCCGAGGTGGTGTGCTTGTTCCAGATGACCCAGTTGACGAGCTCAGAGATGAACTTGTTGCACGTCGCCACCACGGAGACGGAAGTGGCGGACAGCGCCTCACGGATCCACATCGTCGCCACGGACATACCCAGGCCCATGATGCAAGACGCCACGAGCAGGGTGATCGTCTTAGTGCTCCACTCGTTCTTCGCGTCATGCATCTGGAGTATCTCCTCGGCGAGTAGCATCTGCGCCAGCGCGAGGGGCATTGACAGGATGTTGATGTTGTACGAACGAGACCAGTTGTTCAACTGGACCTTCTCGATCGTGGTCTTCGCCACGAGACCCTCGGACACGGCGGCCACGAGGAACAGGCAGCAGAACATGTACGCCTTCACGGAGGCGTACGCGTCAACCTTGACGTAGAACGCGGCGCCGAACACGATGCCCACCAGCGCCAGGGAGGACTTGTAGTTGGGGAGCGCGCGACCGAGAAAGAGGTACTCGCACGCGCTGAAAAGCACGGGGGTCATCGACTTGACCGTGATGAAAGTCTCCAGCGGCGCGTACTTCATGACCTCCATGCCCGCGTACAGGAGGGCGAAGAAGGTGATGACGAGCGGCGTGAAGATTCCCGCGATCCTCCAGGTCAAGGGCTCCACCTCCACCATGCCGGTGTAGTGCGCGATGAGGAGCATCAGCGTCGTCGCGGTGAACTGGCAGAAGAGGATGAAGTTAGGAAGGGGGATGAAGGTCACCACCACCTTGTTCACCACCGAGAGCTGCGAGCCGATGGCGCAGTACACGAGGATGATGCCGAGAACCCGGGTGGACCTCCACAGGTACGTGGCGGCGTTGTTGCTGTCCTCATTCGTGACGCCCATCCCTTCAACCTTGGCCTTGCCGTCGCTCATGTTCGCGCACGGGGTCGGTACCGCGTTCGCGCTCCGAAGATGTCCCGACGGGTCCTGATCGGCGCCGCGTCGTCTTCGAGAGTGACTGGCAGGCGCTCTCGAACGGGCCCGATTAAAACACCCGCGGCATCGGTAACACCCTCTTGGATTGAACTTGGCGTGTAGCGCGTGTCAGCAATTGAATTTGAGTCAAACACCTATTTGCTCATACGAAATAATTAAATCTAACCATTAATTTCGTGTAAAGTGCAAGGCAAATAGTATACAAATCGTGTGAACTTCGGCTGCAGATGTGATGAAAATAATCGAAACTCGTCTTCGACCCTGCCCAAAAACACCGTTCGCGTGCCTCTCCTCGCCCTCTCAAAGGCGCGCTTCCACGTGCCGCCCAGACACTAGGGGATCTGTAAAGATGGTGCGTCACCAAACCATGCGTGATCCTCCCACGTCGTCGCGTTTCGAGAGCGTCGCGCCGGTCGTCGACGCCGCGCGCGTCCCGCTTCGGGCGTCGATCCAGGAGTTTTCCTATTAGGGCTTGGCTTTTGCCGGCAAGATGCGCGCGACCTCCGTACGCACAGGCGCTGACGATCGCTCCCTCCCTCTCCACGTCTCAGGTGAACATTCCCAAGGCTAAGAAGAGCTTCTGCAAAAAGTGCAAGAAGCATACGCCCCACAAGGTGACGCAGTACAAGACGGGCAAGGCCTCTCTGTACGCGCAGGGTGAGTCTCAATCCCCGAGAAATAAAATACGCCCCGATGAGGGCCGGAACCGCGCTCCCGTCGCGACGCGACCGACGCGAACACGTTCACTGACCTTCTACCCTTTCAATCCCACAGGTAAGAGGCGTTACGACCGCAAGCAGAGCGGTTTCGGTGGTCAGACCAAGCCCGTGTTCCACAAGAAGGTGCGTGTCATGGCCAGGGAAATCTCTGCATGTTTTTTCTAGGGTTGGGTTGGGGGGCCGGACGCGCGGGTCCCGCCTGCCGAGGCTGGGTCGCACGCGGCGACTCACGCGCGATCTCGCCCCCCTGGCCTATCCTAGAGCCTGGAGTTCCCACTCCAAGCCGTGCCGTGTCGCCAGTTCGCCCGGGAAGAACCCCCAGACGCTGACCAAACCCCCTCCGCTCGTGTTTCAACAGGCTAAGACCACCAAGAAGATTGTGCTCCGCCTCCAGTGCAACACCTGCAAGGCTGTGTGCATGCACCCCATCAAGCGCTGCAAGCACTTCGAGATCGGTGGTGACAAGAAGGGCAAGGGAGGTCTCTACCAGTAAACATCGCACTTATTGCGCTGCATTCTAGTGGGGGTTTGGTAAAGAGAGTTTGTTTCGTCTTCGGGATGAAGGCGTAGAAGCTTGTAATATCCTATGAGCCGGGGTAACTCATGAGCGTGTCTCTTTTCGTCCGCCTACGTGTTTTACATGAGCTAATGCGCCGTCTAGTCTAATCCATGAATTCTGAGAGGGGCATCTTGATGAGGCCGGTTATCAAAGGCACCGGGCTCGTCTTCGTACACACAATCACCTTGATCTCACTCGCGCCCGACGTCGGGTCCACCTGCCGGCACTTCACCGCGTCGATGTAGGGCAGACCGGGCAGAAGCGCGGGGCACTGCATGATGTACTCCTCCAGCTCGTACATCTCGGGCTTGGACGGAACGATCGCGATTGGAACGTCGTACACGGGTTCAGTGCCGGTGTTGACGACGTGCACGCGAATCTTGAAGAGCGGCCCGAGGCCCTGCACGGACGCCTGAAGGCGCACCGTGACCCCTTGGCGCGATTCGTTCACCGGTGACTGTCCGTCCTTCAGGATCTTGACGTACGCGCGCGCGGTGTTCAGCCTCAGCTTGAGCAGATCCCTCTGGAACGCCTGGTGCATGTCCACCGCCTGTTCCCTCTCCCTATGCGTCTGCTCGACGTACAGCTTCGTCTTCTTGGGCACCGCGAGGGGAATGTCCTGCTCGGGGGGAGGCCCGTTCTGCGACACCGCCTCCAGGTTGGCGAGTCGCGGCATGATCTTAACCTGCAGGTTGCCACCCCTGGTGCACAGTATCAGCGTGTTGTCCTCTCGTCCCATCCTACCGAAGCGCAGCCCCCGGACCGGCTCCATCATGTCAAACTTGCTCACCACGTGCTTCTCGTTGTACACCCTCAGCTCGTTGTTCGCCAGCGCCACGAGGAGGCAACGCACCGCCCTCGTCCTCGTCACCTCCATCGACTCCATGCACGTGATCTCCGCGGGCAAATAGAGAGAGTACGCCTTCTTCCCCTTGGCGTGGTAGCAGTGAATCACGCGGTTCATGCACGCCACGTGGATCTGCTTCGCCGTCCTGATCAAGCCGCACGGCTGCGTCTCGAGCTCGATCACCACCGTGGACAGCTCGTCGTTCTTGACCGTGTACACCCGCCCGTCCCTGCACGCGACCACGATCCTGTAGTCCACGTCCAACAGACCGGTGGACGCGACGAACACCGGCGCCGACGGGAGCTTCACCGAATGCTTCACCGCGCTGCCGTTGGCGTTGAGCACGTAGAGCTCCGCGGATTCCGTCCCGACGAAGAGGCACGACGTCGCGTCCCACTCGTCCATGTTCTTCCTAACGCTTCCCATGCACGTGATGGACGTGAAGTGCTGCAGCTGCTCGGGCGCCTGCGCCGCGCAGTACGCGGTCCTCAAACCATCAACCGTCCCTCCTCCAGCGCCGTCATCCTCCATCGCGAGCAGGTCGAGGGACCGGGACGTGAGGGAGACCCCGGCGTCCCTCAGGTTGGCGAGCTCGTCCCACGCCTCGTTCGGACTCAGCTGCCCGTCCCGCGTCATCTTCCAAACCTCCATCTCCTGCTTGTCCACGGCCAGCGCCGGGAGCGTGAACTTGTAGTAGGGGCGGAGGTTGCGGTAGATGTACACGTGCGTCCCCGCCGCGATGGCCAGCGACGGTCGCTTGGGTGACTTGGGCTCCGCCGGGTAGAAGGTGCACACGGCCACGGGCGGCTCGAGCAGGTCGTGCTCCGACGTCAGGCTGGTGCCGTTCCAAACCTTCATCTTCTTGCTCGCGGTGGCCACCACCAGCCTGAACTCACCGTCTCCCGCGAGGTCCGCGGTGCAGATGCAGGGGCTGAAGGCGTCCGCGCCGGCCATCGGGTCCTGCCACGCCTCCAGCCACGCGGGCGTGTTCTTCTCCCTGACCTGCCGGGGAGGAGCCGTCTGAGCAACCTGCTGAGCAGCCTGCTGAGCCGCCTGCTGCTGGTACGCCGCGCGCTCAGCCTCCTGCTGCATCGCCCTCTGCTGCTCCGCAATCTGACGCTCCCGCTCCTCGTTGGTGGTGTAGTCGCCGTAGTTGGCGCGCTGATACTCCGCGGTGTTGGGCGGGGGATTCACGCCGGGGTACTGATCATCCGCCTGCCCCTGCTCGGGCTGGCGGACATCTCCGGTGTACGCGTAGACCATCGGCCCGTGCCCCGGATCTCTGGTTGACTTGTTCAAAACGACGGGCAGACGGGCATTTCTATTTCGCAATTCTTGTGATCGTACTTGTATGGGTTTTCCTAGTCCTGCACGGAACCGTCGAGCCATGGTATGAGCAAACAGTATGTGCCTTGTCGCTATTAAGAGTCTTACCAAGCTCACCCAACAGCGACGCCAATCGCTTGCCCTAACCCACAACCAATCAGCGCCGCGGGTCGTGCGCGCGCAGCGATCGAGCGTCGATCGGATCATGTTTCGTCGCGTCATCACCGACGCCACGCGTAGGGCCGCGGGCACCGCGTCCACGGCCGACTCCGTCGCCAACCGGTGGGTATCGTCCGCGTTGTGCGCGACGAGCGGCGAGGGAGCGACGTCCATGATGATCCGCCAGCCGTCGTCGTGCGCGACGTGGGCCAGGCACATGAGTCGGCTGAACGCCAAGGGCACGCGGCCGATCGGTGTGCAGGTCGCTCCTACCCCGTACTTCGGCAACATGATCGTCGAGCGCCTCCCGTGGGTCGCGCCGCTTCCCGAGCCGTGGGAGGCTGAGTACCAGCAGTGGTCCGATGAGCGAAGGCAGAAGTTCTTGAAGAAACTGCCCGAGTCGCTGGTCAACCCGAAGGCGGACTTCGAGGAGCGGGACGCCGGAGAAGTTTTCGACCCAGCGCCGAGGGAGACGGAGGCGGACAAGACCGGAGACCAGCGGACCATGCACCGGAAGCTGGATGAGTTTTTGTTCCTGGTGGTGCAGGATGCGAAGACGGGGGAGTGGGGCTTCCCCAGGCGGGAGCACGCCGACGGGGAGACGATGCGGGAGGTGGCGCGTCAGGCGATGGAGGAGGCGGTGGGTGACTCCGTGGAGACGTTCCTGGTGGGTAACGCGCCCCTGGGTCACTTCTACGAGGCCAAGGCGGGAGCCGAAGGCAAGGAGGGCGGCGAGGGGACCAACTTTTACCACCGAGCGCAGTGGCTGGATGGCACCCTCAAGCTGGAGTCCACGTACAAGGACTACAAGTGGCTTACCAAGGTACGCGCGCGTCTTCCGGCGTTTGTTTTCCACGAACCACGTTTATGCGACAGCGCAGTCGACGGGATTGGAGATGACGAGACACAACTCAGTTTACACTGGTCTTCTTTCCACCGAAGCTTACCAAACGGCGCTGAGTGACATTTACTTAAGCCTCTGGCCGGATCCATCGCCGTTGACTGCCTGCATTTTCCCTGACGAGTTCCTCGTTCGTTTTTGTTCGCATTCGGTCTCGTCTCACCCTTGCTTTCCGTTCACATCACAGGAAGAGCTGGGAGCGCACTTCAACAAGGAGCACCACGAATTCATCAAGGCGATCTGCTGACGAGCACGACTGTCGGCGCGCACTTGAACAGTATCGTCCATAGACTTAGTTTATTTTTGGGCAATGGATGTATTTCATCTCCAGATCTACGCTCTCACGCCGTGGGTGGCGTCCACTGCGTCAATCCCTTCTCCGCGTTGTGGTAGTACGCGCGTCCTTGTTGATCGTAGTACACCTTCCAGCCAGACACCGGCGCGGGAGCCTCCTTCTTCGCTTCCTTGGCGACCTTCTCACCTTCGTCGCCTTTGTCGGAAGCATCGTCGTCCCTGCCGCGCTTCTTTCTGCCCTCCTCGTCCTCACCGCCGTCGCCGTCCCCGGCGTCCTTCTTCCCATCCTTCGCCGCCTTGCCCTCGCCGTCTGGACCGTCTTCCTTGTCGGAGTCCTCGTCCACGTCGAGCCCCTCCGCCTTCCGCTTCGCCTTCTCCTCGTCCGCCTTTCGCTTCGCGGCGAACGCCCTGGCCTGGGCCGCGATGTCCTTGTAGTCCGGCTCCTTGCTGACGGCGTCCAGATCGGACGTCCACGCGGGGCCGAACTTGGACGCCCAATTCACCGTCCCGTTGGTGCGCTGCGCCGCCTGGTGCCCTTCCTTGCCGCAGATGTTGCAGGCGTGGATGGAGCTGCCGGCGGGGCGGCGGAGTTTGTGGTGTTTATCCATGGTCGACGCGGTCGCCCGGGTTGCGTGGTGGATACTGATCACCAAACGAACCCTCAGGTTAATTAATTTGGCATGATGCAGGAAAACGAGAGAGCCACCAAAAAGTTGTGCTGTCGACGAACCGAGACACACGCCACAGCGCGGGGCTTCTGAGGTATGGGATGATGGGTGCGCTCGTATCGTCAAACGCTCGTGTCGTGCATCGTATCGTCGTGTGGATGCGAACGGTCGGTACCAGGGGCCTCGAAGCTATGCGCCCCGTGACGGACGTTACGAGAGACACCACGGCTCCGAGCACCTCAGAGCGTTGGATGGAGGAAGAGTTCCTGTGCCCTTGCTACTATACCGATAACTTCTTCGTGAGGTCCCTCGGTCGCCACGTAACGTACGATGGCACCGCCGCGGGCTTCGACGCCGCACACCCGAACATCGTCAAGGACATGACGGACGAGCGACGACGCGACGTACACATGGAGCTCGAAGGGGAGCTGGCTCGGCGCCGAGGTCACTTCGCCGCCGCGAGGAAGAGGCGGGCGTTCGTCGCCGCAAACTACAAGCCGCTGCGACCGGAGGTTTACACCCTGCGCGATGACTTCGTGGACCCTCGGTGGGTCGAACTCGCCGAACTAGCCAGGACGCACGGTGGCAAAGATGCTTTGATGAAAGCGGCGTCGGGGATTGTTCGTCAGCGCCCCCGCGGCGTGTTCGCCTTCCCCGCGCTGACGCCGAGGTTCTGCGAGCTGATGCGTGAGGAGCTGGACCACTTCGAGCGGAGTGATATGCCGAGGGCGCACCCGAACACCATG
>MDSX01026233.1_pt1 | contig 11662 bp, 13 predicted proteins | sample 811141 | NCBI WGS metagenome assembly MDSX01 (sample SAMN05326642, study PRJNA326480) | marine metagenome | isolation source: seawater | place: Atlantic Ocean: South East | collected 2010
CACTGCGGATATTTACACAGTGGACAGATTTGCTATAGGTCACGGCTCACCTGTAAATGCTATGACTTTTGAACAATCAACTGATGCACCCAACAACTTCAAAAACAGTATTAAGGTAACAGCGGGTACGGGTGCAAGTGCTAGTACAACGGGCTATGCTTTACTACGTCAAGCTATTGAAGGTCAGAATATAGCGCATATTGGTTTTGGAACGAGTGCGGCGAAAGCCATCATATTGTCTTTTTATGTGAAGTCTAGCCTGACTGGAACCTTTGGAGTAAGCATGAGGAACCAAGCTGGAACTAGGGCATATGGCGGCACTTATGCTATAAGTTCTGCAAATACTTGGGAGTATAAAACTGTTACAATTCCAGCCGACACAGGTGGCACTTGGCCTACAGACACTGGCATAGGTTTTCATATGCAGTGGGATTTAGGTGCGGGGTCAAACTACGACATTGCCGCTGGTTCTTGGACAGATGGCACTAATATGTTTGGTGTTGAAGGTACAGTAAAACTAACAGAGACAACCAACGCAACTTGGCAAATGACAGGCGTACAGCTTGAGGTAGGCGATGGCGCAGCCACTCCTTTTGAACACCCTCGCAGCTTTGGCGATGAGTTGGCTAGGTGTCAGCGGTATTATCAAATTAATTATGCTACTTGGTACGGAGTTGCGGCGGCATCTGGATATTTTGTATCTAGCAATATAACTTATAAACCAGACCTCAGAGCTAATCCAGTCGTGGCTCAAGAATCCTTTTCTTCTGGTTCTCTTGGTAGATTTACCTCAACAGGAGCAACCAGCAGTACAATAAATGGCACAACTATATATTCAAGTCCGAGCAGTGCTGGCGGTAATTCGGGTTATTACGCAACGTGGTCTGCTGATGCAGAATTGTAGGAGTTATCATGGATATTAAAGATGCTAAATACGTCAAAGATTTAGTAGACGAAAACATACTATATATAGATGCTACTGTGGATGGTAAGCTTGTAACTATTCCCACAGATTTAGCCAACCGCCACTACGCAGAAATTATGCGTCAGGTAGACGCTGGTACTCTAACCATTGCAGATGCTGACTGATGTTTGGTGAGTTGGCATTATCCGAAAGGGCTATTGCAGACCAAGGTATTCTATCCTTTGGTTCTGCAACTGCTAATGCCAACTTTGTTATATCTTCTAATTTCGCTAACCTTCAAGCAAGTGGCAGTCTTAGCCTAGAGGCTATATCTAGCATAAGCAGAATAGGCGCTGGCACGTTAACTGGAGTTATCGGTGTAACATCCGAGTTTGAGCAGAGCGCTAACGCATTAAGGTTTGCCACTGGTATAGTAGAGAAGTCATTTGGCTTCGTTGCTGACACAAATGGTATTCTTATAAGAAATGGTATATCTGAGCAGTCATTTGATTTTACTCAGAGCGCCTCTGGAGTAAAGTTTGTGAGCGGGGAGTCTGAACAAAGCTTTGACTTTGTGCAGTCTCTTTCTGCTAACGCACTTTACTCTGCTCATTCAAGTCAGTTTTTTGATTTTACGCAAGGGTCTGAGGCGAGCAGGCTAGTTAACGGGGTTTCTGAAAATTTTGTTGAGTTTGACTTTATTCAAACTGCCGGAATACTGATTTATAGAAACAACCTCAATGTAGAGTTTGCCTTTGTGCAGACAGCAAATGGTAACCTACTTTGGGTTGAGATAGACGCTAACACGCCTGTAGAGACATGGAGTCAGATAAACGCCTCTGGCGGGACATGGACACCAATAAACGCTAGTGGTACAATAGAGCAATGGATAAAAAAGGTGGTATAGATGGCTAGTACATACACGCAAAATTCGGGCATTGAAAAGCCGGGTACTGGTGATCAATCAGGAACTTGGGGCGTAACTACGAACACAAACTTTGATATAATTGACCGTGCCGTTCACGGGCAAGTATCTATAGCTATATCTGGTGACACAAGCCTAACCACAAATGATGGATCTCCTAGCAATGGCGTTGCACCTGTTATTATTCTTACAGGCACTCCTAGTGCTACGTTTGATCTTATTGTAACCCCTAATGACCAGAAAAAACACTACACTATAAAGAATGAAACAAACTCGGCATGTAGAGTTGTTTACCAAGGTGTTTCCTATACAACATCTAATGGCGTAGAGATTGCATCAAATTCAACACAAGCAGTCACAGGTGATGGTGGTGGAAACACTGGCATTTTTAAAAGCCTAACCCCTAGCACAGACCTAGTTAACGACCTGACTCCCCAGTTGGGTGGGTCACTTGATGTTAACGGGGAAAACATTGTGTCTACGTCAAACGGAAACATAAATCTTATACCAAACGGTACAGGAGATGTTACCCTGCAAGCCGACACGGTTAAAGTTGGTGACGCTAACGCAGATGCCACAATAACCAGCAACGGCACAGCAAATCTTGTATTAAATACCTACAGTGGCACAAACTCCGGGTCCATAACAATACATGATGGAGTTAACAACAATATTGATATTACACCTAATGGCACTGGAAGTGTCGTTTTAGACGGGCTTAAATACCCTCAAGCAGACGGGACTGCCAATCAAGTTCTTAAAACAGATGGATCAGGAAACCTAGCTTTTGCGGATGCTAGCTCCAGCCTTGGCTCATCTTTAACTTTAGGCGGGTGGACCATAATGGTGGACGGTAGTAACAATCTTGATTTTGTATACGGCGGCCAACATGTTGTCAGCATAGGCACAAACGGAGCGATTAAATCCAACAACGATATAACCGCTTTCACAACGCCATAAGTTTGGGAGGGAATAAATGACTCTGCCATCATCCGGAGCTATTAGCATAAACAGTTTAGTCGGTGAGTTTGGGGGATCGTCCCCTCATGCTCTTAGTGAGTATTACAGGAATGGCGGCTTAGTCTCATCTGGCAATACAAATATCCCTACATCTGGAGCGCTGTCCCTATCTGATTTCTACGGCTCAACAGCAACAACAACAAGAGACATCCGCGTTCAGATGTCTTACAGTGGTGGTCACGGGTATTCTGCCTTTGGAGTCACATCGGCTAACAGTACAGCCGCTCCTCAGTCTTACTCAGGCAGCTTGTTATTTAACCCATTTACTATTTACTCGCCAGTGTTTAGAGCGGGAACAGGATTTCTTAATCAAAACCTAAATTTCACTTATTCTCAAAATGAGGACGCTCAAGCGTCTACTGTCTCTCTGTATGGTGGAACAAGCCCAACAGCAGTTAGCACTCTAATTTTATACTTGGTAGGAGGCTATAGTAGCGGTTCCGGAGGGTCTAGGTCTTTTACCGTTGCTTTTGATGGTAATGGAGGATGCACAAGCATTACAAACACAGGCAATAGTGCCAACTATCCTTTAATTTCAATTTCAGTCAACAGCCCAAGCACCAGTCATCGTTGGTATATGTGGCGCATGACATCTCCCAACGCTTCCTTAAAGTCATCCACTATGATGTCTGGCGACCCAGCAAATCTTAGCTCCGTAACGCAGCCCGCATAAGAGAGAAGCTAAATGCCGTTAACAAAATTACAGTTTAAACCCGGCGTAAACACCGACATAACATCTTACTCAAACGAAGGTGGTTGGGTTGATGGTGACAAGGTGCGTTTTCGTCTTGGGTATCCTGAGAAAATTGGTGGGTGGTTAAAGTATACATCTAATCAATTTCTTGGCGCTTGTCGTGCGTTACATAATTGGATAACCCTGAACGGATCAAACTACCTCGGCGTTGGAACTCATCTTAAATACTATATTGAGGAGGGTGGCGCTTTCAATGACATTACGCCACTTAGGTCAACATCCGTTGCAAATCAAATTACATGTAGCGCCAATGAGTTGTTTTCGTGTTCTGCTGTATCTGGTAATTTTATAGTTGGGGAAACAATAACTGGCGGCACGAGTGGCGCGACAGGCGTGGTAAATAATTTTAACATCCCGTCTGATTTGCTTGTCGCGGTAGGCGGTAGAAGTGGGACCTTTGTTGCAGGGGAGACAATTACTGGAGGTTCAAGCAGCCAGACAGCAACAATATCGTCCTTTTCTTACTCTAATATCCTTACCATTACTCACAATAATCACGGGGCCATTTTAAACGACTTTGTGACATTTAGTAATGGGGAAAGCCTTGGCGGCAACATAACAGGCGATGTATCGCTCCCTGCCGTCAGCGTTTTAAACAAAGAGCATCAAGTTGCAAATGTTATAAGCGCAAGCCAATATGAAGTAGTTGTTGCAACGGTATCAAGTGCATTAGATGTGCTGGATGGGGCATCCGATGGCGCTTTATCTCTCACAGCAACAACAGGCGCAGGTGCCGCTTTTGAAGAGGTATTTGCCAGTAGCGTATATTATTCCAACACACCAAATGCTTTCGACCCTGTTGAAAATAATAACCCAATTGCCACAGTAAGTGTAGGCTCAGGAACATCGACTGGCTCTGCAACATTTACAGGCGTAACCGGAAGTTCTAGCGGAACCGGAACAGGAGCGGAGTTTACAATCACCGCAAACGGCTCTGGCGGCTACGTTATAGATTCTTTGACAAACCCCGGAACTGGGTACGATGCAGATGAAGCAATAACAATACTTGGCACGTCTTTAGGCGGGGCAACTCCAGCCAACGACCTTGTGATAAACATTGGTACAGTTGTTAAAAAAACGTTCTCTAAAACATATAATTCGGGTGGCAAAACGGTCACAATTCTTTTTGAAGCTACAAAAACCAACACCGTCACCACCTTTGTAGGGTCGAACCCGAATAGGTACAGGTTCAGTTATAAATACAGTTATGCCGTTAAAGAAATAACCGATGCTGGTAGTGGCTGGTCCGTTGGTGACTCATTTTTCTTTTCTTACGGCACTACCGGCCCAATAGCGACTGGCATTAATGCGGCAGTTTTTTCAGCCACAGGGGCAACCCAATTGGGCTTTGATGTTGCCAGCTTAGTAAATAATTTTATTGGAAAATACCAGATTAACGTTGGCCTTAACTCGCAAATTGGCGGTACTGGGTGGGGCGCTAGCACATGGGGGCGTGGTGGCTGGGGTTCTTCTGCCCCGGGCGGCATCACGACAACAACACAGATTCGTATATGGACGCATGATAATTTCGGTGAAAATCTTATTATTAACCCACGGGATGGCGGAGTTTATTACTGGAGTAAGGGTAGCGGGCTTTCCACAAGGGCTGTAGAGATTTCCACTCTCGTAGGCGCTACAAGTGCGCCTCAAGTGGCGAAGCAAGTTCTTGTGTCTGACGCCGACAGGCATGTTATTGCTTTTGGGTGTGACGCAATAGGCTCAAGCGCAACAGACCCACAAGGAAACGGAGTTCAGGACCCGCTACTCATAAGATTTTCATCTCAAGAAAACGCTGTTGATTGGTATCCTACAGACTCTAATACTGCTGGAGACCTTATTATTGGTTCCGGATCATCGTTTGTTCAGGCTGTAGAAACAAAACGAGAGGTGCTGGTTTGGACTGACACATCTCTGCACTCACTGCGCTTCATAGGCCCACCGTTCACATTCGGATTGCAGTCTCTGGCATCAAACATCACAATAATGGGGCCAAACGCAGCAGTAGGTACGGAGGATGTTGTGTTCTGGATGGGTATTGATAACTTCTACACCCACTCAGGGCAGACCCAACAGCTTGAATGCACTGTTAAAGACAAAATATTTAACGACTTTAACCTATCTCAGGTTGACAAGGTTTACGCTGGAATCAATTCCGAGTTCTCAGAAGTTATATGGAACTATCCGTCACAGTCAAACTCTTTGGCAAATGGTGGTACGGGTGAAAATGACAGATACGTTATATATAATTACAAGGATCAGATTTGGTACTATGGCACACTTGAAAGGTCGGCTTGGATTGATCGTGGAACTAGGTCATACCCGATAGCGGCAGAGGCCGGGTATCTGTACAACCATGAGTTTGAGTATGACGATGACGGGGTTGCCATGGATTCGTTTATTGAATCCGCTGTTATGGACATAAATGACGGAGACAAGTTTTCATTGGTCACAAAGGTTATCCCAGATTTAACATTTGTAGGCTCAACGGCATTAAGTAGCCCGCAAGCAACGTTTACATTACAGGCAAGGCCAAACCCCGGATCTGCCTACACATCATCATCTTCCGGAATATCTGTGCGTACATCTTCTTCTCCTGTGGAGGAGTTCACAGAACAGCTTAATTTAAGGGTTAGGGGAAGATCGTTTTCCCTAAAGGTTAACTCTTCAGCGCTGGGGACAAAGTGGAAGCTTGGCTCACCACGGGTATATATACGTCCTGATGGGAGAAGATAATGTCGCTAATCAATGTGCCGCCACCTAGAATGCCAGAACCCACCAAGGAATATTCTGTAACATATATGCAGGATTTACTCAGGGCTTTGGAGATATTTATTGAGCAAGAAAGAACATCGGGAGAGCTTAGGGGTACAAAGATGACTTTAACAAACTTGCCGACAGCATCGACAGGTCTTGAATCGGGAGCCTTATGGAACAACTCAGGTGTGGTAAATATAGTACCATAGTACAAATATGGCTCAAAAAAAATTGCAGAAAAATAGCGTGTATAGCGAATACGATGAGGATGGGGACGGCATAGTCACTGATGAAGAGCTTTCTCATGTTAAAGAGATAAAGAAGACCGAGACAGAGCTAAGGAAAAACTTAGCGCAGTTGCGTATGGCAAGGTGTACCCTGATATTCATGGGTGTGTATGCGACTTTTCTTGCTTCCCCTTTGTGTTCTGCTGAAAAGCTAGAGGGGTTGGCGGGGGTGACAGACCTTATATTCCTTAGTGGCAGCGGAATTGTGGGCGCTTACATCGGAATGACAACTTGGATGAGTAAAAAATGATACAGGCATTGATAGGCCCGATAGGGTCATTACTGGGTACTTGGCTTGACGGCAAGGTCGAAACAAAGAAGGCAGAAACTGGCGCTAAAGTAGCGCGAGCCAAGGCCGAAGCGACCATAATGGAGAAAAAAGCTACAGGAGAAATTGACTGGGACTTAAAGATGGCTGATGCCTCTGCTCACAGTTGGAAAGACGAGTGGCTTACAATTATTTTCTCAATACCCCTAATATTATCATTCTGTGGTGACTGGGGCAGGCAAATAGTTTCAGATGGATTTATGGCCTTAGAAACCATGCCGACATACTACCAATACACCTTGGGAACAATTGTAGCTGCCAGTTTTGGAACACGCGCAGCAACCAAGTTTTTTGGTAAAAAGTGAAAGGGCTTACAAAATAAAGGCTTAACTGGTACAATTCTCTAACTTTAAAAGTTACATATAACTTTATAGTCGGGGGACTGGAGATGGCACAGCCAACTTTACCTAAGTCAGTATATGAAGAGACTGCAAGACTGTTTTTTGAGTACGGAAATAGTGTAATTGCCGCTGCTAGAGAGTCTGGGGTTGGATATCATACCTATGCCTCTAGGCTTAGAAAAGCAAGGGAGATGGGGCTTGTTACTAGCAGCGCGTCTACAGCCGCAAGAGAAAAGGAAAATGTTGTTACAGCTAAGGTGGTTCTGAAGCCTGTATACAGAATCCAACAGCGTAAGTCGAAGCCGGATGAGACCAAAAGAGTTCTGGCTATAGGCGACTGTCATGATGGGCCAAACATGCCTGACAAGACTAGGTTCTACGCTATGGGTAAATATGCGAAGGACAACGGTGTTGATCAGATTATCCAGATTGGAGACTTCGCAAGCGTTGACTCTCTCAATAGGTTTGACGGCAACGATACCCTGAAAGGCAAAGAAAAGCCCTCATTTGGGCAGGACATGAAGAGCTTCCAAGAGGCTATTAGGGCATTTCATAAAGGCTTAGATGGCTATGATGTGCCGAAGCACGTCACTCTTGGCAATCATGAAGACAGGATTTGGTCTTATACCAACAAAAATCCTGAAATAGTGGACATGCTTGATCAGATATTGTTTGCTACAATGGATGACTACAACTGGACTTACTCCCCATATGGTGAGTTCTATTTTATAGGTGATGTAGGTTTCACACATGCTCCTTTAAATACAATGGGTAAGGCGTATGGAGGAATGCAGTCAGAGAACTCTATAGCAAGGGACGCTATGCATGATATAGTCTATGGGCATACTCATAAGCGTCTAGACAAGACCTTTCCAAAGATAGGCAATCAGTTTGTAAACATAATCAATTTAGGAACAAGCCTACCGGAAGGACATATAGAAGAGTATGCTAGACATACATTAACTGGGTGGTCTTATGGGGTCTACGATATCCAGATAAAAGATGGTAAAATATACGAAACGAATTGGTTACCAATAGGTAAGTTGATGAAAGAGTATGGTGAGGGATATGCGGGAGATTAAAAAGATAATTGTCCACTGCGCGGACACACCCGAAGGTCGAGACGTGAAGACTGCGGAGATAAAACGCTGGCACACAGAGGAGCGTGGCTGGAGTGATATCGGTTATCATTGGGTCGTTGAGTTGGACGGTTCGCTTCACGCTGGGCGTCCTGAAGAAATCAGTGGCGCTCATTGTAAGGGGCATAACAGTAGCAGCATCGGCATATGCTATGTGGGTGGTTCTGACTCTGAAGGAAATTCTAAAGACACACGCACCGAGGGACAGCGAGATGCGCTTGTCGCCCTTATCAAGGAAATACTTGATAGATACCCGGATGCGGAGGTCTTTGGACACAGAGACTTCTCAACAAAAGCTTGCCCATCATTTGACGCAAAAACAGAGTACGCAGGACTCTAAGGAGTAGAATATGTTACCAATGTTGCTTGGATTAGCTGGCTCTGGATTAGCTGGCGCTGGTATGTTAGGGGGCATGGGCGCTCTCACCGCTGGTGCGCTCGGCTCTGGCCTTGGATCATATCTTGAAACAGGAGACCTTGGTCAAGGTATCCAGACTGGTCTTATGTCATTCTTGGGCGGTAAGGCCCTTGGTTCGTTGATGGGTTCTGGTGCGGATGCAGCGGGAGCGGCCACAAAAGCAGCAGCCCTTTCTCCAGCAGACACAGCATTGCAAACAGCAAACATGGGATATCCAATGGGAGATCCCGGACTAATGGCTGGTCAAACTGGGGTGTCAGCCGTAGCTCCCCCAGCGGCCTCCTCTGGAAACTTTCTTAGCAATTTAACTAATGATCCTACAGCGGGCATTGGAAGTAGTGTACCCGCTGACGCAACAATGGGACAAAAGTTTGGGTTTGCCAAAGACGCCGCCTTTAACCCATATTCGCTAGGCGCTGCTGGAACTGCTGGCCTAATGATGCCGCCTCCAGATTTGGACATAGAAAAGAAAAAGTTTAATACAGAAGAAGCTGAGGCTTATGACAAGAAGCAGTTTACCCCCGGTGCTGGCTTCCGTCCGGGCATTGACAAAGAGTTTGATTACTTTGGCCCAACTCAATTTGCTGACGGCGGCTTAGCAGCCCTGCGTTACGCAGAGGGTGGTGACATGGACATGTCAGAGCAGCCAAATGACAAAGAGCTTATCTCTGAGGCTGTTGATGCAATTAAAGGTAAGGATGACAACCCACAGGTTGTGCTAGCTAGATTTGTATCTCGTTATGGTGAGGAAGCTCTTCGCGACCTCGTTGAGCGCGTACAGACAGGTCAGTTTGATGAGAATGCGGAGGCTACAGAGGGACAGGTCAGCGGTGTCGGTGACGGCATGGATGACATGATTCCCGCAACACTAGAAGGAGAACAGGACGTTGTATTATCCGATGGTGAGTTTATCGTTCCTGCGGATGTGGTTAGCGGACTGGGCAACGGCTCGACTGACGCAGGCTCGAAGTCTCTTTATGAAATGATGGACCGTGTCCGTGAAATGCGGACAGGCGGCACAATGCAGCCCAAGCAAGTGCCACAGAGTAAAATGCTACCAGCATGATCATATCAGTAGTACCCAGAGAAGCTCTGGGGATCGTCTGGGGAGACGTAGCAAAGTTAATGAATCGGTCAGTGGAAACTTCCAATGGGAAGTATCACATTGACGACTTGTACCACGCTATAGTTGGTGGTCAGTACGTTTTGTGGGTTGTAATGGATGGCAATGAAGCTATAGCCGCTATAACAACAAGCGTAATATCCTATCCGGGCCGCAAAGCAATGGCAATGGATTGGATAGGTGGCAGAAGAATGAGAGAGTGGCTACCCATGGCGGTCGAAACTTTGTCAGAATACTCAAGGAAGAATGGTTGTTCTCACCTTGAGGGGTACGGAAGAAAAGCGTGGGGACGATGGTTATCTAAGTACGGCTGGAAGCCGGAATATATTGCTTATAGAATGGAGCTGTAACAATGAGCAAAGGCTCACCTAAACCAACAGATCAGACGGTTGTTCAAACCAACCTTCCCGAATATGTACAGCCATACTTTGAGCGTCTTCTAAACAGAACAGAAGCCGAGACAAAGCAACAGTATCAGCCGTACCAAGGTCAGCGATTACAGACTGGTGGCGTTGATGTTACTGATGCTCAGCAGATGGGGCGTGATATTGCCGGTCAAGGCATTCAAGGCTTGCCCCAAGCTCAAGCAGCCACCATGGCTGGTCTTGGCAGATCATTGCAGGGCATGGGTTATCAGGCGGGTCAGTTTGATAATGCAGCAGCCCAGCAGTACATGTCCCCTTACATGCAACAGGTGGTAGATGTCCAAAAACAGCAAGCTATTCGTGAGGCTCAAAGACAAAACGCAGGACGCGCGGCGGACGCCGTTCAGGCTGGCGCATTCGGTGGCTCCAGACAAGCAATTCAGCAAGGCCTCGCAAGTGAAGCGCTTTCAAGGCAGTTGGGCGAAATACAGGCTTCGGGGCAGCAGCAAGCATATGAATCGGCACAAGGACAGTTTGAAAGAGATAGAGCAGCCAGAGAGTCAGCAGAGCGACTAGGCATAGGCGCAGCAGAGTCAGCATCTGGGCAAGCAGCCCAAATGGCTCAGTTGGGCCAAATGGCCCGCGATGGGGATATCCAAGCCGCTTCTATGCTAGAGAAGATCGGTCGGGATATTCAGGCAGAGAAACAAGCCGGTCTGGATATTGCTTATGAAGATTTTGTACGTCAGCGGGATTATGACCGCGAACAGTTGCAGTTCTATTCATCCATTCTTAGAGGTGTACCTGTACAGCCTTCAACAGAAACAACCAAACTTCAATCTTATAACCCTATCCAACAATTGCTTGGAACAGGCGTTTCAGCCTTAGGATTATATAAAGGTATGGGCGGCTAATTAATGAACATTATAGACATCCAAGACAGTCTTAAAAATTTCTCTGAAGATCAGCTTATCAAAGAGATGCAGATGCCTTCTGGCAATGCTCCGCAGTTTCTTGTGCTTAGCGAAATACAGCGCCGCAAGCGCGTCAGAGACGACTTTAGCAAGCGTCAGGCAGCAGCAGAGCCAACTGTGGCAGAAGAGGCTCTAGCGGCCTCTGGTGTACCTATGCAGGGTATTGCTGGTATGTCAGAAGCTATGGCACCTCAAAGCGCTGCATCAGAGGGCATAGGAACTATCATGCCTCAAGCTATGCGTAAGGCTTCCAATGCACCTGTTCCAGAGGCGGAAGACGTAGCTATGCCAATGAGGTCTGGTGGCTTGTTGGGATACGGCCAAGACAGA
>MDSX01019085.1_pt1 | contig 11658 bp, 7 predicted proteins | sample 811141 | NCBI WGS metagenome assembly MDSX01 (sample SAMN05326642, study PRJNA326480) | marine metagenome | isolation source: seawater | place: Atlantic Ocean: South East | collected 2010
AATATCTACTTATGAACATTCCTGGGCCCGGTTTCATTGGATACACTTCGAGTTGACAATTACCTATTTGAGACTGGCCATCGTTAAAGTTGTGTGCTCCACCTGTTTTATATTTATGAGAAATAGGATCACCATGAAGTTCTGTATAGAAAGTAATTTCTCCTTCGCCCTCAATATAAGGTAACAAAGGTTGGGGCCCCACACTGACTCCAACTCCTATAGACTGATAATATTCTAAGATTTCATCTCGATCTGTGACCATCATTCCAAGATGATTAAATTCCCAATCAAATATCATGCCATGTAACCGCCATCTACATTAAGAATGGTTCCATTTACGTAACTAGAGGCATCTGATGCAAGGAAAACTGCAGCATTAGCCATTTCGTTAAAAGTTGCAACTCGCCCTAATGGGATATTTTCTGGCCCAGTAGACCAGGCTTCAAATTTTTCGGTCTCTGATATTTCTCTTTGTGCCTCCACTTTGGGTTTATCGCCTTCCATGAGATCTTCTTGACCAGGAAATTCTTCCCATTCAACTAAGGAAGGTGCGATAGCATTGACTCGTACGTTGTGAGGTCCAAGATATCTTGCATACTGACGAGTCATCATTGCAATACCGGATTTAATTATTGCGTAATTTCCCATTGCTTTATCTGCATGCGCTTTAAGGCCACCTCTTGAAGTTAAATTAATTATGCTTCCACTTCCCTGAGTTTTCATAATTGGGGATACTGCTTGTGTGGTTAGCCAGTAGCCTTTTAGATTCACATCAGTGAGTTTATCCCAACCTTCTTCATCTAAATCGACAACAGATTTCATATGATACATGACGGCAACATTCATAAGGATGTCAATAGATCCAAACTCTTTTACTACTGTATTAACCATCTCTTTTACATTTTTCTCAGAGGAAATATCTGTTTTAATGCTAATTGATTCTCTGCCCATCGCCTTAATTTCTTCGCTAACACTTAAGAGCTGGCCTGACTCAATATTTAAATCAGTAACGGCCACATCAGCACCTGCTTCTGCAAGTCCTAGAGCAAAGCCCTTACCCATATTCCTTCGGGCACCAATAACTAAGGCTTTCTTACCGGCTAATGAAAATTCTGCAAGAGACATATGATTTAAAACTTAGTTAATATAGTTTTACATTAATTTTTTTTGATAAAACTATCAACAACAACCACAAGAATTAAGATTAGAAGTTAAAATTATTCTTGAGCTGGCTGATGGAGGTTTATTTATCCTATTTTCTTGAGGCGCTTTTCGTTCTTTTAATTTTTTATTTAAATTCTGCTCTTCTGACTTGGATAAATAGAAACCTGTTTGTATCTCAAATTTATGTTTCCGAACTTGGGTATTGATAGATATTCTAGAGCTATCCAATATTTCGTAATCTTTAAATAATTGACCATCACATAAAATATCAATGGAACTGGTATCAGGAAGGTTAAAAACCTCTATTGTTGTTTTTTGATTAGACTTAGTTTTATCTCCATCGAGAATACTAAAATATAATTTTCCTTGTTCGTCATTGTGAAAAGCTTTTTCGACGTATAAAGAAGGGAAATCTATACCTTTAATACTAGGTGAATAAAATTTGGAGAGATTGGGTTTATTGAAAAGATCTTCCCAGGAACCGGGTTCACAGACCTCGGCACACATAGCTAATGCTGAAAGCTGACCTCTTGGCCAGTTTTCTCCAAGATTAAACCAAAACCCAAATTGACTATCATTAGGGCCAAAAAAACGAGGTTCGAAATTCTCTTCAGCGTATTTTTTTAGTCTTTCAAAAGTGATCTGATCGTCAAATTCTTTTGATACCGATAAACCGAGAGCAAACATTCTTGGATCTGGCATGAACTCATTTGAAATAGGAATAGATGGATTATCCCACCCAAGAAAATTGATTGCGCCACGGTATAGAAGTTCAGCAAATTGGGGGTCTTGAGGTTTTGCGTAAAAGGCGACTGCGAGACCATGAGGGGGCAATGTTCTGTGGTGATGATCATTAATTTCATCAAAATACATCGTTACCCACTGCAAAGAGCCATCCTTATCAAATCCATAATATTTATCCTTGGTAAAAGATAGCCAATTTGAATAAGAACTATGAAAATTATTATCAAAGATTTTGTCATACATCATTAGTCCTAGACCTGCAGCCGATAAACAGAATGGCCAAGCTTTTGTATTTTCGCAATGAGGACCCATCGGAGTCTTAGACCACTGCTGATGTAAATGGTCGGCTAATTGGTGTTGAGTCCACTCAAACCTTGTATTGTAAGCACCAGCCAAACTGAATGGAGATGCCCACTTATCGTATCCACTTACGTAAGTGTGCATTGATTGAGTTAAATTTAGCCAACCTTTAAAGAATAAGTTGCCATCTGCTCCTATCGGATCCATATGAAAACCCCAGGGAGCTACACCATTAGCTGTCCATCCTGGAGCATCATAATTTCCCCAAAATTCCTCTGGAATCAATGTGCCTCTCCATGCCTCTGGATAATTTTTTCTATCCGGATCATGTCCGAATTGAGAGAGCCAATCAACTGCTGCCCAATAAGTAATGGAACGTTCTGCAATTTCATCAAGAATCTCAGAATAAACTTCTCTCCAGGCTGGAGTTTTATCAGCCATTAGACCTATAGCGTAGGTAGACTCTTGCAAATCAAAACGCGGGAAAGAACACATAGGTGCAGTGGAAGTCTGATCCCACCATTCGTTAGGCACACCTCCTTCTGTCCAATCATCAGGCGTAGTTGCTTTTTGGTATAAGAAATTTAACCATCCCTGGGCTCTTTCATTTAACTCTGGATGATTACTAGGCATATTATCTTCTAAATATTTGAACTGGGTCTTGATAAAATTTGATTATGCCATCTTTGGAGATTTTCTAGATTATCATCAGGTTTAAGATCAACCATGGAACCAGCGAAGTCTATTGCAGAAAGTAATGTTATGTCCGCCACTGAATATCTAGTGCCAGCTACATACTCAGACAAAGAGAATTCTGTATTTAACCTTTCATAGTATGACCTAACATTCTTATCACTGGCTTTTTTTGCTTCTGGAATCTGATCGAATAATCCCATTGATCCTACAATAGGACCGTTCACCCAAGATATTCCAATCTGAGTCCAGAGCTCCAGTTCAATGTGTCGATTTCTACTTTCTATGAATGATATCTCAAATGCATCCTTTCCAAATAAGTTGGGTTCTGGCACTAAACTTTCTAAAAATCTGCAAATGGGTATGGATTCAGAAATACATCTACCATCTTCTAACTCTAAAACGGGTATCTTCCCACTTGGATTCTTTTTTAAAAACCCCTCTGACTTATGCTCTCTTTTAGCCATGTCACAATTAATGAGCTCTAATGAGATTTCCTTTTCTTTTGCGAAGATCTTTACTCTTCTTGGATTAGGTGCACCAGGAAAATCATAAAGCTTCATCATGATATTGCAGGTGCATCAGATCCTAGAAGGTCTTCTCTTAAATTTCTTTTTAAAACTTTACCAGTTGCATTTCTTGGTAAAGCATCTATGAATTGAACAGAACTAGGTACTTTAAATTTTGCAAGGTTATTAATGCAGTGCTGAATAATTTCACTTTCTTCAATGGTCATGTCCGGTTTAAGAGAAATAAAAGCAATTCCAGTCTCACCCCATCTTTCATCCGGAACACCAATTATGGCTGCTTCAGCAATTTGAGGTAATTGATAAAGAACATTCTCTACTTCTGCAGGATATACATTCTCACCTCCGGAAATATACATATCCTTCCAACGATCAACTATGTAAACAAACCCTTCATCATCAAACCTTGCTGCATCTCCAGTTTTGAGCCAGCCGTTATCAAAAGAGTTTTTTGTAGCTTCAGGATTGTTCCAGTAACCTGGTGTGATATTAGGTCCTTTAATGTAAAGCTCTCCAACTTTTCCCCAAGGTAATTCTATTCCTTCATCATCGACTACTTTTACTTCAGTATGCAGAAGAGGTTTTCCAGCAGATCCAAGTTTTCTCTCGGCATCTTCGGCTGGCAATCCTATACCTCCAGGGCTAGTTTCCGTCATACCCCATCCTTGAATCATAGCAACTCCTCTATTAGACCAAGTTTTTAAAATCGATTCTGCGCACGGAGCTCCGCCTATGCCCGCTATTCTTAAATTAGATAAATCAGTTTTATCAAAATCTGGGTGGTTCATCATAAATTGATAAGGGGCTGGTACTGCAAAGAAATGAGAAACTTTATATTCGTCATCTCCTAAAATTGTTAAAGCCAAACCAGGATCAAAGTCTCTTATGAGAATCAGTTCACCTCCTGCGTGTAAAACAGGATTAGCGTAACAATTCATTCCTCCCGTATGGAAAAGCGGCAAAACCACTAATTGCACTGTGTTGGTATCTACGAATGCCGGCGAGGCAAGATTGATTGCATTATAGAGCTGCATTTTGTGATTAATCATCGCGCCCTTGGGCTGACCAGTTGTTCCTGAGGTATACATGATCATAATTAGATCATCTTGATCAATCTCAGGTTGTTCAAGGCTTGAGTCAGATTCATCAAGTATCATTTCATACTGACTTTCGGAGTTTTCTTTATTAATTTCTAATGATTCAGAAATCTTACAATCTGCCAAAAGTGCTTCAGATATTTCTGAGAATGAATGATCGTAAATAAGAACTTCAGGGGTACTATCATTGAGGATATATTCAAGCTCTGGTTTGGTTAATCTCCAGTTTAAAGGAAGTTCAATAGCTCCGATTTTGGCACAAGCAAATTCAAGTTCAAAAAACTCAGCACAATTCTGAGACAGGATGGCAACTCTATCTCCTTTTTTAACGCCTACCTTTTGAAGCCAATTTGCAAGAAGACAAGCCCTATCATCTAATTCTTTATAGGTTAGAGATTGATTAGAGCTCAGGTCTCTAATTGCAATCTTATTTGGTCTTACGTAAGAATGATAAGCAGACCAATCATAATGTTTAACTGACATAAACTTCCTCGATTATAAAAAAACAATCATCAATAAATAGAAGACTATTACTGCACCCCAAATATTTAATAAGAATCCAATTCTTCTACCTATCTGCTCTCCTTTGGAGTACTGCCATAAAAAAAATAATAAACTGAAAAATATAAGAGAGATAATAATTCCAATATGCATAGTCACAACTTTACTGGCTAAGTAAAAAGCAAGCAACCTTGGTTAACTACAAAAATAACTTTAAAGAGAGTTAATCATTTAAAATGATGGTTATGGGAAATCAAGGAAAATTCACAAGACTTACTTTTGAAAAAATCTAATAAGCAAAACTCGAGGGTTCTGAGAGGGATTGTTAAAAAATCTAACAAATCTAGGGGATTCTATGTCGACGATCCTAAGTATGATTCCCAGTTCAAATTAGGAAAAAAAGAACTATTTAAAGCAATGCCAGGTGACCTTGTGCAGTTTTCATTAACTGAAAAAGGATGGGCAAAAATTCAAAAAGTTATTTCTGAAAATACCAGTGAATTCATTGGAAAGATATTTCAAAGGGGTAAGAGGCTTTATACCAGCCCTATAGGTTATGAAAATGATTTAAGGGTACTTATAAAAGAGCCTTATGAAAAAGGGACTAAAGACGGTGGTATAGCCAAATTTTCAATGCACAAGCAGCCAACAAAAGATTCTCTTCCTGAAGCGAATCTAATATTACTATTTGATTTGGAGAATCAATTTAGCTTGGCATATGAGATGGCGGTTACTAATCATAATTTGAGACGTGAGTGGCCAAAAGCAGTTATTAATGAATCAAGACAACTAAAAGATAAGAAGTTTAATACTGAAACACTTGTGGACCTGAGGGATAAGGTTTTTGTAACAATAGATGGAAAAAGTGCTAAAGATTTTGATGATGCTGTTTTGGGAGAAAAAGACGCAGAAGGAAATTTAATTCTTTATGTGGCTATAGCAGATGTGGGGCGCTATATAGACATAGGAAGTAATCTTGATAACGAAGCCTATGATAGAGGTACTTCAGTTTATTTCTCTCAAAGAGTAATACCAATGCTGCCTGAAGAATTAAGCAATGATTTATGCTCATTGAAACCAAATGAAGATAGATTCTGTTTAGTATGTAAAACTAAAATTGATATTGATGGCAATCTCTCAGATACTTCTTTTTTTGAAGCTCTTATCAATTCTAAATCCAGACTGACATACTCAACAGTAACAAGAGAAATCCAAAAGAAGCAATTCAAGAGGCCTTATGCTGAGTCCCTAAAAATACTTATAGAGATTTACAACAGGCTGAAAGCTAATAGAACTGACAGAGGTTCACTTGAACTTGAGGTGCCCTCGTATGTGCCGAAAATTGATAACCAAAAAATTTCAAAATTTGTTGATTCGCCAAGAGAAATATCTCACATGATGATTGAAGAATTCATGTTGGCCGCAAATATTTCTGCAGCTCAGTTATGCTTGAGACATGAAATGCCTTCTGTTTACAGAGTTCACCCCAAACCCGAAATTTTGAAAATTAAAACTTTAGAAAAATTTTTAAGAAGTAGGCAAATCAATGCCGCGCTTAAAGATGGAAGTGATATCAAAAATTTAACTTCTCTAGCTGAATTAGCAAAGGAAAGGAAAGATAAAAATATTATCCATTCACAGATACTGTATTCAATGAGTTTAGCGACGTATGAAGCTGATGTCGCAGCGCACTATGCACTGAATTATGATTCTTATTCGCATTTCACCTCTCCCATTAGGAGATACCCTGATTTAATTGTCCATAGAGCAATAAAATCTCTTATCAAAGCGCATAATGGAGCAGTAGAGGTCAATGGAAAACCATTAAAAAATAGTCCTTCATACAGCTATGATGAGCTAGTGGAAGCATCTAAAGATTGTTCCGTAAAAGAAAGAGTAGCTGAAAAAGCAGAAAGGGAGGCTCTGAGTCATCTCAAGTGTGCTTTTGCATCCGAAAATATAGGCAATACATTCAATGGACAAATAATTGGGGTAACTAACTTTGGTCTATTCATCCATTTGAAAGACATAAATATTGAAGGGCTGTGTCACATAAAATATCTCCCACGAAATGAGTATTACGTCTACGATGAGGACAGTAAGATGCTTCAAAGTAATAGCTCTAGGCACTCCTACTCTCTAGGAGATGAAGTAAAGGCGGTTATAGAAAAAGTAGAAATTTTTTCTAAAAGAATAGATCTAAGGCTGGTGAAGTGAATTTAAAACCTGAGGAGGAGTTTATTTGTGGTTTTAATACTGTTTTACAAATCATCATAACAAGACCTAAATCTGTTCAATCCCTTTACATAGGTCAGTCTTCTAATGAGAGGGTCAAGTCAGTCATAGAGCATGCAGAAAAAGCTAAAATAGAAATTACCAAAGAGAATTCAGCTTTTTTTGATGAAAACTTTAAAGAAGTTAATCATCAAAATATTGGAATTAAGTGTAATAAAAGATCCGAAGAATCAGAAATTTTTCTCGAAAACATATTGGACATCTCAGAGCTTAAAATCCTCATTTTAGATGGCCTTGTGGATCCTCATAATGTTGGAGCATGCTTACGAAGTGCAGCAGCTGCCAGTGTGGATGCAGTTATAGTCCCAAAAAACCGCTCTTGTCATCTTACGCCTACAGTAAGAAAAATCTCATGCGGGGCATCTGAACTTATTCCTTTTGTGATTGTCACAAATATAGTGAGGACAATAAATCATCTCAAAGACAAAGGCGTAACTGTATACGGTAGCGACCTTCAGGCCAGTAAGTCTTATGATGAAATTAAATATTCTCGTAAATCTGCCCTGATTGTCGGTTCGGAAAATAAAGGTATAAGAAGACTCACTAGAGAAAATTGTGATGAACTTATCAAAATACCAATGTCAGAGAAGATGGATAGTTTAAATGCGTCAGTGAGCGCGGGTATAATGCTGTTTGAAATGAAAAGACAAAATAATTCTTCTAATTAAAAAATTTTATATAAAATAAGTTAATGCTCACTCAAAGAACTTTACAAAATCCAATAAAAGCCTTTGGCGTGGGTCTGCATACAGGAAATCCTATAATACTAAAAATCCTTCCCGCACCTACCAATACGGGTATTATTTTTAAAAGAGTTGATCTTGATCCAGTTATAGAAATTAAAGCTTCTGCCGAAAATGTTGGAGATACCTCGCTTTCTACTTGTCTAACTGCAGGAGAAACTAGAATTTCTACCATAGAGCATTTGATGTCGGCCATTGCAGGCTTGGGAATAGATAATGCATACGTAGAAGTTAATGGTCCTGAAATACCTATTATGGATGGAAGTGCTGCACCATTTGTATTCTTACTAGAGTCTGCCGGACTTTTTGAACAGAATGAGATGAAGAAATTTATCAGAATCAAAGATACAGTTAAAGTTTCTCATAATGATGCATGGGCTCAGGTCTCGCCTTTTGAGGGATTTAAAGTCGATTTCACAATGATATATGATCATCCTGTACATAAAGAACATGCTACAAAAGCTTCCGTAAACTTTAATAGTACCTCGTTTGTAAGAGAAGTAAGTAGGGCCAGGACTTTTGGATTCATGAGCGAACTTGAAACTTTAAACGAAAATAATCTCGCCTTAGGTGCTAGTGAAAAAAATACAATTGCTATTGGTGATGATTCCATACTAAACGAAGATGGTTTAAGGCTTGAGAATGAAATGATTAAACATAAGATTCTAGATGCCATCGGAGATCTCTATTTATTAGGTCATAACTTGGTAGGTTCGTTTGAAGGTTTTAAGTCAGGCCATAAAGTAAATAATGCCCTCCTAAGAGAACTCATTGCAAGACCAGATACATGGGAAGTAAAAACTTATGATGATGCGGTAAACTCGCCAATTAAATATCTCGAACCAATCATCGATCCTAGTTCAGGATAATTCTTTCTGTTATTCGTTAGCAGCTGATAAAATTGTTAATGACAAATTTATATGGGTCTATTAGATAAAATATTTGGTTCGAAGAATCAAAAAGTACTAAAAAAAGTTCAGCCTTTAGTGAATTCCATAAATTCATTCGAGGATAGTTATGCTTTACTCAATGACGAAGATCTTAAAAATAAGCGAGCTGACTTTATAAATCGTTTTGAGAAAGGTGAGTCTCTAGATGAACTTCTTCCTGAAGCATTTGCTACTGTAAGAGAAGTCAGTAAGAGACAACTCGGGCTCAGGCACTATGACTGTCAGTTGATAGGGGGGATTGCACTCCATAACTGTCAAATTGCCGAGATGGCTACAGGAGAAGGTAAAACGCTTGTTGCAACACTGCCCTCCTACCTAAATTCCATCACTGAAAGAAAAGTTATTCTAGTAACAGTTAACGATTACCTGGCCAAAAGAGATGCTGGATGGATGGGACCGATATATGAAAATTTAGGAATGTCTGTTTCTTATATTATTCCAGGACAACAACTAGAAGAAAGGAAAAATGCTTATGAGGCAGATGTAATCTATGCCACAAATAACGAGCTTGGCTTCGATTTCCTCAGAAATAATATGGTTGTTAACACTAATGACAGGATGATGAATGACTATTATTTTGCAATTATTGATGAAGTCGATTCTATACTTATAGACGAGGCCAGAACTCCACTTGTAATATCTGGACCGGCAGAAAATACGGCTCAAATTTATCAAAACATAAGTAAATTTATACCTAAACTCAAACAGCAAATATCTGAAGATACTGAAGAGGAAAATGAAAATGAGAATGAGATTGATATAGGCCATTTCATAGTTGATGAGAAATCTAAACAAGTAGAGCTAACCGACTTTGGGCATGACTTCATTGAAAAACTATTGAAGGATGACAATCTGTTAGAAGAAGATCAAAGTTTATATTCTTCGGGAAACTTGAGATTGCTTCACTATATACAATCATCCTTGAGGGCTCATTTCTTATTTTCGAAGGATGTAGACTATATGGTACAAAATAATTCAGTAGTGCTTATCGACGAAAATACAGGCAGAGCTATGCCAGGTAGACGACTTGCAGATGGATTGCATCAGGCCATAGAACAAAAAGAAAAAGTACCAATACAGATGGAAAGCCAGACCCTAGCATCATGTACATTCCAGAATTACTTTAGGCAATATGAGAAATTATCTGGCATGACAGGAACAGCGTCTACAGAAGCAGAAGAATTTGCTGAAATTTATGGATTAAATGTCTTAGAGGTTCCGACTAACGAACCCATGATTAGGGATGATAAGAACGATCTTGTGTATTTGACTCAATCTGAAAAGTACAAAGCAGTCATTGATGAGGTTAAGGAATACAAAAATAAGGGTAATCCAATATTAGTAGGTACTGCTTCTTTAGAAAGCTCCGAACTGTTATCGAGCCTTTTGAAAAAAGAAAATATTGATCATCAAGTCCTCAATGCAAAGAATCATGCCAGGGAAGCTGAGATCATTTCTCAAGCAGGCAAGCCTGGAGTCATTACTATCGCCACGAATATGGCCGGAAGAGGAACAGATATAGTCTTAGGTGGAAATTGGGAAGCTGAATACGAAAAAATTAATAAAGATGATTCTTCAAAAAAAGAAGAATTAAAATCACAATGGGAAAAACTTAACTCTGAGGTGCTTGAATCTGGGGGCTTGCATGTTATCGGTACAGAGAGAAATGAATCCAGGAGGATGGACAATCAATTGAGAGGGCGTTCTGGGAGACAAGGAGATCCAGGTTCATCAAGATTTTACATTTCTCTAGAAGATAATTTAATGAGGATATTTGCATCTGATCAATTCAAAAATATCATGCAGAGAGTTGGTCTTGAGGACGGAGAATCTATAGAACATAGAATGTTAAGTGGAGCTATAGAAAGAGCTCAAAAAAGAGTTGAAGGTAGAAATTTTGATATCAGGAAAATGTTGCTTGAGTACGATGATATGGCAAATGAACAAAGACAAATCATTTATTCTCAAAGAAATAATATTTTAGAAGAAGATGTTATCACCGAGCTTTTGAATTCCATGCGAGAAACTGTAGTTGAAGATGAATTAAACATCGTTTCTCAAGGTGATCTGGAGCCTCATGAGTGGAACTCAGAATCACTAGAAAATTCCCTTTCGAATATTTTTGGAATACAAATTCCAATTAAAGAATGGATTTCTTCTGGTAATAATTTGAGCCGCGAAGATATTGAAAAGAAAACCCTTGAATTGGCTAATCGTGCCTATAACGAAAAGAGCAATAGTATAGGTCCGGTAATGAGAGATTTTGAAAAACAAATTCTTCTTCAGATTATTGATAATGCCTGGAAGGATCACCTTGCCGAAGTTGATGCACTTAGACAAGGTATTGGCTTAAGAAGTTACGCAAGTAAAAATCCAAAGTTAGAGTTCAGAAGAGAGTCTTTTGAATTATTTGAAAGTCTGCTCAATAAAATACGACTCGAAGGCATCCGTTTTCTATCAAGAGTAGAAATTGAACTAGAAGATTCGGGTGCTTTGAATCTTCCTAAACAAAATGAAGCAAAGAATTTAGATCATCAAACTCCTAATTCTGCCTTGGCTTCTCCAGAGATAAATGAAGGATCTTCTGAAGTGCAAGGAAATAGAAGGCTCAGAAGAGCCGAAGCAAAGATGGCAAGAAAGAATG
>MDSX01003311.1_pt1 | contig 11657 bp, 11 predicted proteins | sample 811141 | NCBI WGS metagenome assembly MDSX01 (sample SAMN05326642, study PRJNA326480) | marine metagenome | isolation source: seawater | place: Atlantic Ocean: South East | collected 2010
GTCGATGTCAGATTCCCCAACAGATCATCCAAGATAGGATTCTGAACTCGCTCTGATTCAAGCGTGTTCCATAATCCGGTTGGGACTCCTGTCACTCCTTCGGTACTGGCTAAGGTGTCGATTGCTGTGTTGTATGCAACCACTCCTTCAGCGGAAAGAATGTCTCCTTCAAGCACGACATACAATGGTGTTGGGCTGCTTTGAAATTCTTCTGCAATCATCAAGAAATCTTGTACAACCTCGAGCGAGTCGTCGAATTGATCGACCGTATCAAATCCAACCTCAAGCGTACTCATACCGTAAGCCATGGGGAGAGAGAGCAGAAGCGCCACAGCAATCACGACTGCAGGCTTGTGTTCTGCCATGAGGCCAATCGAGGCTGTGAGTTTGGTCTCGTTCATTGCTCCTGATTTCTTGAGCGGTAATGCCTTTGAGGGTAGTGCCGTCATCAAGGCTGGCAACAATGAGATGCTCAACACATAGATTGCGAACAATCCGAGGGCGATGACCGTACCAAAGTTGACAAGGAACATTTGAGATGAAAGCCGGAAGGATAGGAACCCAATCATGTCGGTGAAGATGGCGATGACCAACGCTGCTGAGGTTAAGACAGCACCAGTGCGTATTGCTTTGATGCGTAACTCGTGATCAAAATCTCTCAACGTTGTTCTCCCTTGAGGATCGTCACGTTCCATTTCCTGCATCACTTCACGAATTCGTGTGACGACGTGGATACCATAATCTACCCCGATGGCAAGCAACAGGATTGGGATACTGTTCATCGCTGCGTTGAATGTTAATCGAAAGATCCCAGCAGCCCCATATGTTGCTGCGATGGCGAGAATGGTCAAGCCAATGACATACGCAGTATCTCGAACCGATCGGAATTTAATGTACAACAGGACTGTGAGGAACAGCAAAGCCAAGGAGGTCAACATCCCGATCTCTTTTCCAATGTTTGAGTTTTGTTGGTATTGAAATGCAGAGAATGAAAAGACGCGAAGTTCATCGTCACCGGTGACGTTCTGTAACTCGACTAATGAGGTGTCGGCCCACTCCACGATGAGTTCTTGAACATCGCCAATAATCTCGGCATCATCATAATTTGCAGCATCGGTTGAGACCACCAAGCTGATGAGGATCGGACCGTCACTCTCCCATGGATCGTTTTTATCGTCGGCAGGCATGGTTGCGATTATGTTTCCTCGGTGATCGAGGTTCTGTAATCCGATGTATGTGCCAAGTGTACCTTGAAGTGGACCCGTCACCGCTGCAACAGCACCGCGCTCGACAGGATTCACTCGGCTCTGAAGCAATTCCTGAATTTGCCCTTGGAGGACACCGAGTTCGCTCGTGATGTTGAGGTTCTCATCCATTCGTTGCTGCCAGTCCGCCACGGTTCCAGGATTCCAATCCCTCAGCGCTTGCGGACTCGGTGCCAAGGGTGAAGGGACTGAACCAATGGCTGCCTGCAAGTCATTGAGTGCCGCTGTGAAGTTCTCCTCACTTGCAACGGTAACGTTTGCAAGATGCAATGCGAGTGAATCCCGCCATGACTGTGTTGTGATTGGATCTTGTGTAGTCAACCAAAACAAGGCTGAACCTGCTGGACCACTCGTTGCGCTTCCACCGAACAGTGGTTCTTGATAGTCAAGGAACAGATCGTTTGAAGACAATTCCGCTTCGACCGTTGCAAATTGTTCCCAAGTTGCTACCTCTGTCATATCACCCTGTTCGATTTCATCGATGATTCGAATGAAATCCAATGAGGCTTGGTAACGGTCCTCTATTTCATACAACAATTCAGTGGTATCATTTTGTGGGTAGAAAGCGTCTTCACTGTTATCGAATTTGATGAATTGCGCCATTGAAGAAAGTGCGAGTGTGATGACGATAATTGATGCAATGGTGGCTTTTGGACGTCGAACCGAGAGGGATGTTAAGGCATTAAACGGGTTCTCCATAGGCTGAAGTCCCCAATGTGAGGTATAATTTTATGGTTACACATTTGAAACAATTCCAGCATGATTTTGAACATTCATTGATAAGCCAGAATACCCAATATGAGCCATGAGCGAATTTTCACCACGATGGAAACGAGTGTGCAAATCATCAAAATTGAAACTCAACAAAGTCAAAGGGAAAACGGTTGGAACAAAAATGGTCCTCGTCATGAGGACGGAGCAGGGTTTGTTTGGTAGCAATGCCCTTTGTCGACACATGGCTTGGCCGTTGCATTGGGGTGGTAAAATCAAAGACGGTTGCTTGCGATGTCCACTTCATCACACATCGTATCATCCTGAAGATGGCTCAGTCAATGAATGGTCACCTGCATACTACTTTCCTGCCTATGGTAAATTCCTCGGAAAGCTGAGAAAACCAACACCATTGAAAACGTACGATGTAAGAGAGAATGAAGGATATGTTGAGATTAATCTCAATTCGTAATCATTCGACGTGACGTAGAATTTGATCACGCGCAATGTATTTTGGACGATAAATCGGGACGCCTTTTCCATCACGCATAACGACTCGTTCATCGTAAATTTGTGCACCGATGCCTGCTACTCGTGCCCATCCGAAGAAGGTCGTGTAGTAACTTGGTTCTTTGAGACCTACATGGTGAAGTAGCGCTCCAGAGGCGATGTCAACGTTTGCGTTTGGGTTGGAAATCTTTGGATTTTCTGCCAAGACACGAGGGGCTACTTCTCGCAAGGTTCGAATGATTTTGAAGTTCTCATCGTCAGGACACAACTGTTCCCCAAGTTCAAATTGTGCTGTGGCACGTGGATCCTCTGCTCGTAGAACTGCGTGACCAAATCCAAACACAGGGCGGCCGGCGTCAAGTTCACCTCGAACGAATTGTTCGACTTCGACAGGGTCTGAGGTGCCAACGCGCAGAACAAACTCCAGACAGGATTGGTTTGCACGTCCATGAAGCGGGCCGCTCAGAGCGTTCATGGAACTCGCCATTGCCGAATACAGTGTTGCGTGTCCACTGGCGACGGCTTTACCAACAAATGTCGAAAGATTGCCACCACCATGATCCATGTGAAGCACGAGATAGACGGAGAGGACACGATTCAATTTTTCTTGGTCAACATCGAGTTGGAGAGTGTTGCTAAATCGTTCAACCATTGACAAACGTGTGTCATCATCTGGAATTCCTTTACCTCGACCTTCACGATAACGGAACAGGAGTCCCATCATACGTGGCATCCTTGCAACGAGGTTGAGGGCGTCTTCCTTCCAGTCGTTTTTACAGTCCCACATGCCCAGAGTCTGGATGCCAATCGCCAGCCAGTCCATGGGGTGCCCCTCCAACGGAAGGGTGGAGAAGATTTGACCAAGGTCGCCAGGCATTGCAGCACGTCGTGCGAGATCTTCTCGGAATGCTGCAGATTGTTCAGGAGTGGGAAGTTCTTTGTTGTGCAGGAGGTATACAACATCCTCTGGCTCCATCATTGCGAGTTCAGTGATTGGATAACCGCAGTAGTGAACACCCTCGCCAGGAGTAACGAAGGATGTCCGACAGGTGCCAACAGGGACGCCTCTCATTCCGATGTCAAGATGAGATTCTGTCAAGTCAAGTAAGTGGTTCACTTCCTCACTCATGGTCTCACCGATGTTAGCCAAATCGGTCATTCGTATAAAGGAAAGCACGGAGGAGAGTACGCACGGTGTTGAAAACTACACCATTTCAGACATCTTCCCATACGCGAAACCCTTGAGTGGACTGACGATCGGCATTGACGTGAATTCGAATCTCTTCACCCCGGATCAAAATTGCATCCTCTGCAGTCAATCCTGGGCAACTTGACTTCACATTGTTCCAAGATCTCTTGCTACGAAGGTTTTCAGCCCACCAAGGGAATGCTTTGCATTGCTGAGGGCGTACATCGTAAACAGTACACTGCTTCTTGTCATCCAAATAAATGCAGATTCCATCCGATTGATTGGAACGGAGGACGTATCGGCCATCCAGTGTTGTTGTACAATTTCGTTTGAGGTAGTCGCGAACGCTTTGATTTGCATGCTCTGCAAGTCGTTTTACATCGTTTCGTGAGAGGTACACAATCCCTCCCGGCTCATCGCAACAACGGCCACAATCAGGTTGACAAGCAAAGTGAACTCCGTCAGCCCACCAAGCGCCTCTCATTCTTCTTCACCCATGAGTCGCGTGGTTGGTTTAATGGTGGAAAGGTGAGCGATTTTCATTTCCTCATCCTCCATCTCAAAAGCTTCCATTGCATCCTCACTCACCAAGCCAAGTTCGTGTTGAATTTGCCTAAACTCGTCTGAAATGTCGTTCAACTCATCAAGTTCTGCAGTTTCAATTCGTTGCAGAATGCTCTCCATCCACAACTCAAGATGTTGCAATCGCAACTCGTCACCAGCAACAATGCGTTCACGTTCAGCAAGCGCTTCATCTATGGACGCATCGATGCCTGCTAAGACATCCGCAGTTCGTCCAACATCAACCCCTTCGACCTTGCCCAATTGGTGGGTAAGGTGACGGTCTTGTGAGTGCGTATCAAGAACGGTTGGTGCTTCGGGTGTCAGCTCCTCAAGTGTTGTTTTCAAATGCAATTCAAGCAAGTCGTTCGCAGTATTCAGATCTTCAGGCGTGACGATGGTTGGTTCCCAATCGTCGTCGTCTTCCTCGAACGCCCTCGTGTGCAATTCAATGCCGCCAACATCAACATCAGAGTACACAACGTCTGTAGCACGTTTGAGGATGTCTGAGGCGAGAGATATTGATGATACAGGTTCTGCTTCTTGCTCGTCTGATGGTTCGATGAGTTGGCCCTTTAGTATGGATACAACATCTTCAGGATTCAAAATCTCCTGACCTCGCTCGTGAGCGTCTTTGAGTGTTGAAAGTGCTGCCTCGACACCTCTCCAAGAAGAGCCACAGTGGTTCAAGACTTCCATGGTGTGCGCATCTTCGAAGAGCAATCCAAGCAAGGATGTTTGTTGTTTGATGTGCATTGCCAAACTCATTTCAGAAACACTATGGATGGTTGAAACGGAAGCATGGCGCAGCAACTCCCACAATCGGGAGGAATTCCATTCACTTGGATGGGATGTGGAAGTTGAAAGTATGTGAACGCCCATGTTCAATGCATGATCGATCAAGTAGCCAATGCTTTGAGCATGGTGTTCATGTTCTGCAATCACGTGAACATCATCGATGAGGAGGAGAGAAGTTGATGCAATTCCTTCTTGCCAATCGGTTGGAATGGCATCGATGTTGAGGATTTCAGCCGCTCGTAGAATACGTACATCTCCATCGAAATACCGCAACGCACTTTGGCCTGTTGCATGCAAAAGATGACTTTTTCCAACCTCTCCCTCTCCGATAATGATGTGAGGGTTATGACGCTCACCAAGGTGGTCAACAATCGACTCACAAACAGAAGTTGCCTGCCTGTTCTCAGCTGTTACTTTCCACTGCTTGAAGGTCTTTCTTTGATTCAATTCCATCCGATGAGGCCAATCGGAATTCGAGCGAAGAATTGTACTGTGGTGCAAGCGATCTCCACGGGATGGAGTTGCGAGGTTCGGAGGTGGTGCATTGTATGCTATGTCACGTTGCTCATCCAAAATAGACGACCATAATGGCTGACCCCTCGAAGAAAATCCGATTTTTTGACCCAAGCTTCCTTCTGGAATTGCATCATCAAAACTCCGTTCACGTAAATTCTTCATGCGAGAAACGGGGTGGTCGCTGGTGAATTCAATCGTCGGTTGATATTCAACCATGTCTCCCAATGCCTCTTTGCTGATGGCGTCAAACAATGGCCGTTCATGGATTGGTTGTGATTCAATAAACCCTGTCGTTTGGTCGACTGTTCCTTTCTTCCCAAGGAGCCGGCCAAGTCTGGATGGATTCGACGATTTCTTTTCTTCTTCCATTGAGAGCCCTGCTTTCGCTTTCTGCAAGGCGACACGCAATCGATTGGTTCGCTCAATGCTCATGCATCATCCTCCGAATCGGGTTGTTCGGTTACACGCTGTTGGGCTGAAGCATGCTCTCTCGCATGCGGCGAAGGCTGGATTGTTGCTTCGATTTGTTCGGTTCGAGGGAGCGGAACTGCAATTCGCTTCCTCGATTTAATTGGAGGAAATTTCGCTTGCCGTTTCCTTGATGGAGAGGCCGCTGCGTGGTCGATACCTCTTTGCGATACGGGCGATTTTGGTTTCGGAAGAGTTTGATGGATTTCTGCTGCGGTGGGGACAAATGGTTTTGCACGTTTTGAACCAACGGATTTGAATTTCGGAATCTCGACGCCGCGTTGTGCAGCTGCATCGATTGGATTTTGCTTGATTGTTTGGCGCGTTGTTTTACGCTTACGAACAATTCGTTGAGGTGTTCTAGGTTTTACTTTAATCACCGTATCTTCAATCACTGATGGTGGTTCGATGATAGGTTCAATTGCATCGTCATTATCCTCTTCAGTATCGCTCGCCCAAGCGTGCATTTTTGATTTCAATTCATCATCAACAGGCATTGTTTGATGTTCAACGGGTAAGGGTGCTTGCTCAATGGATGGAATGATCTCTGGTTGTTGCACAATCGCAGGATCTTCGACATTCGCTTCCAAGTGTTCCACTATGGCCGCTTCCATCTCCTCGTCAATCTCAGAGAAGTATGGGTGTTGTTCAAGCAAATCGACATCAAGCAACCAAACCTGAAGTTGTTGATTTTTAATTTTTGTAAATTCACGTTCCAGACGCGTACGATGTTGTAGCGTGAACGCTTCAAGATTTGATGAGACGATCAAAATGTTCCCTTCTGAACGTGTTTGATCAACAATGCTTCGCATCATTTCGATCACACGTTGTTCACCATGGATTCCTGAAAGATATTCAATACCCTCCAAGAGTAAGACACACCGACGATGTTCAACAAAGAATTCATCTACGGTACGGCGAATCGATTCGAGCGATGGTTCCAATGTACGTTCATGTTGAGTTTCTGACAACCATCGGTAGTGTTGCGGATTGATGTCGTATTCAGATTCAATTCGAGAAGGTGGGTGACGAGTTATCAACAAATTCGCTTGTTTCATTTCTCCAAGAGCACTTGCGAATCGGAATACTTCGTCGGCTTCAATGGAATGTTCCAACCAGGCCTGGCCGCGCATCAGAACAGGACCTCCCTGATTTTTTATTCGGGCTTCGCTTTTTCGTCGCAACGCTTCTGGAACTCCGATGTTTGGTTTTACTTCAGGCAAGCGCTCTTCTCTTTCTATTACCCGTCTCGGAGAGCGAACTGCGGTCCACCATGCCTCGTCCTGAGCCTCCTCTGAGGAAGTCATTAGGTTCGCTTCTGGATGATCTGAAAGTGTGGATACGTACGATGATTCTGTCATCTCATGGAGGCTCATTTGTGCATCGAGTGCTGACGCATCCGATTCAATCTCCAACAGTGCTTCAATACCAACTCGGTTCGCATCGCCTTGATGGAATGCAGCCGCTAAAGAGCCATCAAAAATCAAAAGATGTCCTACTCTCCGACCAACTTCTGGAATGTTTCGTACGATTTGGATGGAACCATTTCGTTCTAATGTTGCCAATTCACGTGCGAGATGGCGGAGAACATCTACGCCTCCTCGCCTCGTTTCAAGCACATCTCCGGGTACAAAATCAGTCACAATCCTCACCCCGCAAACCCTAAGATTTGCTTTTATCTTTTGAAGTGTGTGGACCTTGATGGCAAATGAGAAGCATTTCAATGGTCGATGTCATCGGCCAACCATGGAGGCCTCATCTCTTTCTGCCGATGAGGCAGTGTTGCTTGAACACGGTCGTCTTGATTTTGATTCAGGACGATTCTGGCATGCTCACGAGGCTTGGGAAGACCTGTGGAATACACTGAAGGATAGGAATGCTCACAGAAGTGAGATCTTGTTGATTCAAGGGTTGATTCAAACAGCAGCGCTATTGTTCAATCACCAGCGTCGAAAATCTCGTGGTGTTACAAGCCAATGGGACAAGTTGACTCCAAAACTTTCGCCTTGGAAAACAGCATGGGGTATTGATATCGAACAGCATGTAAAAAACATCGCAGTGTTTGTTGATGATGTCGGAGTTTGGCAACGGACCTACGATAACGTACGATTGCCAACCACAGACGAGGTGTGTGAATGAATCGATTCGAAGAAGGGCTTCCACATCATTTCGTGGTGTTTTCCCAAACGCCGAAAGCTCAGGAACACTCACGCCGTTTGTATCTTCGATTTTGTGCTTTTTTGGTCACGCCATTGATTGGAATACTCGCCTTTCAGACGATCATCATGAGCATCTTTTTTCTTGGTTTCTTTCTCGTCATCTTGATTTTTGGTAAGCGAGAATGGATGCGTTGGCAATGCATTCCTTTTGCAGTGAATCCATCACATCCAATGATGGAATTGGATTCTGACAAAGAGGCCGAAGTGATGATTCGACTTCACGATGGTCGCTGGGTTGAAGCAGGTGAAAACCGATATCGATTGATTGCTGATGATCTACTTTCAGGATACAACCTTGTAGCTTTGGATGATGATTATTCCATTCTTGGTTATTTTACTGAAGCAAAAAGCATTGATGCGAATCTTCGCAGAGTCATGGCGTTGCTGAACCAATCCCTCGCACTACGGGACGCTCACAACGATGTCCAAGATGATATCGAGGACGCAAGACAAAGAGAGACCTTGGATTACGGTCTACTCAATCGAGATTGGCCTGAAGAGATGGAAATGGACGATGCAGCAGGGCCTATCGCCAAGAAATTAAAACGCCAAGAACAGCCACTTCAATGAAACATGAACGGGTGCATTGAAAACCTCAACTTGTCAGCGCATACGTATGGAGACTCGTGCCCAATGGTCTGAAGTGATCTCCGAACTAGATGAGGAACACAAAGATCTCCTCTTCGGTACATCCCTTTCTCGACGGTTTGCTCGTCTCCCGTTATGGATTTCACACCCAGCAAACATCGGGATGTTCTACGGATTTTTGATCAGTCTTGCTCTGATTCTCCCGTATGTTCTGCGCTATGACAATCTGAATGAATCCTTTTCCAATTGGCTTCTCTTCTCTTCGTTGTTCATGGCTGCTTGTCTTGTTCTCGGGTTTTGCTCGTTGATTTTGGTATCACTTTCAAAGCGGATGCCGATGGCTCCGCCTCGTATTCTTCTCTACCCAATGCCGTTTCTGGGCATCGGGTTGCTTGGACTGGATTATTCCAACGCTCTCGATATTCCAAGTGGAATCTCATTGTCTGTACTTTTACTTCCTGGGCCCGCCTATGTTCATTTGTCGTGGGCTCCACGATGGCGCCTCCTGTGCATGATCGATGAAGGAGTCAATCCATTCGAGGGCATGCACGTTGAAGAGGTGGTATCGCAAGAATCAGCTGATGAGTTGGCTGGAGAAGACCTCGAACTGCTTGAAGTGGTCGATGCCTTCGAATCGGAATAAGCCAATTCAGGAAACCTACTCAAAGATGAATCTCGAACTCAAATCAAGCCAATCTTTGGTCCAATCGCTTCGAGAAGTCGAAGCACATCATCCAAGTCATCTCTGGAAAGGCCAGACGACATCTGAGTGCGGATTCGGGCTTTGTCTCTCGCAACCATAGGAAACACGATTGCACCTGCCATCACACCTTCGTTCTGAAGATGCGTCGTCATCGCCTTTGCAGTTGATGATTCGCCACACATGATGGGTATTATTGGCGTCGTTGAAACACCAGTGTCAAATCCGAGAGACTGCAACTCCTTTCGGAAATAATTCGTGTTTTCCCAAAGTTTTGCATGATGTTCTGGTTCCTCCATGAGCACTTCAATGGCAGCTTTTTGTGCTGCGGCTACGCCAGGTGGCTGCGATCCCGACAACAGCCATGAACGAGAATGATTGAGAGCATGTGTTCGAGTCATCTCAGTTCCTGCAAGAATGCCACCTTGGACACCGAGTGCTTTTGAAAAAGATCCGACCTCGAAGTCGACCTTGCCTTGTAATTTGAAATGATCAACAATACCTCGGCCTCCCTCGCCAAGAACTCCTTCTCCATGACAATCATCGACAAGCACCATCGCTTCGTATTCCTCTGCGAGTTTGTTAATTTCATCCAATGGAGCGTAGTCCCCGTCCATTGAGAAGACACCGTCTGTGATGATGAGTTTTCGATCTGCGTCCTTGTGTGCTCTCAATACGGCTTCAAGTTCGCCCATGTCGTTGTGGGCATAGACTCCACGTTGTGCCTTTGTGAGTCGGACTCCGTCGATGATTGAACCATGATTCAATTCATCACTGATGATTACATCTTGAGGTCCTTGAACAAGGGTTGGAATCAATCCAACATTTGCGGTATATCCTGCTGAGTAGATGAGAGCAGCTTCCACACCTTTGAATTCTGCAACGGTTTGTTCGGCTTCTAAATGCAAGTCCATCGTACCCGCAATCGCTCGAACCGATCCACTTCCTGCGCCATATCGTGTTGTCGCATCTACCATTGCTTGAACGACTTTTGGATGCGTTGTAAGGTTGAGATAATTGTTCGCTGAGAGCATGATGGTAGGTTTTCCCTCCATCGTGCACCGTGGTTGGTTGGGTCCTTCCAAGGTTGGAGGTTCCCAAAGCAAGGACTTCTCATTCAGTTCATCGAAGCGTTGTTTCATCCACGTCATGTCACCCGGCATGGTCTCACCGTTTCTCCCTCGACGAGGTTGATTAAGGCCTTTTGTGAGACGTGGCTTCAACACGCATGATGAAAAAGGAGAATGTTTAGCCTCCCTTTGTGCAACTCAACGGGACTGTCAGCAGTGGCTTGGGCCGAGCCCACGTCTTCATGTCTCAACCACATTATCAGGAACAGTTCCGAACAATCCTCGGTACGACAGCTTGGCCAGGCACGCTCAACATTACCGTGGAACGCGAGCATTTGATTCACTACATTGCACTACGAAACAAAGCAGGGATCGATACACTTGATGCCGATGCTGAATCCATGCAACACGCAAATGAGGTGGATGTTGATGAATTTGAAGCCTTGCGAGTTCGAGGCTTCTTGCGTGACGGCGTTTCGTTTGGCGGTGCAACAGCATTCCAAGCCAAGATCTCAAACGGAAACCTCGTCCTCGATTGTGCCATTCTTATTCCGGATTTGACGCGTCACGTCGATGTTGTGGAGGTTATCTCTGGTCCGTTTCTGCGAGAGCGACTCGGAATCGAAGATGGCGATACTGTCACGCTTCTTGTCGGTGAATGATCAGTCCCAGATGCCCATGTCCATGCGTGCATCTTCCGTCGCATGGACTCTCGGGTCCCACCTTGGAGACCAAACAAGATTGATGTGAACACTGTCAAGTCCGTCGGTTTGCAAGGCTGCACGGTGAGCAGCAGCCATAATTTCGGGTGCAGCAGGACAACCCGGTGACGTTAGGGTCAAATCAATTTCAGCATGTTTACCTCCATCACGTTCCTCAAATCGAACCGCATAAACCAATCCCAACTCGACAATTGAGAGGTCCAATTCTGGATCCTCAACCGACTGCAATGCTTGCATAACCTGTTGTTCGTCGACCATCATCCAACCTCCTGTAAGTCACTCATCACTTTATCGAACATGTTGCGGAATCCGTTGCTTCGAGATGGCGATAGTGAATTTA
>MDSX01020954.1_pt1 | contig 11654 bp, 15 predicted proteins | sample 811141 | NCBI WGS metagenome assembly MDSX01 (sample SAMN05326642, study PRJNA326480) | marine metagenome | isolation source: seawater | place: Atlantic Ocean: South East | collected 2010
CATTTTACTTTGCCCTTCGGCATATATTCTCCTTATTAGTCTGTGTCTTTCGACTAGATTACTTTAGTAGTAGAGATTATTTAAATATAATTTTTATTTTCTGTTTTATCATACAAAATAAGCTGTTTTTATTAACTTTTTACACTTTACAAAAATTTTTTAGATATTTTCCTAATATTTTTCCCCAATATGTCTCATTATGCATGCCTTCTTCTTCGGTTGAATATTCATATTGCAAGCTCTCTTTAATACAATATTTTTCAATTAAGTTAACCCCCGAGACATAGAATTTATCGTTCGTTGAAAAGTCTAGTTCCCATTCTTTTGGGAATATATTTTTTACATGATCACCAAAAACATGTCCTTCTTTTTTACCTGTATAGAGATAAAGGAAAGTGTTTTTATTTAATTTTTTAATATCTTTTAAAACACCAGGGAAACCAAACCAAAAAGCTGGTGATAAGCATATTACATTATTGAAGTCAGAGTTAACTATTGAAAACTTGATAGCCATTAATGCCCCCATAGATGCTCCCAATACATGCTTTTTAGATCCCGAGATGTCTAAATTAAAATTCTTAAGTACTGATGGAATGACATCTGAGTTAATCATTTTAAGGTGATTTAAAGAAACTTCAGAATTTTCACGGGGATAAGGATTGTACTGTATTTGTCTTTGACTATTAGAACTAAGAGCTATAACTAGTATATTTTTTTTCTGATCATTTTCTGCTTCGCGTAACAGTTTCTCAAGATTAAAAATAATACCGTAATAACTAGCTTCTTTATCAAAAAGATTCTGACCGTCAAAGCTAAGGATGACATCTGTAATTAGTTTTTTAGAATCTGGAAGCCGAACCAAAACATGGTTAGTGTCTTTTAAAGTTTGATCCTTAATTGGTTTACTTATATATAAATTTTCATGTATTTTTTTGTTGGAGTATTTTGAATACTTAAGCATTGATATTGGCCTTAGCCAAGAACGTCTTCAATGTTTTTTGAAATACCTATAGCTTTTTTTTCACTTCTTGAAATAATCAAAACAACATTATCTCCAGCTATCGATGCTACTACATCATCTAAATATAAATTATCTATTGCTTCCGCTACAACTTGTGCGGCTGCCGTAGTAGTTTTTACTATAACTTGATTTAAAACTGACTCTACATCTAGAACAAAGTCATTAAGGGCATTTATGGCTATTTTTTTATGAGCATTATTGTCTTGGTCTTTAGGTAGAACGTATACAAGTAGACCATCTTTTTGCCTTTTTTTTATTGCCCCTAACTCATTCAAGTCTCTTGAAAGAGTTGCTTGAGTAATTAGAAGGCGATTTTTTTTCAAGATACCTTTAAGTTGATTCTGGGATGAGATCTTTCCATCATCTATTAAATCAGCAATTATTTTTTGTCTTTGTAGTGTTGATTTCGCCATTGTATAAATATACATGATTATGCATACTTATACAATTACAATTTTTTAAAAATTGTTTCAGCAAGTTGTATTGCCTCTTCTTTGGAGACTTCACCCTCATTGAGCCTTTGTTCATAAAGTGCTTTCATTATTTTTCCAACAACTGGACCCGGCTCTAAGTTAAAGATTTCCATTATGTCATCCCCAGATACTGGGGGCCTCAAGTTTGATAATTCTTCTTTTTCTTTAACTTCAGCTATTCTTGCTTCCATTTCATCAAGGTATCTGTTAATTTCGTCGTATTTTTTTTGATTTTTTGTAGTTATATCTGCTCGGACTAATTCATTCAATTCATTAATCAAATGACCAGAATCAACTATGTACCTTCTAACAGCAGAGTCTGTCCATCCCATTTTAAAAGTATGAGGACGCAGATGATTTTCTACAAGTAGACATATATCCTGTATTTCTTTTTTGCTAAATTTTAATCTTGTCAGTATTTGTTTCGACATTCTTGCTCCAACAACTTCATGATGTCTGAAATGAACTTTTCCATTTTCAATCCCTTTTGTTTTAGGCTTACCAATGTCATGTAGTAATGCTGCAAGTCTTGAAATGATGTTTGGAGAAACCCTTTCGACAACAATCAATGTGTGTTCATATACATCTTTATGATGATGTTGTGGGTCAACTTCTATTTTTAGCTGATCAAGTTCTGGCATAATTTTACTACTCAATCCGCTTTCAACAAATGCCCTTATTGCGAGAGTGGGATTATTACCAATTAGTAATTTTGTTAATTCGTCTCTTACTCTTTCATTACTAACTATTTCTATTCTCTCAATATTTTTATTAATAGCATCAAAGGTTTCTGTATCTGGAGCAAATCCGTGTGAACTAATAAATCTACATGCTCGTAACATTCTGAGTGGATCATCAGAAAATGAAATATCTGCAGAAATTGGAGTAGTTATTATTCCTTGAGAAAGATCTTTAAGTCCCCCGTATGGGTCTATTAATTCGTTTTTTAAAATATCATAAGCTATTGAATTTATTGTAAAATCTCTTCTTTTTAGGTCATTTTCAAGGTTGCTTGAACTTGTAATTTCTGGCTTTCGTGAAGATTCTTCATATTGGTCTTCACGAAAAGTTGTTACGTGTAGAGAGAAGTCATTGTAAAGAGCTTCAATTGTTCCAAAAGCTTTTCCAATTTCTGTAGTTTGGAACCTATTCTCTTTAAAAAGATTTAATGATTCATCAGTCGTTGCATTAGTTGTGAAATCAAAATCTGTTGTTGGAATGTCTAAGATTCCATCCCTAACAGCACCACCTACTAAATAAAACTCGAAACCAGCTTCTTTATAAAAGGTTGCTACATCCACTAAAAATGGGTTGTCCTTCAAAACTTTTAATAATGTTGTTGGTACCATATTGTTAGCTTAGAAGAAGAATGGAAACTATACAGTATGAATTCAAAAGTTGATTTTGCGGCTGGTGGAATTGTTTTTCACAATAACTTAATTGTCATTGTGAGAAATAAAAGAGGTGAAGAAAATTCTGACGAAAGCTTCTGGGGGTTTCCAAAAGGACATCTTGAAGCTGGTGAAAAACCATCAGAAGCAGCTCTGCGTGAGGTTTATGAGGAAACTGGTTTTAAAGTTGAGTTAATCAATGACACTCCAATTGCTGAATCGAGATATGAAATTAAACAAGAAAAGGAAACAATCAACAAGACCGTTTGGTTTTACGAAATGAGAGTTCTGAAAGCTTTTGATAGAGAGCCTGATCATGAAATATCTGAATTAGCAATTGCAAGCTATGAAGAGGCTCTTAAGTTGTTAACTTTTGAAGAGGATAAAAAGATTTTAAAATATGTTTTTAACAAATGAAAAAAAAAATAAATTATACGTTTAGTGGCTCTTTTTATACAAGGAAATGGAACGACTACCTCCCTTATGTGTATTTTGAGAAAATATATGGTGGTCATGGTCTTTTAAAGAAAGTCATAAATCTTTCAAAGGAAAATAATACAATACTTCATTCCTCTATGATCAATGAAAACCAAGTAGAGTCCTGGAAATCGGCTGGGTGGGTCCCTTATAAAAACTTATACGTCTGTGACCTCAACCTGAGAAATTTAACCTTAAACACTCAAGAAAACCAAGTTACTATTTCTCAAAAAAAACTTGAAGTAAAAGATTTTTCTTATTTGTTGGATTTGGATAAAAATATTTTTGATGAGTACTGGAGAAACTCTAGTTCCTCTTTTCATGAGACCCTGAAAAGTTGTTTTAATAATTATCTATTTCTTCAAGAAAGAGATGGAAAATTAATCGGATATGCGATTTTAGGAGAAACAAGAAATCTCTCATATCTTCAACGAATAGGTGTGGATAAACAATATCAACAACAGGGTTTGGGGGGAGAGTTACTTCAAACAGTTTTAGCATTTGCAAAGAAAAGGAAATTTATAACAATGAAACTGAATACACAACAAGATAATGAGTCAGCATTAAATCTATATAAAAAAAATAGTTTTAATGTCCAAAAAAACAAATTAATTATTATGACTACCGGCTAGTAAGCGACCTTCGTGTATAAAGTTTGTAAAGAATAAACCTAAGTAGCTTATTATTACATTATGGAAGATGATAAATTTTTAGAAACGTTTGAAAGCCTTATTAAAACCATTAAGGATCTAATAGTCAAACCTGTTAAAAGGTTCACTGGTTTTGCTACCCTTGGATTGCTTTTGATAGTTCTCCTCTTAACTGCTGTAGTGTTTCTGTTTATGGGTATTTTGAAAATCATGCAAGGACTTGGTGTTCTTATCGGTGTAAATCCCACAGGATTTGCACTATCTGCACTAGGTATAGTTTTTTTAGTTTTATCATTAAACAATTACAGAAAGAAGAATAAAAATGCATGAAATAGCAATAATAGGTTCTGGTCCTGCGGGTTATACAGCAGGAATTTATGCCGGAAGAGCAAGTTTAAATCCAATATTATTTGAAGGCCTTGAATCTGGGGGTCAACTTATGTTAACAACAGATGTAGAAAATTATCCAGGATTTGAAGAAGGAATAATGGGACCCGAACTTATGCAGGTCTTTAAAAAGCAAGCACAAAGATTTGGGACAGAAATTAAAACAGAAACTATTAATTCAATCGAGAAGATCGATGAGGGTTTTCTATTAAAAAGTTCTAAAGAAAGTTACGAATTTAAAACAGTTGTTATTAGTACCGGTGCTTCAGCAAAATGGTTGGGTGTTAAGGGAGAAAAAGAACTACAGGGATATGGTGTATCTGCATGTGCGACTTGTGATGGTTTTTTCTTTAAAGACCTCGAAGTCATGGTCGTTGGTGGTGGTGACTCCGCAATGGAAGAAGCTCTCTTCTTAACTAAGTTTGCAAAAAAAGTACATGTTGTTCACAGAAGAGACTCTTTCAGAGCAAGCAAAATTATGCAGGATAGGGTGTTAGAACATGAAAAAATTAATGTTTTATGGAATAAAGAAATTACTGAAATTAAGGGCGATAAAAAAGTCTCTTCGGTTGTAGTTAGGGATATTAAAGAAAATACTGACGAAGAAGTAAATATCGATGGAGTTTTTCTTGCAATAGGACATATTCCTAATGTTTCTTTTCTTGATGGAATGGTTGAACTTGATGATAAGGGCTATATAAAAACAGGTTTTACTACTGATACAAGCACATCAATTCCAGGTATTTTTGCAGCAGGTGACGTTGCAGATTCTATCTACAGACAAGCAATTACAGCTGCGGGAACAGGTTGCCAGGCTGCAATAGATGCTGAAAGGTGGCTAGACAATTAGTCTCGATATCCTCACTCTGTTGAAGGGATTATCAGAAGTTGAGTTAGAAGATCTTTGCAACAAATTAATGTATGCGGGTTATGCCTCCTCCGATGACTTTAATGAACTGGTCTCCACAATTACACTATTTCTTGATGATAAAAACTTAAATAACTTGGGTGATAAAGAAGATTTGTGGTTAGAACTAATCAACAATGGTTACAAACTTGGGGATAGGATACTAAATTATAATGAACCTTCGCTGTACGGTTCAGACATAGAGGAGCTCCAAGAATTATTGTCCAGACTTGGTTTCTATTCAGAACCTATCAATGGTGTATTTACTAAAGTTCTTGCTGACGCCGTAACGAGATTTCAAGAAAATAGGGGATTGTCAATAGATGGGAATGTTGGTCTAGGAACAGTGAAAGAAATAAGGAAACTAATAAGACCTAATTTAAGTACGTCTTTGAATGAAGCTATAAAATCGATTTCACCAAATTTACAGACATCAACAATAGGGTATACCGTTTGCTTTAATATTCCGAACGACGAAGAGTATTCAGATCAAATTGAAACTTATGAAATTACCAAAAAAATATCTATAGAAAATAATATTATCCCTTCATTTGCGTCTGAAGTGGGCATCGAGACAGTTGAAGAAAATATAATTAATTATGTTAATAAACTTCAACCTACACTTTTTGTTTCATTTAAAAATTCAAGCGAACAGTCTGTAGCGTATTTTAAAGGTAGTTTTTCTGAAAGTATGCTTGGGAAAAAACTTGCAAACGAACTAAGTGAAGAATTAAAAGTTGAAAGTTTGGGAAAAGCCTATAGTTTGTTAAAAAATACAAAATCAGTTTCACTAATCATTTTTGGTAATTATTACCAAAATACAAATATCAAAGAAATATTGCAAATACTCTTATCTAATGTAAATAATAGCTTTGAAAGTTAATCAATTTTTTCAATAAAACTTTTTAAAGATTCTGAAGAATTAAAATTTAAAGTAACTTTATACTTACCTTTTTTGTTTTGAACCTCTGCTTTAGATCCAGTCTTATCTTCAAAGTATTGTTTATAAAATAATGAAGTTTCATCTGAGTCGTGTTCCGTTGAATTTAGATTCCTCACTTTATTTTCAACTTGTCTACTTGATAACTTGAGATGTTTAATCTCATCAAGTATTTTCACCTGAAGCTCTTTTGATAAGTTTATAAGAGGTCTAATTTGTCCCATAGTCACTTCATCAGATTTCAAAGCATCGATAACCTCTGAAGAGAGTTTTGATAAACGAAGAGAGTTGGAAACGTATGACCTACTTTTGCCAACTAGGAGTCCTACTTCTTTTGGGTCAAGATTATGATTATCTATTAGTTGTTTAAATCCTGTAGATTCGTCTATTGCATTAAGTTGGTCTCTTTGAATATTTTCTACTAACCCTATTACAGCAGCATCTCTAGAACTTACATCTTTAATCAGGCATGGTACTTTGGAAAGGTTTGCTAACTTAGAAGCTCTTAACCTTCTCTCCCCAGCAATTAATTCGTATTGATTGGCACTAATTTCCTGGACAATAAGAGGTTGTAGGATACCGTTCCTTTGAATTGACTCAGCAAGCTCGCTTAATTTAGAATCATTAAATTGTGTTCTGGCTTGAGAAGAGCTTTCACGAATATTCTCTAAGTCTATTTCAACTGCTTTAAACTCTCTTACATTAGTATCTGTTATCAGAGTGCTCAGTGATCTCTTCATTTAATCCAACTTTCTTTAATAGTTCCTTAGCTAAATCAAAATATTCTTTTTTTGACTTACTGTCTTCTTTAAAATCTATTACCGTTTTAGCATAAAATGGTCCGTCTGCAATTTCAGCTGTTTGAGAAATTTTTGAAGTTAACAATTTATCAGCCAGAAGGTACTCTAGTTCAGATACAAACTCTAAATAACTACTTCTTCTTTTGTCTATCTGATTTAAAAGGACGCCTAAAAATAGAGGGTTGGCATTATTTATGGATGAGATTGTTTTTTTTGCAAACTCCATAGCTTGAGCAACTCCTTCTACTGCAAGAAACTCTGGTTTGGCAGGTATCAAGTAATAGTCTGATACACATAGTGCTTCTTGAACTAATGAACTCATTGTTGGAGGTGTGTCAATAATAATTATTTCATACTCCTTAAAAATAATATTTTGAAAAGCCTGTTGAAGTTTTGAACCGCCAATTATTTTTTCTTCATTGAACTTTGAAATCTTAATATTTGAGCTCAATATATCCAAATTTTCTGTAATTAATCCTGGTGTTATTACTTCTTTTTTTTCAAGTAAATCAACAGCATCTGTGAATTTATCTGTGTTTTTATCATAATTCAGATAAGTAGAAACATTGCCCTGAGGGTCTAAATCTAGAACCAGTGTTTTATACCCTAAACTAGCAAAAACTGAAGCTACATTAACTACAGTTGTTGTTTTACCAACGCCACCTTTTTGGCAAATAATGGATATTGTCTTCACTTAACTGTTATAACATCAATAAATCTATATTCGTTAGTATTGATAAAAAACTTTTCTTGTTTCACGTGAAACTTTTCAGTTAATTGATCATAATTTTTAGAATTTGATGAAATAATATAGGTATTGTTTTTATTGATTTCCAGATTTTTTTCAAGGGTTTTAACAAGACTATTTTTAGGAATATAACACCTCATTACAAAGGTTGTATTTTCTTGCTGTTTTAGAAGTATTTGCGCATCTGCTTTTATTGCTTGTAGGTTAGAAAGTTTCTGTGATTGTAAAAAACGTTCAAGCTCATAAACCCTTTTTTGCTTAATGTCTATTAATTTAACGTTATTGTTTGAAACTATACCTAATGGAATACCTGGGATGCCAGCACCAGTACCAAGATCATATATATCTTCTGTACTACAATTTATTTCTAACATTATTTTATAGAAATAAAGAGAGTGGACTATAAACTCATCCCAAATGAATTGGTCGTTTTTAGGACTTATTAGTCCTGTTTTAACACCTGTACTAGATAGCCAGGAATGGTAAGGGAGTAGTTTTTCTACTACATTATTTGAAAAATCTTTACCCCAACTTGGTATTTGGGGGTCAAAAGTCATTCTTCTTCTTTTTTAGACCCTTGATCTCCACTGGGAGCAAAAACTACGGACCTATAAGGCTCTCTTCCTTCAGAATAAGATTGTATGCCATCGATTTCAGAAACAGCGTCATGTAGTGTTTTTCTATCTACAGAATTCATTGGTTCTAGCATTACTTCTTGATGATCTTCTAATATTTGCTTAGTTAGTCTTTCAGCATATATAGTTAAAGCTTCTTTTCTTTTAACTGCATAATCAGCTACATCAAGCCTTAATCTTGTCCCAGCACCAGTTTTTCTTTGAATAACAGTTCTTGTTAATTCATGAAGAGATCGAATAATAGTTCCTTTATCTCCTACTAAAGCCTCTGTTTGCTCACCTTTTACAGCTACTAATAAATTTTGGTCATCGACTTCACCTGTTACTTTACCCTCTAAACCAAATGAAGAAATTAATCCTTCTAAAAATTTAATAGAAACATCGAGTTGTTCTTTAGGATCAGCTTCAACTCGTGGTTTTTTTTCATAAGTTTTTTTCTTATCATTATTTTTAGGTGTTCTTTTGTTCTGGCTGTAGTTTCTTGAATTGCCGTTACGATTGTTTCCGTTTCTTGTATTGTTTTTTACACCATTTCTTACTGAAATTCTAACTAATGCTTTAGTTCCACCAACTCCGAAGACTCCTCCTTCAGGTTCTCTAAGTATGTTTATATTTGCTTGAGTTGCATCTTCTAAACTAAGTTCTTTTAACCCAGCTTTTATAGCGTCATCAATGGTTTTGGCTTCAACTTCTACCCATTTATTAGACATTATTTTCTCCTTCGTTTTTTTCTGTTTTTACGAGGATCATCCTTCTCATCTGTTGTATCGGTTGATGTTTCTGGTTTATTATTATCCTCTTTTAGATCTTTTTGATTTTCTTTTTGTTTTTGGTTTTCTTCTATTTTTACTATTAATGCTTGTTGTCCAATCCTAAAAATGTTTCCTGTAAGGAAATAAACAACCAATCCTGATGGTAAAGTCCATGAAATAAAACCAAAAAACAATGGCATGATTTTACCTATCATCTGCATTTGTTGTGCTTGTGGATTGTTTGCATTACCTGATTTCTTAGTTAATTGGCTTTGTTGATACAACGCAGTCAAAATAACAAACAATATAAGCACTAAATATGGGACTCTATCAATCCAAGCAGCTATTTCTGAAGCTGGTATTTGAAGATCCATAGTAAAAAATAAAACGCCTGATTGGTCCCCAAGTTGGGAAAATAAAGCAGCTTCTTTAGGAATAAAATTTAGAGGCTCTCTTAGTACTCTAAAAAGAGCAAACCAGACGGGCATTTGGATTATTAATGGAAGAACACAACCAAGAGGATTGATACCTCTTGTTTTATATAACTCAGCTATTTCTTTGTTTAGTTGTTCTTTATTGTCTTTATGTTGTTTTTGAAGTTTTTTGAGTTCAGGTTGAATATCTTGCATCCTCTTTGTAGATCTTGTTTGTCTAAGTGTTAATGGAAATATGATTATGTTTATAATTACAGTTAGGACAACAATCGAAAAGCCATACGAACTTGTAAAATCAAAAGAATATGAGAGTAAAAACCCAATAGCGAGAGCGAATGGTTCTAATATTGCCAATTTTTACCAAATTTCATATAAATTGGATTACAAATGAAGATTCTCTTTGTCATTACAGGAATTGAGGCTATAAAACCTCTTTTATTTATGGAATCAAGAATTACATCGCTGCATGATGGATAATATAAACAATTACCTTGTCCAAACCCAAAAAAATTGAGTAAAGATCTAAGGGTAATGTAAAAAATTTGTGATATTTTCATTTAATTTTAAGTTCCGGGTGAGATATTAACGTTTCTGTAATTTCTTTTAAACTCAACTTTGACGATTGAATTGATCCAATTACATATATATCAACGTTTTCTTTTATCTCTAAACCCTTTACAGCCTCTTTTGTCCTTCTTTTAAATTTATTTCTATTAACAGCGTTTGTTCCCTTGCTTGAGATGTTTATTCCAAGCCTTGACGTTTCTAGGTTATTTATTTTTAAATAAATTTTTAAACCATTAGCTTTAATAGCATTTTCGTCTTTTTTCAGGTTTTTAAAATGATGACTAGTATTAAGAGCAGTAAAGCTTACCAATTATCTACGCAGAAATTATCTTGCGTCCTTTGCCTCTTCTCCTTTTAAGGATTTGTCTTCCAGCTCTGGTGCGCATACGTAATCTAAAACCGTGTTTTCTACTTCTTTTCCTGTTACTAGGTTGATAAGTTCTTTTCATTTTTTTCCTGTTTACTCACAATAAATCAATAAATTATTTAAACAAACTAAATATATATTTTTATTTAGAGTTCGCGAAATCTAAATTATCTTCGCGAAAACTTAACTAACTAAGATATACAATCTATTGGTTATTCGATTTTTTCATGTCTAATAATTCAAAAAAGATCAGCAATAATTGAGTTTCTTAAGCCCTTTCTGATTTTGAAGAATATTAAGTTTGCTTTTCACACTCTATGAAATCTTTTACTTTTTTATTAGTTTTATATAAGACATGACTGATAATTTAAACCTCTTTAAACAAAAAATTTTTGAGGAAGACCTCTCTAAAACAGAAACCTATTGGTTAGACCAGGTTGAGTTCAAAGTCGAAGATGATAGTTTGAACATCTGTGTTAATTCTGAATTTGTTAAAACTTCTATAGAAAAAAAGGTTTTTGACAAAATCTTAAGTGTTTCAAAAAATATTACTGGTATAAATGATTGTATATTCGTTTTAGATCCGAAGAAAAAAATTGCTTCAAGCCATGTTTTTGAACCAAGCGTTCAAAATATTCAAAACACACTTAATAAAGAAGAGGTTGAGGATATCCGAGAGGTTAATATGGAAGTTTTTGATAATCTTCTGGTTGGAAGCTCTAACAACCTAGCTATTACTGCTGCTAAAAATGTTGTTCAAGACCCCGGTAGTAGATTTAACCCCCTTTTCATCCACGGTCAACCTGGTGTTGGTAAAACTCATCTATTAAAGACGATGGAGGAGTCTTCAAGGTCTTCATATTATATTGATTCCGAATCTTTTTTAGAGTCTTATGTTTCTGGAATAAAAAATCAAAGCATTGACTTGTTTAAGAACAAGATTCGCTCTGTTGATATGTTACTAATTGATGATATTCAATTTTTTATGGGAAAAAAGGGTGTATCTGAGGAACTTTTTCACACAATTAACTATTTTTTAAACAACAACAAGGCTGTTGTTTTGGTTTCAGATCAAAAACCACAAGAATTGCTCGGTTTTCCAGAG
>MDSX01036260.1_pt1 | contig 11646 bp, 10 predicted proteins | sample 811141 | NCBI WGS metagenome assembly MDSX01 (sample SAMN05326642, study PRJNA326480) | marine metagenome | isolation source: seawater | place: Atlantic Ocean: South East | collected 2010
ATCAACGCCCAGCCCACCAGCGAGCAGATCGCCGCCTAAGAGGAGGGTACGCAAACGACGGGTTCTCGAGCCCGAGGTGTAAAAACGTGTTGAATTTCAGTTAAGAATCCTTTTCGTTGTCGCTACGTCGCTAATGGTTAATCTAGACTAGTCTATGTTCACGTCGTCGTCTATCCAGCGCCCTAACACTCGGGGTCTTTCCCCCAGCGATCCCGGGGCTCCGGAAATCCCAGCCGTCGCAGAGCCTTGAAAAGAGCCTTGGCCTCGGGTGAGAAGAGCTTGTACCCGAAACTCTTGCGCAGCCGCCTCGCCGCCTCACCCCGTTCTTTACCGCCGACATCTTTCCCGGCACCCGCGATGCAATCGCACCAATTAACGGTCTCCCTCACGGCGTCCCTCAGTGGCGTGGGTGTAAATCCGAGCTCCGCGATGGCCGCGCTCGGGTCAATCGGCCCGCCGTCGACGGAGGGGTAAAACTTTGGCGCCGGAGACCGACTTTTTTTCAACTCGTCCTCGTCCGCTCCCTCCCTGTCGCGTTTGAGCCCGCCCCGGGTCCTGCGCACCTCCACGACGCGTCTCCCGCCCATGCCCTCCGACCCCACGCCGACGGACTCGGCGACGTACTCGACGAGCTCCTCCAGCGACACGCGCTCCACGCACGCGAGGTTATACGACCGATCCAGCCTCGAGTCGCATTCGCCTTTCGCAACCTTACTTACCAGCGCCGCGACGTCCGGCGCGTAGACAAAACTGAGGCATCTCGCACCGCCCCTGGCGAGGTCGTCGGGCACGAGCACGGGACCGAGGACGTCGACGCACTGGACCCACATCTGGTACCGCCACAGGCGGTGGGTACCGTCGCGCGGGCCGATGACGTCGGGGAGTCGCAACGCCAAAAACGGCACCGCCGTCAATTCGTCATCGTCGGCTTCTTCCTCGTCTTCGTCGCTGGATGAGTCGACGTCGTCGTCGCTGCCGCCGCCGCTCGTGTCGTCGTCATCGTCGTCGTCGTCGCTCCACGTCGCCGCGTCGCTGCTCGAGCTGGAGCTCAGATCCGGCGCCTCGACTCCTCCGGTCGTCGACGGCCCCGCGCCGCGGAGCCCACCTAAAATTTCCTCGCATCGGAGCTTGTGATGCCCGTACCTGTCCGTACGTGCGAGCGCCTCCGCCCGCGCCGCGTCCGCCGGGCGTCGCGCGTCGCCCTCCTTCGTACCGCCGCCGCGCACCGACGTGGCACGCGGCGGCTCGCACACCTCGTACACGGAGTCCGAAGACACAAACACGTACCGCCGCGTCCGTCCCTTCAGCCCCGTCAACGCCGCTCGCAAGTCACGGGGCGTGAACCCGCTCAGGTCCACGACCACGTCCCACGACCCGTCCACCCCGAGCGTGGTACCCGTCGCCACGTCCACGGCGTCCGCGAACGCCTTTCTCTTTTTCCTATCGCAGATGATGTGCGCCACCTCTTTGTTCGATCGGGGGTAACTCGTGTCGCCGCGAAACGCGGTGATCCCGTCGCCGCCGGCGAAGTCGTACGTCGGTGGAAGGATCCGGGCGTCCATCGCCGGGTCGCCGATCCACTCGCGGGTCCCGCGGTTAACCGCGGTGACCGCGTGGCCGTCGGCGATCAACGATCGGACGATGTGCGAGCCGATGAAGCCGTTACCGCCGAGGACGAGCGCGTGCCTCTTTTTTTCAAAGATTGAGTCCGTGTTCGTCATGGCGTTCTGCGTTGGACGGAGGATGTACGGCGGGTGAGAGGATGTCGCGAGGGCGACGAGGAGAAACGGTCGAGGTCGAGTACGGGCGTGCGCGATGAAAAGAAAAGAAAAGGATAGAGAGAGAGAGAGAGATGTTCCCCGTCCCGCCCCGCGGCGTCGCGGCATTGTCCAATCGGATGATGGCCCGCGGGTCGCGTGTGGTGGGGCGGTATCGGGGTCGCGGGGCGGGCGAAGGCAATTGAGGCGGCCAAAACGGCAGCGCTCGGCGCCGAGCCCGTGGTCCCGACGATGAATCTACCAGGAATGTAACGCCACGTCGGGCATCGAGAGTTGGCCCGCGTAGCTGACATACTCCTGGCGCGGGCGGGCGAGGAGGAAAATTGGCGGCGGTCGGGACGAACGCATCGAGGAGGGTTCATCCTTCCATCGAAGGGCACGGGAGATGCGCTCACCTGAAGCCTGCGACACACGACTCACGTCATCGCGGCGCGGGCTCGATCGGTCGAACCCTTCACCCCCAGGCACCGACGAAGGCGCCATACTATGGAGCGAGGAATGAATATCATTCGAGATTTGGCAGAAACGCAAGCAAAAATATTCCATGTCACCACAAACTAAACGCAATCACTCGGGGCTCCACACGTGCAGTCCTTTATCGTAGAAGCTGCACGAAACCACCACATCCTCCTTACCGCCCCGCTTCCATCCCCAGTCCGCGCCGTACGCGATCGATCCGTGCCCATCGTACGCGCAAACAGTGCGGAGCGTCCCGGAGTCGATCTCGGGAAGTACCGACGCATCCGCTCCCTCGTCCGATGACTCATCACCCACCTTACCGCTCTCGACTCCCGACTCACACCCGGACCACTCCACGATCGCGCCGCCGCCGCCCATCGCCGCGCACGCCAACGCGCGCCGCTCCGGGTGCCAACGAAGCCGCCAGGCCCCGCCGCCGACGTCCATCGCGTCGCAAATCTCAACCGGCCGAACAAACATCCGAACATCCCACAGCCGCACTCGGTCATCGTACGAACCCGTGGCGACGACGTTCGGATCGTGCGGCGAGGGTGATATACACGTGACCCCCGCGCCGTGCGCCCTGCGGTTCACGAACGCGGGGCTCGATGCGTCCAGGCCGCCGCGGAGGTCCCAACCCTTAAACGCGGCGTCGTCGGCGCCGGTGAAGATGAAATCGCCGCCGAGGACCGACTTCGGGTGCGCCCAAGCCACCGCCCACGCCTCCAGATCGTGCGCTGATTCCTGTTCGTCGAGTACCTCGAGTTCGCCGGACTCGCGCCGGGCGAGGAGACGCGCGCCGCCGTCCGCTCCCACAACCGCCAACCGCGACGATCTGAAGTAATCGATCGAATCATCTTCGCCGTCTGAGATCAATGGACTCCAGTCGACGCATGTCGCCATGCCGAGCCCGCCCCCGCCGCACTGCACCGACGCCACCTCCACCAACTCGAACGTCCCTCCTTCGTCTCCTTCCACGAGCGGATGGATCTCGTAGATGGACACGAAGCCGCCGGCGTCCGCCTGCGCCAGCGCCGGCGCTCGACGGGTGTTCGTCAGCGCGGGGGCCCACTTCAGCTCGAAGATGGCGCGCGTGTGCCGGGTCTCGGCGCACGGCGAGAACCTCCACTCGGGAGGGGTGTTCGTGAACTCCGGCTTGGACCCATCGCCCGCGTCCGTATCGCCGTCGTCGTCGGCGGCGGCGGCGTCGCCCGATGATGGCGCGAGACTGTACAGGTAGAGCTCGCCAACCCTGGATTGGGGTTCGTCCTCGTCGCCCGGTCTGTGCAGGTAGGACGCGACCGCGCAGAGGGACCGGTGCGACGCGTGCGGGCACATCTCCACGCCGCATGCGTTCAGTCCAACCTCCAGCGTGTGGTGACGCGTGTGACCCATGGCCGCCCGTGGCTGACGCACGCGTGTAACCCTATTGAATAAAAAACGCGGGGAGGCTTCGGCCGGTCCGATCCCTACCCCCCCCCGCCTCGTCGCTCGCGGCAGTCGCCCGCACTCGCTCGAGAGCCTTTGGAGACCCTTCGTGACTCTCCGCGGTTCACCCGCCGCGACGTCGACCGCCGTTGTCCGCTAAAACCCACTCCCCCTTTCGCGATCGCGGCCCTGATCTGCCGCACCCTCGCCCACCGCCGACACACGCCCCAACAAGAAGCTTCCTCGACCGTCTTACTTGGACTTGAAGACCTCCCGGGCGTAGTGGATGATGTAGGGCGCCACGCGGATGGCGGCGATCCACCCTCCTAGGATGATCGCGTTGGCCTTGAGTTCCTGGATCGCGGGGTCGGGCCTTGCCATCTTGCGAGGTGAGACCGTGGTAGTGGTAGTGGACCTGGTAATCTTTTCAGACGCCAGCTCACTTCACTCTCTGTTGCAGGTCACGAACGTTTAAACCCCACCATCGCTCACTGCCAACCGCACGCCATGGCCATGGATCAGAACCCCTTCAAGAACAGCGACGCGTGGCGAAGGCACCCGATGCTGAACAACACGTGGAAGCACGGCGCCCCGGGCTTCTTCATCGGCCTCGCCGCCTTCTCGGCGTTCTACGCCTACGACAAGGCCACCTCCAGCAAGACCGCCAAGCACTAAAGCCCGTGTCTGCACAGCTGTGTTTAGTGCGTCGCGGGGGGGTGTGGGTTCGGGGATCGCGGGCGTCGAGGGGCGTCGCGCCGCGTCGGTGTATTAGGACGATTTAGAACGGAGGAACGCGCGGGGGTGACGCGCGCGCGGGTGGCGGCGCGCTTCGGGCGATGGGTCGACCCAAGCGCGAGAGACCAAAGTCCGGATGCCAAACCACCTCGGAGCCCAACCCTAAGTTCGAGATGAAGGGCGGGACCGGGACGGTGAGCGCCGGGTTCATGCGCGACAGCGGCGCGCTGTGGCGCGATCGTCGCGACGATCAGGCTCTTCGCGATCGACTCGCGGAGGACGGGTACGTCATGCTCCGCGGCGCGCTCGACCCATCCGCCGTGCGCGACGCGGCCGCGACCGCCCTAGCGTCCCTGCGCCGATCCAGGCCCGAAGCCTTCGCGTCAGCCGACGACGACGCGATCGACGGCGACGTTCTCGTCGCCGGCGCGCAGAACCTCGGGCTGCTCTCCATGCCGGAGGTCGCCGAGCTTCCCGAGGTCCGGCACGTCCTCGAGCACGATTCGCTCTTCGCCCTGGCCGACGCGCTCCTTCACCGCGATCCCGACGCCGACGACCTCGACGACGGCGCCATCACCGCCAAGTATAAATGGCTCAGAGCCGTCGCCGCGGGTGAGTTCACGGGGGTACACGTCGACCGCGTGTTCCTCGGCGGCGGCGGGCACGACAGGCTCGTCACACTATGGATCCCGCTGAGTGCCGTGCGACGTGAGTGTGGGCCCATCATGGTCGCCGCGGGTTCACACCGATCGAAGTCGTTTGCGAAGTTGCGCCAATCGTACGGTCGAAGTTCAGTCGGGAAAGACGGAACCGTCAGCGGGTGGATCACCGACGACGCCTCGCATCTCCCCGGGATGCTCCGCGACATGAACGGCGGGGGTGACATGGGCGCTGACATGGACGCTGACGTGGACTGGCGTACGGCTGACTTTGAGCCCGGCGACGTGGTGGCGCTGAGCGCGGATGTGGTTCACATGTCGGCTTCCAACGAGTCGGGGTCGATTAAGGACGGGAAGGGCGCGAGGGTACGGCTGAGCTGCGACACGCGGTGGCAGCCAAGGTCGGAGAGGACGGACCCGAGGATCAGGGTGTGGCGGCGTAGGTTGGGTGGAGACGTCGTCGACGAGGTCAGGGAACCTAGTGGTCAGTAGCATGTAAAACCAGAGAAACCAGTATCATTTGCACTGCGCGAGTCAACAAATTGAGCGGAGTTACCCGTTCATGACGCGAGACGAAAACAGCGTACAAACTCACTGTCTTGACGCCAGGCATTGACGCGTGTGAACACGACGCGACCGCCGTGATGGTGCGAAATCCCTCCCGTTTGAACCTTTAGGATGCCGACCGCGTGCACGTGGGGTGCATCGTCGCCGGAGACCCCGTAACCCGCGCGCGTTCCCCTCGACCCGGATTTGGGTCACCGCATTCGAAAAACAGGGGTTGGAGCCCAAGGCGGATTGGCTGACCTCCACCTTCCCCCCCGCCCCCCCGCCCATCTCCCGCAGACTTTCAAGACTCAGAGCCTGGGGCAGCTCCAGGCGCAGCGCGAGACCAAGCGCAGGCAGCAGGATAACTTCACCGCCGCCCTCCAATCGTGAGCGCCCCACCCACCCAACGAAAGAATGCGACGCCCCCGTTAAGGAAGCTTCCCCCCCGACCCGTCACCACCGGATCCCGCGCCCGCGCCGCGCGACTGACCGACGCCCATCCCCCCGAAACAACGCAGCCGCCTCGACGAGAACACCGCCATCAAAAGCGCGGTCCACTCCTTCGAGAAGACCGACGACCTCCGCCGCGCGCGCGAGGCTAGGGAGCGCGCCGCGGAGGAGCGCCAGCTCGAGCAATTATACCGCGCGCACAAGGAGAAGGAGCTTCGCGCTCGCGCCCGCGCCGAGGAGGAGGCCATCGTGGACGCGCTCGAGTCCAGGAAGAAAGAAGCGTCCAAACGGCAGCTCCTCGTCCAGCAGGTGTCGGACAACTCCCAGGAACTCCGCGAGCTCAAGGAGAAGCTCCGATGCGCCGAGGTGAATTTCGAACGGTCGCTGCAGATGGAGGAAGCCGCCATGCTCAAGGAGCGCGATGACGAGTACGATGCCGCCATCCACTCCGTCATGGAGCAGCAGCGCGTCAAGGCTGTCTTCGAGGAGGAGCGCGCCATGCAGGCTAAGCGCAAGGAGCGAGCCGCGTCACGGGAGGTGCTCGCGGGACAGATCGAGGAAAAGAAGGCGATGCAAGAAGAAGCCAGGGCGGAGTACCTGAAGGAACGCGAGCAGGTGGACGCCGTGGCGCGAGCCATTCAGGAGGAAGACGAGGCTGAGCGCCTTCGCAAGGCGCAGAAGGTGAAGGACACCAAGGCTTGGGTGGCCAAGTTTCTGGAACTCCGCGAGGATCTTCGCGAACAGGAGCGCCGGCGACTGCTGGAGGAGGAGGCGCAGATTGCCCGGTTCGCGGCGGAGATTGAGCGCAGGCAGAAGGCCACCGAGGGCATGCGCGAGGCGCAGCAGGCGGAGAAGGACCGCATCCTCGAGAAGCTCGGCAAGGAGAAGGAGGAGAATGACCGCCGCCGCGACGAGATGGAGGAGCTCATCAACCGACTCTACTTTGAGGAACAAGAGGAGAAGCACCGACTCGCAGCCAAGGAGAAGGCCGCGCGACGCGTCGCCATGGAGCGGGACGTCAAGGAGTCCAACGAGCAACAGCGTCGCATCAAGGAAGCTATCAGGGTCCGCGAGGTTGAGCAGGAGCAGGAGTTCCGCCAGGTCATGCTCGAGAAATTCGCCGAGGAGGATCGCGTGGAGCAGATGAATGCGCAGCGGAGACGAATGAAGATGCAGGAACACAAACGCGAGGTGGAGCGGCTCGCGGCGGTCAAGAAGGCCATGCACGAGGAGCAGATGGCGCGGGAGGAGGAAGAGGCGGAGGCGATCTTGGCGGCGGAGGCTGCCGACGCGGCCATCGTCGAGGGCGAGAGGAAGCGCCTGCTCATGGAGCACGCCGCGAGGCTGAAGGATTTCCTGCCGAAAGGAGTGCTCGCGTCCGGGGAAGACCTCGACCTGATCAACACGGTGTCGTCGAGGCTCGGGGAGATGTCGATGACTGGAACCTCCCGCGCGGGGACCAGGGCGGCGGGGTCCAAGGCTTTCGCCATGTGAGTCAAAGGCGCGAAACCAGCGCCCGCGTATTTGTAATCAAAAAGTCAATAACGACGCTAATAAAAGACGTCCACCCGCTCGCTATTGGCTACGCGTCGTGCTTCCCGACACGCGAAGGCCGCTCCACCGCCGGCCTCGACGCGACGAGCCGCGGCGTGCGCACCCCCCTCACGCCGGCAATCAACCCCGCCGGTTCATCTTCCGCCGGCGGCGCCATCACATCCACCTTGCCCGTCTGCAGGTAAAACGCGGGCGTCACCCACGCGCCGCAGCCGCACTGGCACCCGGCCCAGTTGAACGCCCCGATCTTCTGCTCGCACTTTGGACAACACAGTTTACCCTCCGTGGACGACCCGTCCTCCACGCCGCGCATCCACGCGATCGGCTGGACGAAGAGGTTCTGGCACCCGGACGCTGAAGCCGAGTCCGAGTCGCGATTCGCCGCTTCCATCTTGTGCCGTTTACGCCAGCTGAACGCGTCGATGCCTTGGCCGGGGACGTGCGGCAGGAGGTTAGCGCCGCGCGCCACGAGCCGCCTGCACCGCCTGCACCGGATCATCACCCCAGCCTCCGCGCCGCCGCCGTCTTTGGGACCGAGTATGGCAGCGGTTGACGACGCTCCGCTGAACGGCATCACGATCGAAGAATGATGATCAGACGATGACGCTTCGGCGTCGGCACTCGTGGACGCTCGTTCGGCTCCCGGGTCGGGTTGGACGTCCGTGGCGTCGACGTAGCCGCGGTACTCGCGTTCCCTCGCCAGCCGCGCGACGCTGTAGAGTTTGTAGGCTTCGTCGGCCATGTTCAGCTTGCAGTCCATCGAGCGCCAGAGTTCGAGCTGCGCGACGAAGCCTCTGTTGGGATCCGCGTGAGGGTGCGCGCGCCGGACGATATCGAGCGCGTCGGGTGGGTCCATCCCGCGGGTCTTCATGACGTGCGCGGCGATGACCGCGCACGAGCGGGAGACCCCCGCGTGGCAGTGCACCAGCGCGCCCCCGAACGCGACGCCCGTGTCGGATGATGATGGCGTGGAGCATCCCTCGGCGTCGTTCACCTCCGCCGCCGCCATGGCGCGGTTGGCATCGCGGAGCCGCAGCGCGTCCTGGATGAACGCGACGCAGTGTGGAATCTGCGTCAGGAGGTCGCCGTCCTCGTCGTCCTCCAGCGTCACGCGCAGCGTCTTCACCCCGCCGTCCTCGTCGTCCCCACCTCGCGCCGCGCCCGCGGGATTTTCCGGTGGCGGGTAGCCGATGGAGATGAGGTGCGTGATGCCGAGGCTTCGGTCCGCGAGCGCCGCGGGGACCGCCGCCTCGGAGCACACCCACAGCCCGGGCTCAACCTCCGACGGGCGCTCGGGCGCGACGTCCTCCGCCATCTCCACCTCCGCTGCGGTGTGTCGATGACGACGCGAGAGATTTATTTGAAGAGGTGCCCACTCGAGTGAGACTTTCATTTTTGGCAGCGCACCTCACCCACCGCCACCATGGTGCAGCTCGACGAGCTCGACGAGGACGTCGCCCCCGCCGAGCTTCAGCTTCACGCCTCCCCCATCGCGGAGGTTCCGGGGCTGTGGCTGGCGAGCCGCGATGCCTGCGTCGACGGTAAGGCGCTCGTGGAGGCTGGGGTCAAATCGATCGCAGTCTTCGGACCGCACGCGGAATGGATCGACCGAGACTCGTTCGGCGGCAGGGTGCACGTGTACCCACGGGCGGAAAACGGCGCGCTGATCACCAACCTGAAGGAGACGTGCGACTTCCTCACGATAACGCTCGATGACTACGGCGCCGTCGCGTGCACCAGCGAGGAGCGCGGGAGCGATGACGACGGTGGGTCGGCATCTGGGGATGGGGAAGCCGGAGCCGGGTTCGTGTGCGCGGCGTACATGATCATCGCGAAGGGGAAGAGCGCGCAGGAGGCGGCGGACGCGGTGGAAGAGAGCCGCCCGGGGTGTGGGCTCAAGGCGCACGACGAGTTCATGAAGAACCTGAGGTTCCTACAGAGGAACGGCATCCCCGACTGGGCCTAGAGTAGCACGTCTCATCTCAACACTGAAGTTTCTTCGTTCGTCACTTCCCTCCGTCGTCACAACGTAGCGCTACTGGACACGACGTGGGCGCCATGGACGAGCGCGAGCCGCCGCTCACGGGTGATCCCCACCCGGAGTCGTGGGACCTCGTGTGCATCGGAACCGGCCTCGCCGAGGCCCTCCTCGCGGGGTAAGCGCGCGCACCACTCGTCCCGCCCCTCCATCGCTCGGCACCCGAGATCGATCTCCATCTCGATCACGACCAACCATCCCCGTTCGAGTCCCTGACCATCCATCCCCGTTCACGATGTCACCCGCAGGTATGTCGCCAAGACGGGCAAGAAGGTGCTCCACCTGGACGCCGCGGATACCTACGGCGGCGCGTGGGGCATCCTGCGCGAGTCACCGGACGGCGTCGGGTGGATCCTGCCGACGACGACGACGATCGACGACGACGACGCCGAACCCCCGATTAATCCCGATGAGGTCCCGCTCCCCGCGCGCGGCGCGCCCGTCGCCAACGCCGCGCACGCCTCCTGGTCCACGATCTGCCCCGACCCGTCCTCCGCGGCGACGACGCTGGGCAACCGCCGGCGGTTCTCCCTCGACCTCGCGGCGCCCAAGCTGTGCTATTGCGCCGACGACTTCGTCCAAGCGCTGGTCAACAGCGGCGCGCGCAAGTACTGCGAGTTCAAAGCACTGGATCAGACGTGGCTCCTGTGGGAAGGCGAGGCGTCGCCGGTGCCCGCGTCCAGGGCGGAGGTGTTCAGGGATAGGTCCATGCCCCCGGGGGATAAGCGGGCGCTCATGCGTTTTCTCAAGCGGGTCGTCGCCCTCGCGGAAACGGAAGCCGGGCTGGTGGTCGGCAGCGGGGACCCCGACGACGCGAACGTGGCGATCGGCGCGCCGGGGAGCGAATGGGGTGGAACCGGCGGTCGGCACCTAAACGGAGGAGAGTCGGCACCCGGGGACGGAGGGGATATCCCCGGGGATGGGGAAAGTCTGTGCCCGGACCCACACGAGCCGTTCCGAGCGTGCCTCGAACGCAGACACGGTCTCTCCCCGCGCCTCGCCGCGGCGGTGCAGTACGCCCTCGCGCTCAGAGACGATGTACATTCGTTATCAGGTCCAGGGTTCGAATCCCTGGCGAGGTACGTGGCGTCGTTGGGCCGGTTCGGTCCGACGGTGGGCGCGTTGCTCTCGCCCGTGTACGGTGCGTTCTTCTTTATTTCCGTATGGGCAATTAGATTAGAGTGACCTGACGTCGTGTGTATTGAACAGGATGCGGGGAATTTCCGCAGGCGTTCGCGCGAGTCGCCGCGGTCGCGAGCGCGACGTACGTGCTCAGGCTGCCCGTTCGATCGTACGTCGCCGCCGGTGACACGGTGAGTGGGATCGTGACGGTCGGTGGGCAGAGGCTTCGATGCGGCGCGCTGGCCATCGCCGCCGACGCGTTGGGTGGTTCGGATCAAAACCAAAACCAAAACCAAAACCAAAACCAAACCCAAAACCATAGACGGCGTAAGTGGGTGTCCCGCGGCGTGTGGGTCGTGGACGGGCCCGTGTTCCCCGCCGGTTGCAACCAGGGCATGCTCATCGTTCCTCCAGGTCAGGGTCCACCCGGGACGCCGGACGGGTGCGCGGTGCGCGTGTGCCAGCTGGGCGCGGCGACGTCCGTGACGCCCGAGGGAAAGTTCGTGCTTCACGCCTCCGCGACGGTTGAGGGTGTCGGGACGAGCAGCGCGGAGGATGACCTGCGTGGGGTGCTCGAGATGATGGTGGACGTGCGATCTCAGCCGTTGGACACGGAGTCGGCACCCGGGGATGGGGAGTCGGCACCCGGGGACGGGGTGATCCCGGGGGTTGAAAAGCCGAGGCTGGTGTGGGGCGCGTTTTACCGCCAGTCCTACTCCGCCGAGACGGACTCTCCGGAGGACGTCGCGCTGCCCTCGAACGTCGCGACGTGCCCGGCGCCGGACGCGAGCTGCGACTTCATCGACGCGGTTCGCGCGGCGGAGAGGGCGGCGGCGCGGCTCTTCGGGAGGGGCGACGGCGAGAAGTTATTCCC
>MDSX01070402.1_pt1 | contig 11646 bp, 10 predicted proteins | sample 811141 | NCBI WGS metagenome assembly MDSX01 (sample SAMN05326642, study PRJNA326480) | marine metagenome | isolation source: seawater | place: Atlantic Ocean: South East | collected 2010
AGATTCCTAAGACTCCCGGAATCTATAAATTCTTTTCAAAAAATAAAATCATATATATAGGTAAAGCTAAAAACCTAAAAAGCAGAGTCTCATCGTATTTTGGCAACTCTTACAAAGATAGAAAAACTCAAAAAATTAAAGTTCTTACAGATAAGATTGAAACTTTCTCAACCCAAACCGAAGCAGAAGCACTGCTTTTGGAACAATCTTTAATTAAAGAAAATTTACCACGCTTTAATATTTTATTGCGAGATGATAAGACCTATCCATACATCCATTTTTCAATGGATCATAAATTTCCAAGTATAAGTATGAAGCGTTCAAAGCACTCAGTTTCAAAAGATTTCTTTGGGCCTTTTATTAGTGCGAAGGCTGTGAAAGCAACAATTAAAGATATTCAAAAAATTTTTAAAGTTAGAAATTGCAGCAACAGCACATTTAATAATCGATCAAGACCTTGCATAGAGCATCAAATGCAAAGGTGTTCTGCACCATGCGTAGGTGCAATTAGTTCGAATAATTATGCAGAAGATCTAGACTCTGCAAAGTATTATTTATACTCTTCTTCAAAAAAAATGAAAAAAATTATGCTTTCTCAAATGCAAAAATTCTCTGAAAGACAAGAGTTTGAAAAAGCTAATGAGATAAAAAAGCGTATTGCTAGTATCGATCTTATGAAGCAGGAGCAATCTATTGGAAGTGGCCTGACAAGTATTGATTTCTTCTCATGCATCACAAAATATGGAAAGACTGGCGCATGCATTTTATCTGTAAGAGATGGAAAAATTCGTGGCACAAAAACATATTACTTTAATGATGATTACTCTGATGAACAAGATAATTTGTTCCAAAGTTTATTTTTTTCATATTATCAAAATACTTTTTCATTTCCAGAAAAAATATTTTTAAATTTTAAGCTGTGCAATCCAAGCTTAATTATTGATGCCTTGAAAATAAAATTTGGTTTTTCTGTGCCGATTCTTACGAGATCGCCATCAGGGGCAAGACAACTAATTAATTTATCAAGATTAAATGCGCTACAAATTATTGAGAATAAGACAAAGATATCTGATAGATATCTTCATTCAGTTTCTGATCTTAAAGATAAACTGGGATTGCTCAAGACAGATTTAACTATCGAGGGGTATGATATTAGTCACTTATCTGGCTCTCATGCAGTTGCCTCTTGTGTAAGATTCAATGAGACTGGCCCAGATAAAAAGTTCTATAGAATTTATAATATCCCATCTGAGTTGTCCGGGAATGATATTGGCTCTCTTGCAAATGCATTGAGAAGAAGATTATCTTCAAAAGATGAACATTCATTGCCTGATATAATCTTGATTGATGGAGGGCAAATTCAATTACATGCTGCATTAGGTGTGTTGAAATCGTTGAATATAAACTCACCGATTGTTTTAAGTATTGTAAAAGGGTCAAAGAGGGTAAGGGCTTCTGAAACAATTCTTTCTCAGAGTGGAGTTATCGAAATGCCTATAGGCAGCTCAGGATTTAGATTGTTGCAACAAGTAAGAGATGAATCTCATCGATTTGCACTTAAAGCTTCGAGAAAGAAGAAACAAAATGAGCATAAATATTCTGAACTTAATCAAATTAATGGAGTGGGACCTATGCTAAAAAAAAGACTTCTTAAAAAATTTAAAAACATTAATAATATTAAAAATGCATCAGATTATGATTTGCAATCTGTTCATGGTGTGAGTAAAAAATTATGCGAACGAATTCAACAAGGATTAAAATAAAGATATGAAAAATATTGTTACCTTCTTAACTGCAAGTAGAATAATATTAGCCCCGATTATATTTATTTTAATTGTATTTTTTCAATCATTTGGGTGGGCATTATTATTATTTTTAATTACTTCAATTACAGACTATTTAGATGGTTTTCTAGCTAGAAAATATAATACAGAGTCCTTGTTAGGAGAGGTGTTAGATCCAATTGCTGACAAAGTAACTATTATTTTTCTTTTATTTGCTCTCTCAGTTCATTTAGGCAGCTTTTTTATTGCTGGTATAGGCGCAATTATGATTTCAAGAGATGTATGGGTTAATGGGGTGAGAGAATACAATGCACGACTCTCACAATCAGAAAAATCACAGGTAACATTCTTAGCCAAAATAAAAACTTCTATTCAGATGTTCGCTATTTCAGCCTATTTATTTTCTTTATTTATTGAAAACTCATTCTTGTTATTTATTTCTAATTTTTTATTATTTTTAGCTCTTTCTATTAGTTTGCTGACAGGCTTTCAATACACAGTTAACTCTTTACAGCCCTCTCCAGAAGAAATGAAGTAAGTTATTGTGAGTCGAAAAGAATTAGAGTGGTTAGCGCTACGAATAAAATCTAGAGAGGAAAAGCGTGCTAGAGAAAATCTTTCTAATCAAGGATTTGAATCATATTTTCCTGTTATTCATTCGCTAATAGCAACAAAAGGAAATGATGAATTGAAAAAGGAATCAATGTTTCCTGGTTATGCATTTGTAAGACTTACGCCAAATATTGATTTAAAGTCTCTTAATTCAACAAGGGGCGTTATTAATATTGTGAGATTTGGGGACGAATACCCCTTGCTTAGTCAAGACACAATTAGCTCTATTCAAAATGCAGAGGATCAATCTTTTAAAGATCCTAAACAGCATTCCTATAAAATTGGAGAAAAAATTATAATTAATGAAGGGCCATTGAAAGATCAGCCAGGGATTATTGCGAGTGAAATTATTAATCAAAGGGTTGAAATTCTTTATTCCCTTCTGAACAGAGCCCATTTAGCTCGTATTCAAATTGATAAAATTTCAAGGAGTTAAACTTGACTATTTATTATTTATCTTCAAAATGTACACCATTGAACAGTACAACGTTGAACAAACAAGTACATTTGTTCTGCGGTAGCTATCCATCCTTGTTAAATACTAACTAATTAAATTAATCTTTAAAAATTTTTTATGAAAATAGATATTGAAACTAAATATAAGATTCTTGATGTAATAAGCAAATCAAATGTCTCGAATCAAAGAAGCATTGCTCAGCACACCAAATTTAGCCTAGGTAAGGTTAATTATGTTGTAAATCAGTTAATAGAGGTTGGATTTTTAAAATTTGAAAATTTTAAAAATTCAGACAATAAAAAAAACTATGCTTACATTTTAACTCCATCTGGATTAAGTGAGAAACTTAAAATCACTCAAGGCTTTATAGAGCGCAAGGAAAGAGAGTATGAGGAATTGAAGGCTGAAATTGAAATTTTAAAATCTGAAAATAAACTTAATTAAATTGTTAAATGCTTTGCTATAATTCTGCAGTGGCTGGATGGCAGAGTGGTTATGCAGCGGCCTGCAAAGCCGTTTACGCCGGTTCGATTCCGGCTTCAGCCTCCACAAAAGGTTAACTATAGATTTTGCCCAGGTGGTGGAATTGGTAGACACAAGGGACTTAAAATCCCTCGAAGGTAACTTCGTGCCGGTTCAAGTCCGGCTCTGGGCACCAATTTAGAATAGTGAGTTAAAAAGATTAATTGAATTATGCTTTATAATTGCATTGATAATATGAAATATAAATACGGAGTTTAAATATCATGTCAGACCAAGTTCAAACAAATAATGTTTTAAAAGATGATGAAATCAGTTTGCATGATTTATTTTTTATACTTTGGGGTAAAAAGCTAGTGATTACAATCATTTCAACATTTTTTGCTATTTCTGCAGTTTTTTATGCTCTTTCTTTGCCTGATATTTATAGATCAGATGTAGTTTTGCAAGTTGCAGGCTCAAATGGTGGAAGTATTCAATCTGGATCTGGTTTTGGGGGGATTGCAGCATTAACAGGAATATCTATTCCAGGTAGTGATATGGATGAAAAGGCAAACATTGCAAAGCAGACAATAAATTCAAGAGATTTTGCAAAGCATATTTCTTCTTTTGAGGGGATTATCCCGTCACTGATGGCAACCAAAGAATATGATCCTCAATCACAAAAAATTATTTTTGATGAAGAAGTATTTAATTCTTCAGATAATACTTGGATTGCTTCCGTACCCTCAGATTATGCGATACATAAGAAATTTCGTTCAGCTGTAGATGTGTTTATTGATATTGATACAGGTTTTCTAGCAATAAGTGTTGATCATCAATCTCCATATTTTGCAAAAAGATTTCTAGAGTTAATCATAGAAGAGCTTAATAATTTAGAAAGAACTAGAGATATTGAGGAGGCTCAAAGGTCTCAAAAATATCTTTCTGAGCAGTTAAATATATATAAAGTTGCAGACATACGGAACTCTATTAATGCACTGATTCAAATGCAATTTGAGAAACAAATGCTTGCGAATGTAAAAAAAGACTACCTTTTGAGAGCGCTTGATTCTGCCTATGTGCCTGAAAAAAAATCAGCTCCAGTAAGATCAATGATTGCAATAGCAGGAACATTTTTAGGTTTCATGCTTTCTATATTTGTTGTCTTAATCAATCACTTTATATTTCAAAAACCAAAATAAGTTTTTTTCTGAACTTAAGATTAGATAAATAATGAATTTTCTCATTACCGGTGGGGCTGGATATATTGGCTCACACATTGCCCTCATGCTTTTAAATAATGGGCATAAAATTACAGTTGTAGATAATTTTTCTAATAGTAATTCAAGTGTTATTAATAAATTAGAATCTCATACAAATTCAGAAATTACATTGCATGAAGTAGATATTTGCAATCAAGAGGATTTAAAAAAAATTTTTCAAACTCAAGAGTTTGAAGCCGTAATTCATTTAGCAGCTTTAAAGTCTGTCTCAGAATCAGTGCAACATCCAAAAAAATATTTTCACAATAATGTATATGGGACTTCATGTTTGCTTGCATCGATGAAAGAATTTGACGTAAAAAAATTAATTTATAGTAGTAGCGCTACAGTTTATGGATCACCAAAATACCTGCCAGTTGATGAGCTACATCCATTATCATGCACCAATCCATACGCTGAAACAAAATTACTTTGTGAGGAAAACCTCAAAGAAATTACGTTACAAGAAGATGGATGGAAAATAGTATGCCTAAGATATTTTAATCCAGTTGGCGCTCATGATAGTGGGATAATAGGTGACGATCCAGCCGGCACTCCAAATAATCTTATGCCATATATTGTTAACGTTGCTAGCGGACAATTACCTTTTATTAATGTTTTTGGTAATGATTATGATACATATGATGGAACTGGTGTAAGAGATTATGTGCATGTAATGGATTTAGCTGAATCACACTTGCAAGCCTTAAACTATATTGGAATTAAAGCAATAGAACATCAAGAGATTGTACTTAGCAAGAAAATTCAAACTAAAGATATAAGTATATTTAATATAGGAACTGGTAAAGGCCATAGTGTTTTGGATTTAATTAAGACTTTTGAGCGTGTGAATAAGGTGAGTGTTCCTTTAAGATTTTCTTCTAGAAGGTCAGGTGATGTTTCAGTCTGTTTCGCTAATACAGATTTATCTTCGGAAGCATTTCAATGGAAAGCAAAAAGAACTTTAGAAGAAATGTGTAGTTCAGCATGGAGCTATAAGAAGAAGTTATTGTAAAAATTAATATGAATCATTCATTAACATCTTTATTTCAAGATTTATGGTCTCATATATCTAAAAGGCGTAAGATCCAATTTTTATTATTGCTAATTTTGACAATCTTTGCTTCTATTGCAGAAGTGGTTAGTTTGGGGGCTATATTGCCTTTTATTGGAATATTAACTCAACCTGAACAAGTTTTTGAATCGCCATGGTTATCAGAATTTATTTCTTTTTTTGGCATTAAATCTGGTCAAGAGCTCGTACTACCTCTTACAGTTGCCTTTGGATTGGCAGCAATTATTGCAGGTTCGTTGAGACTTTTGTTACTTTGGCTAAGTATCAAGCTTTCTAATGCAACTGGTGCTGATTTAAGTATTGAAGTTTATGAAAGAACTCTATATCAACCTTATAGCGTCCACTTAGAAAGAAGTAGCAGCGAGATTATTAGCGGCATAACTCAAAAGGTAACAGCAGCAACAGGAGTGCTTTTAGCAGTAACAGCAGTAATCACGTCTTCTTTGTTATTTACTTCAATTATGACAACAATGTTAATTGTAGATCCAGCAGTAACAATAATTGCCGGCCTTACATTTGGTGCAGCCTATCTTGTTGTAGTATTTTTTACCAGTTCTAGATTTGAATTAAATAGCAGATCAATAGCAACACAGCAAACTCAAGTTGTAAAAGCTCTGCAAGAGGGATTAGGCGCAATAAGAGATGTGATATTAGATGCAACGCAACTTGTATATACAAATATATACAGGAAAGCAATTCTTTTTCTAATGAAAGCAAATGGCGAAAACAGATTTATGAATCAAGCTCCAAGATATGCCATGGAATCATTGGGTATGGTGTTAATAGCTATATTTGTTTTAGCCTTAACTAATAGGCCTGGAGGTATAACTAGTGCTTTGCCCCTCTTAGGAATGCTAGCGTTAGGGGCGCAAAGACTTCTTCCTCTAATGCAACAAATATATGGAAATTGGTCAGTAGTCGCTGGAAGTCATGCAGCTCTTAATGATGTAGTGAACTTGCTCAATCAGCCCTTTCCTTCAAATCATTATAAGGAGGAATCAAAACCTATAAATATAGAAAATTCATTTTCCTTACAAAATATTCAATTTAGATACAATGATGATACTCCATGGGTTTTAGATAACATCTCTTTAGAAATTAAGAAAGGTTCACGAATTGGTTTAATTGGAGCTACCGGGAGCGGAAAAAGTACAACTCTAGATTTAATCATGGGACTGCTCGAACCCTCAAAGGGGAGTTTAGTTGTAGATAATAGAATAATTGATGATAGCTTAATTCGATCATGGCGCCGAACAGTTGCGCATGTTCCCCAAAGTATTTTTTTAGCAGATTCTTCGATTGCTGAAAACATTGCTTTTGGAGTTTTGCCAGATCAAATTGATATGGACAGAGTTAAGAAAGCAGCAAGCAAAGCAATGATTTCAGATTTCATTGAAAGTAGAAAATATAATTACAATGAGATAGTTGGAGAGCGAGGTGTTCGCTTAAGTGGAGGGCAAAGACAGCGTATTGGTATAGCTCGAGCACTATATAAAAAAGCAAACATAATTATTTTTGATGAAGCAACAAGCGCTCTTGATAATGAAACTGAAGAAATTGTAATGGAAACTATTAGAAATCTTGGCAATGATCTAACACTTATAATAGTAGCTCATAGGCTTACAACATTAAAAGACTGCACTAAGATTATTGAGCTTCAAAACGGAAAGATTAGTCGCACAGGATCTTTCCAAGATATTATTCAGGATCAGGAAGATGGAGTCTAAATACTTTTTCATAGGATTAATCCCTGCAAGAAAAGGATCAAAGGGGTTAAAAAATAAAAATGTTTTATCGCTGAATAATAAGCCTTTGGTGCAGCATACCTTTGAGGCGGCTAACTCTTCATCTTGCATTGATGAGGTTTGGGTCTCTTCGGATGATTTAACTATTTTATCTCTTGCTGATTCTATGAACATCAAGGGTTTAAAGAGGCCTAAAAAGTTTGCAACTGATCAATCTTCATCAGTAGATGTAGTTAATCATTTTATTAACTCTTTTCCAGATAATTTAAACTATGAGAAAACATATATTGTATATCTTCAGCCAACTTCCCCACTAAGAAATTCATCTCACGTTGATGAAGCTATCAATCAGTTAATTGAGCAAAGTAATAAATCATTAACCAGTGTCATGCGCCTAAGAAAATCACCTTTTAAATCATTTGTGATTTCTGAATCAGGAAATTTGCAATCGCTTTTTAATGAACAACTGTCAAATGCAAGACGTCAAGATCTTCAAGATGCTTATATTCCGAATGGAGCAATTTATATCTTCACTATTGCAGAATTTTTATCAAGAAAAGGATTTCCTTCAAATGGAAGCTTGCCGTATATTATGTCTTCTAATGACAGTATTGATATTGATGATCTAGAAGACCTCAAGATAGCTGATAATTTGTTAAAAGCAAAATCACCCAATTAATGATTTTTCAGTGATGATAAATCCTCATTAACAAATGATTTTAGATTTTTTTCTTTCGTATCCTCTTAAAAAGAATGCTTCTTTCAAGGGTAGTTTTCAAGGTAAAACATGTTACATATTTGGCAATGGATCTTCTTTAAAAAATATGTGCTTTTCGCATTTTAGAGATCATCCAACAATTGGAATCAATCATATTGTATTGCATAAGGATTTTAATCTTTTAAACACTTGCTGTTATGCTTTTCCAGAACCTTTTTCATTCTACTACTATTATAAAAATCCCTATAAGAAAAAATATGAAATTAATATTTTAAATAATTTATTTAGAAAAGAGATTTCAAAATTCCCAAATCTTAATTTATTTACTAGCCTATCCAATATTTTTTCTGCACCGATCAAGAATACATTTTTCTTGCATCACTTTGGAAAAAGAAAGCCTGATTCTGAATTTCTTAATTTGTGTTCTGAATTTAGTTACATGTCAGGTGGTCTATATACTGGAATTGGTTTAGCAATTGCCCTTGGATTTGAAAAAGCAATTCTAGTAGGGTGTGATTATTTAATGATGCCAAAAACTTATGGCCATTTTTATTCGCAGCCAAAATTTGGAGAAGATAATGGTATCAATCCCTATGATCAATTAATTGATGATTGCTCATCCAAGATACTCCTTGAGGCAATTTCAGACTATCCTACTGATTGTAGAATTCATTGTGTAGACTATGAAACTTACACCGGAAGCCCTATAAAATATAGAGAAAATACAGAAATAGTATCCAATGAAAACCTTTTAATATTAAATAAAGCATATGAGATTGGGCAGTATCATTCACCAATTTTGCCAAAGTAATAATCAGGAGAGACTTAGAAGAATTATGAAAATTAAATATGGAAGACAGGATGTTACAGAAAGTGATATTGCTGCAGTGGTTGATGTTCTTAAGTCTGATTTGTTAACGCAAGGCCCTGTAGTACCACTTTTTGAAAAAGCTGTGTGCGATTTTACTAATGCAAAATATGCTGTCGCAGTCAATAGTGCTACCTCAGCACTTCATATTGCTTGCATGGCTCTCGATTTGGGTCCAGGAGATATTCTATGGACATGTCCTAATACGTTTGTTGCGACTTCTAATGCTGCGATTTATTGCGGTGCTGAGGTTGACTTTATAGATATTGATAAAGATTCTTACAATATTTCTGTGAGTGAGTTAAAAAAGAGATTAGAAATTGCCAAAAAAAATGACAAGTTGCCAAAAATCGTAGTTCCAGTCCATCTTAGCGGACAATCATGTGCAATGAAGGAGATTAAGGATTTATCAAATAAGTATGGTTTTAAAATTATTGAAGACGCTTCTCATGCCATAGGAGCTAGATATCAAAATAATAATATTGGATGTTGTGAATATAGTGATATTACTGTTTTTAGCTTTCATCCAGTTAAAATTATTACTACTGGTGAAGGAGGGATGGCTCTTACCAATGATCCTGAAATTTCCAATCGACTGCAACGTCATCGAAGTCATGGCATTACAGCAAATCCTCACGAAATGTCTGACAGGCCAGCTAATGAGATTTGGAATTATCAACAAATAGGACTGGGATACAATTATAGAATGACTGATATAGCTGCATCTTTAGGGTTAAGCCAACTTTCTAGATTGGATGAAATTGTAAAAAAGAGACATTTGATAGCTCAGCGCTATGATCAAGAGCTTTCTTCCCTTCCTTTAACCATACCCTTCCAGCATCAAGATACTTATTCTAGCTATCATTTATATATCATTAGATTGAATCTAGATAAAATCACAAAGACTCAGCCTCAGATTTTTAAGGAGATGTACGAGAATGGGATTATGGTAAATCTCCACTATATTCCTGTTTATAGGCAACCATTCTATGAAAAAATGGGTTTTAAGAAAGGCTATTGCCCTGAATCAGAATCTTATCATAGAGAGGCACTAAGCATCCCAATGTATCCAACTCTTACAATAGAAGAACAGGACTATGTAATTAAGAAATTTCAAGAGATTGTTTTTTAAATAAAGTAATACTCCTAATTGTTGAATAGTTTAAACTTCTCCTTCAATTAAATATGATTATCTATAATTGTTTAAAATTTTTTCCTTATCAACCTTTCTAAAAATATGTTAGAACCAAAAATTAAAATTAATAATCGCTCTATTTCGGTTAATCATTCTCCTTATATTATTGCTGAACTTTCTGCTAATCATAATGGAAGCATTGAAACCGCAAAAAAAATAATCAGGGCAGCAAAAGAAGCAAATGCGCATGCTGTAAAACTTCAAACATACAAACCTGAAACAATAACATTGGATTCTTCCGATCCTGAATTTGTAATCAAGGGTGGATTATGGGATGGAAGGACTTTGTATGAACTATATCATGAAGCGCATATGCCTTGGGATTGGCACAAAGATTTATTCAATTATGCAGACAAGATAGGCATTACTATTTTTAGTTCTCCGTTTGATAGAACTGCTGTGGACTTGCTTGAAGATTTAAATGCGCCAGCATATAAAATTGCCTCTTTTGAAGCAATTGATCTACCTTTAATTGAGTATGTTGCTCAAACAGGTAAGCCGGTGATTATATCAACAGGAATGGCAGATGCTGATGAAATTGAAGAGGCAATAGTTGCTGCAAAGGATGCGGGGTGTAAGGAACTGGCAATTCTTCATTGTGTTAGTGGGTATCCTGCTCCTCCTGAGGATTATAATTTAAATACTATTTTGGAGCTAAGAAGAAGGTTTGGTCTGGTAACTGGTTTATCTGACCACACTTTAGATAATAATACTGCAATTGCTAGCATTGCTTTAGGAGCTTCAATTATTGAAAAGCATTTCACTTTGAATAGAAGTGGAGGAGGCCCCGATGACAGTTTCTCTCTGGAGCCTAAAGAAATGAATAATTTGTGTTACGGAGCTAATGTAGCATGGAGTGCCCTAGGCAAAATAAATTTTTCACGAAAACCGAGTGAAAAAGCTAATATCCAATTCCGTCGTTCTTTATACTTTGTAAAAGACCTTCGGTCTGGTGATATCATCTCTGAAGATTCAGTCAAAAGTGTTCGACCTGGATTTGGACTTCCTCCAAAATTTCTTAAGGAGGTTATAGGCCAAAAGATTACAACGAATATTTCAAAAAATACTCCAGTTAAAAATGAACATCTTTTTAATCCCATAGATTTATGAAAAATAAAAATAGTAACCTTGGTGATCAAATGTATGGATGGGCAAAAGACCTTTTCCCAATTTATAGATGTCTCACAGGAAAAGGTGTTAGGGAGACTTTGGGTTATATATCTCAAATCCTTCCAGATCTTGAGATTAAATCTGTTAAGACCGGCACAAAAGCATTTGATTGGGAAGTGCCTATGGAATGGGAAATTTTTGAGGCATATATTGAGGATGGAAATGGGCAAAAAATTGTAGATATTGAAAAAAATAATTTACATCTTGTTGGATACTCTCAGCCAATTGATCAATGGATTGATTTGGACGAATTGCAAAATCATCTTCATTCGCTTCCTGATCAACCCAATGCAATTCC
>MDSX01046245.1_pt1 | contig 11641 bp, 7 predicted proteins | sample 811141 | NCBI WGS metagenome assembly MDSX01 (sample SAMN05326642, study PRJNA326480) | marine metagenome | isolation source: seawater | place: Atlantic Ocean: South East | collected 2010
AAACTATCCTATCTTTACCAAAGCTGAACGAGATAGTTGGAATTCTAAAATGGGAAGACACTATTTGCAGGCAGGAAACTTGTGGCAATTTTCTGATAAAGCAATTGATTTTGATTTAAAAATAGGTGAGATAGGGCAATCCAGAGTTGTGGATCTTAATGTAGGTCCATGTGAAGTTTTTACAAATCCAGACTACAAAAATAAATCTAATAGGCCTGGAATTTTAGAGGAGTTTTATGTTTCTTCAGGCTCTATAGATATTGAATTTGAAAATACAAATTTTAAACTTAACCAAGGCGATATACTTATATTTGATGACTCCAGCCCCCCAGTGAAGTTTAAAGTTAATACTCAGACTCACATAATTAATATATTTATGCCTCAAGTAGTACTGAAGAGCTGGATGCCTAGAACGTACAATAAACTTCATCACACTCTTTTAGTTCCCAGTGAAGCTTCTTCTAAGTTGCTAGGTGAATATCTTGAATTATTAGCAGAGTACGTAGTTGATAAGAAAAAGAAAAAAGATCCCTATCCAAAGTCTATTGTTCCTTTAGTTATGTCTAATATATCAATGCTTGTTTTTGCTCTATCTGAATTGGAAGAACAGAACCCAAAAAGTATAAAAGACACTCAATTAGATTTAGCTAAACAATACATGTTAGTCCATATTTCTAATTCAAAAATCTCACCTTCTATGATATCTAATGAACTTGATATCTCTGTAAGATATCTTCATTGGCTATTTAAACAAACAAATGAAACAGTTACTCAGTTCTTGACAAGAAAGAGAATTGAACTTGCACAACTTCTTTTGGTAAGTTCATCTAAAGCAGCATTCAATATTACAGAAATTGCTTTTATGTGTGGATTTAATGACAGCACTCATTTCAGTAGAAGATTCAAACAGCAAGTTGGTGTTTCACCATCTGACTTTAGAAAAAATAACTACAGAGATTAATTTTGTTATTTACATTCTGAAACATATTTATTTTCCTTCTGTTGCATGCTTCTCATGACCTTTGAATTAGAATATTGAAATACATCCTTTTAACGGGATTGTATCCCCAATTATTTAAAGCTCTTTATTTTATGTAAGGAGCTTTTTTATTGAGTTCCTTATATCTATTAGTTCTAAGCTAGATATTGCATTTAGATGCAAAGATACTTGCATTAAAAGTAAGGATAATTTTCTTAGACTTTGGCAATTTATCAATAAATGCACTTTTTTTGTGCATCTTTATAGAAATAACTGGGGAGAAAACATGAAAAATTTTTATAAGCTGAATATAATTTATATTACAGCACTTTGTATCTTAACTTTTCCTTTACTTTATTCTGCTAAGTCAGTGGCGGCTGAATCAGACATCACAGATGAAGTTGTAGTAACGGCTCGAAAAAGAGAAGAAAGTCTTTTAGATATTCCAGAATCAGTTCAAGCTATAGGCAGTGCCGATATAGATAGACAGAACATCAAAAGTTTAGAAGACGTAGGTTTTTTAATACCTAATCTTAATTTATCTCCAAGGGCAGATGGATTTCCAAATGTCTCGATTAGAGGATTGGGATCTTTTGGTAATACTCAAGGGGTAGGCTTTTATTTAGATGATGTTCAGGTTTTTTCTGATGCTTCTTCTAGGTTTGGTGATCTCGAAAGAATAGAAGTCCTAAAAGGACCACAAGGAACTTTATATGGGGGCAGCAATATAGGTGGGGCAATTAAATTTGTAAGTACAAGGCCTGATCCATCTTCTTCAACTAAAAGAGCCAAACTTCTAGTAGGAGAGCAAGGTATTGTAGATGGAGAGATTAGTATTAATACTCCTCTTGAAGGGGATTGGGCTCTAAGGCTATTTGCATTTGGGGCTAGAAATGATGGTTACTTAGTAAATCCAAATAGTGCAAGAGTGAATGGTTTATCTGCAGATACTGACGAAGATATAGGTCAATCAGATGAATCTGGATTGAGAATATCGCTAGCTGGAAATCTAAATGACACTTTATCAGCCTATGCATCATTTAGATGGAACGATTACGAAGGTCCAAACAATCATTGGATTAGAGAATTAGACAAAAACTCTCTTAAACATCCTAATATTGTAGATACCACGACAAACCCTAGGCATGAGAGAGATACAGTTTCTGCTATGCTTGAGCTTACTTGGGAGTATGACGGCTTTGATGTAACATCTGTTACTTCGCATACAGATACCGAAAGCATTCGTTATAGTGACTTAGACATCAGTCCAGAATATTTGTTAGATTTGATAAGGCCTGAAGACATGGAAGTACTCACTCAAGAAATTAGATTTACTTCAACTGGAGATGGCCCCATTGAATGGCTTGGAGGATTATATTCTTCTGTCTATGAAGAGAAAATGAGGTCTGAATTAATATGGTGGAATACCACAGCTATAGGAGATAATTTTACAGGACCTTTAGGTTGTGCAGCTGGCATGGATACCTGTTCAGGTGTCTGGGCAGGAGAAACTTTAACTTTAGCTCAAGAACAGCTTAGTTTAAGAACGCCATTTGAAATGAGAGATAGAGATAAAAGTCATCTAGCAGCTTTTGCTAATATGACAACTGCTTTAGATGAGGCATGGGAATTAGGTTTAGGTCTTAGAATAGATCGCTGGAAAAATGAGAGCACTAATTTAGACTCAGGGTTATCGAGTGATAAAAGTGATACAGAAATATTACCGAAGCTATCTCTAAGCAGATCTGGTGATAATGGGTCAATAGTTTATTTTACAGTCTCTCAAGGTTATGAGCCTGGTGGTTATAACATGAGCAATTTGTCAGGTTCAAATTCCTTGTTCGGTTTTGATAAAGAAGAGGCAACAAGTGCAGAAATTGGTTGGAAGGGTAGATCAGAGGACGGAAGAGTTAAAGGTTCAGTTGCTGCCTTCTCTATAGCTTATGATGCACGTCAAATAGAGTACCAAATAGAAGATCCTAATGGAGGAGGAATTGTTGAAGGTATAGTTAATCTAGGTGACTCCAAACAATTTGGATTAGAAGCAGATTTTGCTGTAAGGGTTAGTGATTATCTGGATATTTCTTTTTCAGCCGGCTGGGTTGACGCCGAGTGGAAGAGCGGTACATTGGCTGGTGGAGTAGATCTAAGCGGTAAAACTCCTCCCGTTGTTCCGCAGTCAGGTGTAAACCTTACTGCAGATTATCTGAAACCTATCGGCAATGGAAGAAATATGGCAGCTAGTTTCCAAATCAGTCATACGGGAAGCTATGAAGGCTTGCAAGCATGGGATCCTGTAACAAACCCAAGTTATACTTTAGTTAATGCTCAGATTGGACAGAGTACGGAAGATTGGGAATTAATGTTGAATATTGAGAATTTATTTGATGAAGAATATTATATGGATGTTCAGCACTTTCCTAACTATTACCTTCTTGATGGAGGTGACAGCATAGTTATAGGCACTTTGGGTCAGCCAAGACTAATTACAGCCAGTTTTAATTACTTTTTTTAAATCAAAAAAATAAAGAAAGGCCTCTTAAGAGGCCTTTTTTATGAAAAAAATTCATAATAAAATAGACCAGCTACATATGATTGAGGTTAAAAACGATAGCGTAAAGATATCTGTAAATTCTAATAAACAGTATGAACTGCCTTTTTTATGGTTGAGAGATAACTGTCAATGCGATGAATGCAGAATTATCGAGACTCAAGAAAAACAGTTTCTTTTACATACAGTTCCAGTAGATATTTTTCCTATGAATGTTGAAATAAGCAATGGGAATTTATTGATCTTGTGGCCAGATAATCATCAATCGATAATCTCCTTAAGCACAATAGAAGAGAGCGAAAAAACTAGATATCCAGAATATAAGTCATGGCCAGATAATTTTATTCCCAAAAATTTTGATTGGTCAGCCTTTTTAAATGAAGAAGAAACTGCGATAAAGGCCTTAAATAACTTTATAAAATTTGGAGTTATCATTCTAAAAAATGCACCAAAGGAGCCTAATTCATTGGAAGTTTTATCAAAAAGATTAGGACCCATTCATGAAACTTTATTTGAAAGAATTCATAATGTTTCTATAACTGGGCAAGTCTATAATGTTGCCCATACATCTAAAGCACTACCTCCCCATAATGACTTTGCTAGCTATAAGAATCAACCAAGCATCCAGGCCCTTCATATGCTTAAAAATGAATGTGAAGGCGGGAATTCAATAGTCGTAGATGGTTTGGAAGTCCTAAAAGATTTAAGGAACGATAATCCAGATTATTTCAATATTTTAAAAGAGTTTAATATACCTTTCAGGCAATTTGATGATACGAATGAAACGTATACTGAAGCTCCTATTATTCAATGCTCTTCCGACGGCTCTATAGAGAGCTTTAGATTCTCCAACCAATTAATGCAAATGATTGACCCTAGTCGAGTTGGAATAAAGAATTTTTACAAAGCTTTTCATGAAGTTTCAGCTCGAGTTCATAATAAAAAATATAGCTCAACTTTCAGATTGAATGGAGGAGAGGTTCTAATAGTAGCTAGCCTAAGAGTCTTGCATGCTAGAGAAGAATTTATACCAAACGGGACAAGACATTTGCAGGATGCTTATTTTGTATATGATAATGCTTTAAATAATTGTGCTTTTTAAGATTTATAAACAAAGATCTTAAATCAAATTTTCACTAAGTTTAAATATTACATACTGATTAATGATTAATGATTATTCTGAAAGTTTTCTGAAAGAAATACTCAGCGAAGTTAAAACTATTGCAGTAGTTGGAGCTAGTAATAATAGCGAAAGAGATAGTTATAAGGTTATGAAAGTTTTGATTGATCATGGTTATAAAGTATTTCCGATAAACCCTAATCAAGAAGGAAAGCTTATTTTAGGAAGGCTTTGTTATTCTGATTTAAGCTCTATCTCAGATCAAATAGATATGGTTGATATTTTCAGAGCTGAAGATGCGATTCTTGGAGTGACTAGAGAAGCAATAAAAATTGGTGCAAAAGTTCTTTGGACTCAACTGGGTCTTATCAATAAAGAAGCTTCCGAGTTGGCCAAAGACGCAGGCTTGAAGGTTGTTATGGATAGGTGCCCAAAAATAGAATTAGCTAAATATTATTAGATTAGATACAAAAAATAGCTTTAAATGGATTCTACATGAAAGAAAATTTAGAAATACTAATAAAAGAAAAGTCAGATAAAGGGATTTTGCGACTCACTATGAATAATCCCAATAAAAAAAATCCTTTATCAGAAAGTATGATGAGTATCTTGATGGAAGGCATTAAAGATGCCTCAGCTGATCACTCTATAAAGGTGATAGTTCTAGCAGCAAATGGAGATGTGTTTTCCTCTGGACATGATTTAAAAGAGATAACATCTGCACGCGCAAATGAAGATAAAGGAGAGTCTTATTTTAAGGAGCTTTTTGATTATTGCTCTTCTTTAATGCAATTAATAGTTAACACACGACAACCAGTTATCGCTGAAGTTGACGGAATTGCAACAGCTGCAGGGTGCCAATTAGTTGCTAGTTGTGATCTTGCCATAGCTTCTAATGAGTCAAAGTTTGCTACGCCAGGTGTAAATCTTGGACTCTTTTGTTCAACTCCTATGGTTGCGCTTACAAGAAATGTCAATAAGAAAAATGCAATGGAAATGCTTCTTACAGGTGATTTTATAGATGCTCAAAAAGCAAAAGAAATAGGATTGATAAATAATAATGTTTCGAAGAAAAATTTAATCATGGAAGTAAATAAATTAGCTGAAAAAATTGCGAGTAAATCTACTATGACTGTATCAATAGGAAAGAGAGCTTTTTATGAGCAAGCTGAAATGGATTTATCTGCAGCTTATAATTATACCTCTCAGACAATGACAGATAATTTATTAAAATATGATGCTAAAGAAGGCATCGAAGCATTCATTAAAAAAAGGCCTCCAGAATGGCAAGACAAGTAATGCTAATTTGCTCTAATTAGCCACGGAGTATCGACTGTTATCGCTTTTAAATCTTTGTCTGGCGAAGAGATAACTATCTCTTTACCGGTTTGCGCGTGTTCTATATCTAGTATTGTATAACTTATATTCTTATCTAGTCTTGGTGAGTAAACTAAGGCATTCATAGATCCTACTGTTTTACCATCAATTAAAACAGGCCAAGGCTCTTCATTAAAAACTGTTATTGGATCTCCTTCAATTTCAGCTCCCATCAATTTCTTTGTGGCACCGTTTTTATTAATTCCACGTAAAGCTTCTTTGCCAATAAAGTCTTCTTCTTGCTCAAGATCTACCATCCAGCCCAAACCAACTTCATATGGATTATTATTTCTATCTATATCTGCTAAATAACTAAGTATGCCACCTTCCAGTCTTAGAATAACATTTGGCGCACCTGCACTAATATTTAGGTCTTCTCCTGCCTTCCAAAGAATTTCCCATAACTCATTTCCCTTTGAATGATCTTTAAGAAACAGCTCGTAACAGAGCTCTCTACTGTACCCCATTCTGGCAATAACCATGGGTATTCCTTCGTGCACTACCTCTTTGAACTTATAAAAACCTAAGTTATTCACCCAATCACCAAAAACTTTTGCCATCAATTTTAATGAATTCGGTCCTTGAACTTGTAGTGGTGATACATCAGGCTCATGTACATCTACATCAAATTTATATCCACTTGCTATACCTTGTACCCACAGCAAAGCATCTCCGTCAGCTAAAGAAAACCAATAGCAATCTTCATCAATTTTTAGCATAACTGGATCATTTATAAATCCTCCTTTAAAATCTAGAAAAGGAGCATACATGGCTTGGCCTATCTCACATTTTTTAATATTTCTAGGAGTTAAAAATTGTGATAAGGACTCAGCATCAGGACCTGTAATTTGAACTTGTCGTTCTACCCCTACATCCCATAACTGCACACCATCTAAAAGGTTCTTATAATCTTCCACAGTCCCTTCATAACTAATAGGCATATACATATGGTTGTATACCGAAAAAGCTTGTGCACCATATTTTAAAGTCGAGTTAAAATATGGTGATTTTCTAACACGTGGGCTGAATACTACTTTCGACGTCTTATACATAATAAAATGCCGAGAATTATACTTATTAAAAATATAATCGGTACAAAAATTATTTACTGAAGATCGCTTAATAGCGATCGACTAATTTTCTCGCTAATCTCTATTTTTACAAACCTTTAAGTCTTATTTTTTAAATTTAGCAGCTTCTTCTGATCCTCCAGTCGATGTGCCCTTAGTATGAGAGTGAGCTCCCATTCCAGCCAGGTCTCCATCTTCAACAATCAAGTATTCATTTCTTATCTCTTCTCCATCAAAGAAGCATTCTAATATTTCTCTAACACCATCAGCGTATCTCGCCTGTGCTGATAAAGAAGTTCCAGATGTATGTGGAGTCATGCCATGATGAGGCATTGTTCTCCACACATGATCATTTGGCGCAGGCTGTGGAAACCATACATCTCCTGCATAACCACTTAATTGACCTGACTCTAAGGCTCTTACAATAGCATCCTTGTCGCAAATCTTGCCTCTAGCAGTGTTAATAATGTAGGCACCTGCTTTACATTTACTAATCAGCTCATCATTAAATAGGTGCTCTGTTTCTGGATGAAGAGGGCAACTAATATTAATGACATCACATGCTCCAACTAAAGACTCAACTGAGTCATGGTAGGTTAAATTTAACTCTTCTTCTTGTTCTGCAGACAATCTATGTTTATCAAAATAATGTAAATGAACATCAAAAGGATGCATTTTTCTGAGCATATCGTAACCAATACGACCGGCAGCAATTGTTCCTACATGCATTCCTTCAACATCGTAAGATCTCTTTACAGCATCAGCTATATGCCAACCGCCTTCATTTACTATTCTATGCTGATTGTGATAGTCTCTAACCAAAGACAAAATCATCATAACAATGTGCTCTGCCACAGACCTTGAATTGCAATATGTTACTTCGACTACATCAACTTTATTATCCATTGCTGCCTGTAGATCGACGTGATCAGAACCTATACCTGCTGTAATAGCCATTTTTAGATTCGGAGCGCTTTCAATTCTTTTTCTTGTTAGATAGTAGGGCCAAAATGGTTGAGATATAACTACATCAGCATCAACTAATTCCTTATCTGCTTCACATCCTTCGGTATCTTTGTCAGATGTTACTACTAACGTGTGTCCTCTTTCCTCCAAGAACTTTCTTAAACCTAATTCACCTGAAACACACCCCAGTAATTCACCAGGAATAAAATCCCTTCCTTTAGGATTTGGTAAAGCCATTCCATCAGGATACCTTTCCAATTTAGGAAGTTGCTTTACAGGATAGCTTGATGGCATTCCATTTTTGGGATCGTCGTATAAGATACAAAGTATTTTCATTTATTTTCTCCTATTTTTTATTATAAATTTAAAATAGTCCTTGAATTAATCCTTTATCATCAACGTCTATGTTTTCTGCAGCTGGTATTCTTGGTAATCCTGGCATAGTCATAATTTCTCCACATACTACAACAACAAACTCTGCTCCTGCTGATAGCCTAACTTCTCTAATAGGAACGTCATGTCCTGAAGGGGCACCCATTAGCAGTGGGTCTGTTGAAAAGCTATATTGTGTTTTGGCCATACATATTGGATATTCACCAAATCCATCATCTTCTAATTTTTTAAATTGATTTCTTACTTTTTTGTCAGCAATAATTTCTGCAGCACCATAAATATTTTGTGCTATGTATTGCGTTTTATCCCATAAAGAAAGCTTATTATCATATAAGGGTTTAAAGTCTGCTGACTTTGAATCTGCTATTTTTGCTACCTCTTTCGCGAGGTTCTCTGCTCCTTCTCCTCCTTTTTCCCAATGAGAAGAAACTTTACATGGAATATTGATAGTTTTACAAAAATTAATTATGGCTTCATGTTCTTTTTTTGTGTCTGTTACATAATCATTTATTGCAACCACAACTGGTATTTTGAATTTTGTAATATTTTCTATATGTCTTTCAAGATTTTTACAGCCTTTTTCTATAGCTTCTACATCTTCTATGCCAAGGTCTTCTTTTTTTACACCTCCGTGCATTTTCAAAGCTTTGGTAGTAGCAACCAATACAACAACTTCAGGTTTTAGGCCTGATTTTCTGCATTTAATATTAAAAAATTTCTCAGCTCCTAAATCTGCTCCAAATCCAGCTTCAGTAACAACATAATCAGCAAGCTTTAAGGCTGTCGTAGTAGAAACAACCGAATTACAACCATGTGCAATATTGGCAAAGGGACCTCCATGTACAAAAGCAGGGTTATTCTCAAGAGTTTGTACTAAGTTTGGTTGAAATGCATCCTTTAATAATGCTGTTATGGCCCCGTCAGCATTTAGCTGTTTTGCTCTTACGGGCTCATTAGACTTCGTATAACCTATCACCATATTACCTACTCTTTTCTTTAGATCATCAAAATCAGAAGCAAGACAGAATACAGCCATAATTTCTGAAGCGACAGTTATATCGTAACCACTTTCCCTTGGTACTCCGTTTCCTGTCCCACCAAGACCACATGTAATATCTCGTAAAGATCTATCATTCATATCCACCACTCTTTTCCAAGTAATCCTTCGTGGATCTATATTTAGTTCATTATCCCAATGTATATGGTTATCAATTAGTGCAGAAAGTAGATTATGTGCTGCTCCAATTGCATGAAAGTCTCCCGTAAAATGCAAGTTAATATCTGTCATAGGTATAACTTGAGCTTTTCCACCTCCAGCAGCGCCACCTTTCATCCCAAAACATGGCCCTAAACTTGGCTCCCTTAGGCAAATCATTGCATTTTTACCTATATGACACAGTCCATCGACAAGACCAACGCTTGTAGTGGTTTTACCTTCTCCTGCAGGTGTAGGGGATATTGCAGTAACTAAAATTAATTTACCATTTTTTTTGTTCTTTAGCTTTTCATTATTGATAGAAAGGTCAACCTTGCACTTGTATTTACCATAAAGTTCAAGATATACATCATTAATACCTAACTGATGAGCAATTTCATCAATTTTTTTAGGTTCTGCTTCTCTAGCAATTTCTATATCTGTTTTCAAAACAAACTCTCATTTATATTTACGAGCGCACACACTATATATAATCATTTAAAAACACAATGATTTATGCCTTTGTGTATAACGATTATCTTTAATTGAAGTCCTTTAAATTTACTTTAAGAAAGAACTAAACTTTAAACAAGAAAAGTAAACAATTAATAATTGCTTGCATTTGACATTCAGAGTGAGTTTGCGTAGTGTTTGTGACTGAAATTTTATAAAAAACTGGGGGAATTAATGTTTGCAAGAATTAAAGAACGTTTTACTTATTTCTTAACTTCACTTGCTCTATTAAATTTATCTGCATTTAGCGGATTTTTAATGTCAGAAGTAGAAGAAGTTGTTGTAACTGCTCGTAAGAAAACTGAAAGTTTACAAGATGTGCCATTGTCTGTCTCAGCTCTTCGTGAGAGCTCTTTAGAAGACAAAGGTATAAGTGTATTCGAAGATTATTTACTACAACTTCCAAGTGTTACAGCAGGCGGTGCAGGACCAGGAACAAGTACTATCTATATCAGAGGACTTGCCTCAACAACGCCTAACTTAACCACAGCCGGTGTTGCTGGATTGGCTCCAAACGTATCTTTCTATTTAGATGAGCAACCATTAGCTCAACCCGGTAGAAACTTAGATGTTTACGCAGCAGACATGGCTCGTATAGAGGTTCTAGCAGGCCCACAAGGCACTCTTTTTGGTGCAAGCTCACAAGCAGGTGTAGTTAGAATGATTACTAATAAACCAGTAATTGGAGAATCATCTGGAAATGCTGAAGTTGAAACTAGGATGATGCCTGAAGGAGATATGGGAGCGAAAATTGAACTTGTAGGTAATATTCCTCTTGGAGATTCCACTGCAGCTAGAGTTGTTGCATATAGGGATACAAAAGGTGGCTATATTGATCAAGTTGCAGGTTCTCTTGATGTGAGCGGTTCTGCTCGTTTCAGGCCAGCAGGCACAATAAGGCAAAATGGTCTTGCTGTTAATTCTTCTAGAGGTGGCTTCCAAGCTGGAGCTGATCTTTCCGGTGCTACTTTAAACGCTGCAAGTGCAATTGTTGAAGAGGATGCTAACGAATTAACTTATCAAGGTTTCAGAGCAAGTGTGGCGCATGAAATCAATGAAAGTTGGGATGCATTGGCTACTATAGCTCAACAAAGTGTTGAGGCTGACGGTGTGTTTTTTACAGATCCTAGCTTAGGTGATTTAGAAATCCAAAGATACACTCAAGACAAGATCGATGACGAATATGACAACATGAGTTTAACTCTTGAAGGGTCAATAGGCGATCTTGAAGTAGTTTACGCAGGAGCATACACTGACAGAACAACTGAACAGATGGTAGATTACACAGACTACCTGTTTGTTGGTCAATATCTTCCTTATTACATTTGTGATTACTATGTAACTTATACGAAATTTGCACCTGGAAACGTACCAACTGGTGCTTGTCCGGCTCCTGATATGTTCGTTGATTCGATTACAGATTCTACAGTTAAAACACATGAAATCAGAATAAATGCTCCTATCAATGACAATATGA
>MDSX01057628.1_pt1 | contig 11641 bp, 10 predicted proteins | sample 811141 | NCBI WGS metagenome assembly MDSX01 (sample SAMN05326642, study PRJNA326480) | marine metagenome | isolation source: seawater | place: Atlantic Ocean: South East | collected 2010
AAATGGATATGATATTAATAATATAAATATACCTATTTTTTGATATCTATTCAGGTTAAATTTAGTATATATGTAATAAAAAACCACTAATATACAAACATAATATAATATTATTAATAAAAAATAAATACTATTTTGTATTGTTCGTGGATGGGTTTGTTTATTATATTTTTGTTGATAAAGTAATTGTTTTTCGTTAAATAAATCAGTTTTTGTTTTTTCATCCTTGGTTTTACAAGCAATATCATTGATTACTTCATCTATTGTTCCAATATCTTTATAATCACTAGGACAACTCATCTATACTATACTATTATACTTCATTTTAGTTATCAGTAATATTTACTAAAATATTATATTTATTCAATTATTATTGCCTTTACCTCACTCATTCTAGATTTAGATGATGTAACAACATTTATACTTTGGGATTGAATATATATAGTTTCATTAGTAGTAAATGGTGTAGTAAGTGTAATACTCCATTCATTGGTATTTCCATCAATACTAGATGTTTCACCAATCTCTTCTTGATTTTTATATAATTTAATAGCAATATTTTCGACGTCAGCACAAACACCAGTTATAACTTGAGGGTTTACATTAGAATCTAATGTATCAGTTGTAATTGTAGGTGTAGCAGGTAATGGAACAACACTACCACATTTCATAAGATCGGTATTCCATACAGTGCCAACATCACAACATTCAGGTCCACTACATCCGTCAATTCCCATACTACCAATTAAATCTCCTTCTTCTTTTGCCTTTACTTTTGTCGCGTCAGTAGATTTTTGTGCAGGTGGATCTAATTTTAATTTAGTATAATCTAACTTACTGCGTTTATTTATTTCCATATACATCAAAAATATATCAATAATTGCAAAAGATCCAACCATTGCAACAAGTATTTGTGGTATTATATCAGGTAGACCAGGTATATAACTACTACCGAATATAATAGCAATAATTACTAGTATACTAATAATAATAACAAATAATATTTTGTTATATTCTTCAGTTCTTAATCGATTAGATTCATTTAATTCGACCATTCGTTTTTTTGTATATAATCCGTCTTTAACACTCTGTATATTGTTATTAATTCTATCCTTTTCATCGTTAAGTAAATCAGTAACGACAGACTGTTGTGTTAAAGTGGCGCGTCCTGCTTCATTTGCTGCATCAGTTATGGCTTTTGCCGCATCTGCTACATCAATATCTCCAGTTACAGTCTTATCTGTTATACCTCCAATATAATTGTTAAGTGCAGTAATTAAATCTTCAAGTGCTCCCATTATACATTAATTACATATTTTTAAAAAAGATGTAATTAAAATATTAGTTACGAATATTAATGATAAATATAATTAAGGTAGCAATAGTTATTGTTCCTAAAATATAGGTTTGAGAATCAGATGAATTTAATAATTTCTTATCTTTATTCATTTCATCTAGCATATGTTTTGGTTTATTTGGATTAAAAGTAGTTTGATAATTATCGCCTGCTTCATTTACTAGAGTTTCAATCTCATCTATTTTTTCCTCTATACGTCTTTGATTAGCACTAATTTTAGTTGGAACATTATCAGCTCTGTCTAGTGCTGGTTTTAAAGTTTCATTAAAATATGATTTAATGTCATCGGCGTTGTTTTGTGTAAACTCTTCAGTTATTGGTGATTTATTCAATTTATGTATTTTTGTATTATTGAATAGTGAATAAGACATTAGTATCTATATATTAATGTCCTAAATAAATATAATAGTCAATTAAATATCAACAAATATGCTATATAAAATACTACTAGCAACTGCGGTTAATAAAATATTAACCATAATAGTTTTATCATAATTTAATTTATTTTGTGTACCCACACCATTTTTATTAGTAAAATTATTATTAAAATTATCAAATTCACTAACTGATTGTTTTAATTTATTATAATTTTTGTTATTATTTTTAATGGTTTCAGTGAATTCATTAAATTCATTATCAGTAAAACCTTCTAGTTTATTATTAACAATACGGGCATTTATCTCATTTCTATTAGATTTACTCTTATAATCCATTAATATATCTTTACATTTATTTCTCAATGGATCTATGCAAATATTATAACTATTATCTAGTTGTATTCTAACATTATTTTCTGTGTTATATAGTGTTTCTGCCTGTTTAAAATCAGTGAAAAAATTAGAACAATCCCACTTATACCCATCACAATTTTTCTGCCAATCCTGACTAATACTATTATGATTAATAGTTTCATTTTTTAATTGTTTTTCTAAATTATTAATCATATCTTGACTAATATTAGAACATTCATTCTTTAATTCGTTAGTTTTTTCAGTTAAATAATTATTTAGTTCATTAAGAATTTCGCAATATTGTGATAATAAATTATTTTCATCTTTAATAATATCATGCATAGCTTTACACATAGCTGGTCTATTTTTATACCAGTCATCCTGATCTTTTAATGTATTGCTATTTTCTGTATTTTTCTCAATATCTTTTTCAGTGTTGTCTATTAAGTTTCGAGTGGTAGGTTTTTGGTTAATATCAATAGCTTTCATTGAATGACTATTTAATTTATTATTATAATGATTAACAGTACCTCTTGTACGATGAATATCATGATCTACATCTCTTTTTTTTCTTTGATAACGACGTCTAATACCGGTATACCACCAACTACGATAACGGCGAATTTTAGATGCATAGTGATTAGATGTTCTATATTTTGGTGGTAACCAACTATTAACTTTGTTTCTAGTATTAATTACATGTACTTTATTATCAATTGATCTCATCGTTCCGGATAATTCTTTATGAGATTGATCAAGTTCATTAGAGTCCTTATTTAATTGTTCTTTTTTAGTTTCATAAAATTTCAGAAAATCACTAGTTGTCATATTTGTATCAAAATTATATTTTTCTGTATCAATTTTGGAAGTGCAATTTATGTCAATTGATTTATTTATCAGGTCACATTGTTGTAATGCAGCAGTGATATTTTCACATTTAATTGTAGATAACATTTTTATATCCTCTTTTATATCTTTAGTAAGGCATACAGCTTCTTCATTTTTTCGTTTAATAAAACTTTGTATTCCTTTTATTTCTTTTTTTAAATTGTTACATTTTGATAGTAATTCTACTTTCTCAGGAATAGTGGTTCGAAGATCTGTTATTATTTTACGTGATGCCTCTTCATCATTTTGAATATTAGCACATTTTACGTTAGGTAACTCGCAATTTTCATTTAATAGCTGTTTATCCATGTAATCTTTATATAGTTCATTTACTTTTGCAGTTTGTTGGGTTAATTCATTATTTAATTTTTTACATAAAATATCATTTTCTCTGGTACATGTTTTATAATCAAGATGTCGAGATAATTTATTAATAGAAGATTTATTCATATCATCTACAGCTTGTACTGTGCCATTCATATTAATAACCCCTTCTATTACCATATCACCTGCATCTTTTTTATTATTTTTTTCATATGAATCAAACATATGATATTTATATTCTTTTGTTTTTGGATTAGATAAACAGGTATTACAATTATGCATTTATATAGTATAATTGTATAATTTATTTTTTACCAATGTTCAGTTTTATAAATATTACTATAGAAAATACGTAAAATAAATAATATAATACTATAAATAAAATACTGAATTGGGTAAATAATGTATGGGTATGCTAATAATAATAATAATATAAATAAATTTCTATAAAAATGTGATGAGTACATTAGCTTTTCATAATTATAATATATATAAACTATGAGTAATACATAATATAATAACCCTAAATAATGATTTACTACATAAATACTATTCGTTTCATGTTTTGTATAAACACTTTTTTGAATGTCTGCAGAATATGATTGTTCTAGATGCTTATTGCTTATTCCCATTAATATATATAATGATTTTTTTCACCTATGTATTATGTATATTATTTCATTCTAAATATAACAATAGTAGTTATTAATATTCCAATACTTAAATTAAAACTGTCTAGAAGAGCACGTTGGTAAAAAAAGTTAGTATTATCATTATGTTCCATATTTTCTTTGTGATTTTCGATTATATCATTTCTCTTACTTGCATACACCATTTATATAATACGTATAACAGATATTCATATTATATTATCTATATTTGGTAATAAAATAAATAGCAGCAAAGATTCCTATGCCTAAATTTATTGTATTTGTAAACGATGCGTTATAATGTTCTTTACGATTATAATATCGTTCTTCTGCACCTGAATTTTTATTTTCACTATTGATTAATTTACCAGAAGGGTCACGGTCAGGTAATCCGCTGTCATAACCAGAACCACTATCTGGTATGTATCCATTTGCAAATTCACTGCCACCTTCACCAAATCCAACATCCTGTGTTTTTATCCCATCATTAACTTTATTTGCATCATCTTTTGCTTGTTCACTGTCGTTATTACATTTTAAAATTTCTTCTTCAATTCGTTGTTGTTGATCACCCCATTGACTATTGTTACTTCTACTATTAACTTTACAAAAATTAGCTATACCTTCCTGAATTGGTTCAACACTATTAGATTTATTAATTATAACAGGTGTATTGTATTGACTAAATGATAAATTTGCTTTCATATAACATAACCGTCTAAAATATTACTAAACACAAATGCGATAATAATCGGTAGATATAGCTGTTGAACTTTTTCTAATATATTTGCAAACCTGACCTGGTCGTAAACAAATAGCTAATGCCTGTGGGTCAAACCTTGAAACTTCTGGTAATTGATTAGTTGATTTTAAATTGTATTTATGTTTTAATTGTTCGACTTCAGCATCAGTTAATACATTGCATTTTGGTACTAAAGAATGTTCTAGTATATTAAATTGAAGTCGTTTAATATTATGAATAACTACAAATACGTTATCGTGGTCATATAAATATTTAATTTTGGCAATTATCGTATCATTTGGTTCATCATCTGTTATAATAATGATAGTATCGTCTTTAGTTAACACTTCATCAATAACAAATAAATCTTCAATTATGTCATCTAAATCTTGTTTTTTAACCTGTTTGGAATTAAGATAATATTTGATATAAATTGTACGGGAGGTTTTATTATTTTTTAACAACATATCTAATTGATTATTTTTATACATCGCATCTATTTCATTAATACTAAATAAATTATAATCATCTACCTCATATCCTCTACTTTCTAAAATTTCTAGAATATTTTTTCTAGAATTATAAATAGATAGAATTCGATTACTTGAAGTGCTCATTGTATATACTACTTTTGATACTTTATATTTTTTATAAAATATCAATTTTATAAATTTAACTTATACCTTTTTAATAACAATTCCACCATCAATTGCCGCACCATCTGTAACAGTTTTTGCTGGTATAATTGGAGTGGGTTCTGTAGTATTAGAGTTAATAACAGATGGGTTAATATCTTCAGGTGTGATTGAAAATTCTTTACCAGATTCGACCGGAGTTGAACCAGCTAAGTCATTACCATTTACGATTTTGATATGTATACCACCAGGGGTATTACTAGACTCTGGTATCTTTATATCGGGTGTTTTTTCTACTATATTTGGTACAGGATATATAGGATCATTATCTTTAACATTATCTACTTCAGTTGGTTTATATATATCTGCTCGAGAAACCACTTTAATACGATCAGTAACATCTAAACCAGTTGTATTCAGTGTACTAATTGTAATATACTCTACTCCTACATTAGTAATTGTCCATACACGAGATGGTAACATGTCCCCTCTAAAAAAAACATCATCTCCTTTATTGAATTTTTCAACATATGGTGAATACGGAGCGTATGGAGGACTATCCATTTGATTATCTACAATACCTGGTGAATTTGGATTATATGGAGGTGTATTTGGATTATATGGAGGTGAATTTGGATTATATGGAGGACTATCTATATTCGAAGATACAGAAGGATTGGGATTATATGCAGGCGAATATGGTGCATATGGAGGACTTTCTGGTGGATATGCAGGCGATTCAGGTGGTGGATATGCAGGCGATCCAGGTGGTGGATAATCTGGTGATTCCGGCCAAATATCTTCATTTTCATCAGTTTTTGATGAACAAACAATATCATTAACAATATCAGTATCAATATCAACACTATCAGGTATTTTGTTAAAATTATTAACACTAGTGTTATTTCTCAATGCAGTTTTTATATTTTTAATTATACTTTCTGCAGTAGCATCTGGGTTGTTAGTAAGTAAATTAATATTAGTAGAATATGCCATATTATCAAATTGATCAATATTGTCTTCAGTAATAATTCTCATTTGTATATTAATTGTTTGTAATTCTTGCAATAATAATTTAAACGCAAATGGCACATCAATCGTAGAAAAATTTCGACCAAAACGAGTAACAGTTTCTATGCTCATTTGTTCATTTATATTATCAGTAAATTTAACAGGACCATCGGCCATTGGGCTAATAAAAATATTCTTAGCAGGATTATATATAGCAGTAAGACCAGTTGTATTACAAATCGCTAATTTATATTTATCTGCTCGTTCCATCATAGATTCTTTTAAAAATGCACTAGCACCGTGTGAAATAACACCATCACGTTCCATTTCACCTATACGTAATCCACCATCATTTGCACGCCCAGATACAGGTTGACGTGTTAATTGTTGATTTGGTCCACGTGCTCTATAATTAATTTTATCCTTTACCATATGCTTTAATCTCATGTAGTAGTTAGGTCCCATAAAAATTTCTGCTTCTAATTGTTGTCCAGTCATTCCACTATATAAAATTTCATTACCACTAGAATGATATCCAGATTTACACAATAATTCTCCAAACACCCCAATTTTAGAACCATCATTATTATACGCAGTACAATCACCAAAACCACCATATATAGCAGAAGCTTTACCAGTAATAGTTTCAACAAATTGTCCAATTGTCATTCTGGAAGGAATAGCATGTGGATTAATTATTAAATCAGGACGAATACCATCTTTATTAAAAGGCATGTCACTTTCAGGAATAACTAATCCAATTGTGCCTTTTTGCCCAGCACGAGATGCCATTTTATCACCTAAATTTGGTATACGTTCTTCACGAACTCTTACCTTAGCAATACGAGTACCATCTTCTCCATCGGTGATAAATGTTTTATCTACAACACCCATCTGTCCTTTTTTTGGCATTTTAGATGCATCGGTTATATATGAATTCTCACTTGATCGATTCGTTAATCCAATCATAACAATTTTATCATTTAATTTTGTATTTTCACGAATAATTCCGGATTTATCGAGATAACTATAGTCGTATCCAGGTTTCATTCCAGTAACACCAATAGTATTTTCAATATTAGTGAATGCAATCTCTGTAGTAATATTTTTAGATTTACTTTTTTCTTCGTGCGATTCATATGTAGTATAATATGTTGTTCGAAACAGTCCTCTCTTTAAAGAACCTTCATTAACTAATATAGCATCTTCTACATTATAACCGGTATAACACATGACTGCTACAATTGCGTTTTCACCATATGGATTTTCTTCGTTATTTATGTGTTTTAAATATCTAGTTTTAACAAGTGGTATCTGTCCATATGTTAATACAGCAGCCATTTTATCCATACGTACCTGATGGTTTGTGTGATAAATCGAACATGACTGTTTTGTTTGACCACATGAAAAAGAATTACGAGTAGCTGGATTATTTTCAGGATAATTAACTAGATTAGTTAATACACCAAATATAAGTGATTCGTGAATTTCAATATGAGTAAAATTTTGATGTTTATGATTATCCATTTCTTTTAAGTTCATAGCAATTAATGATCCTTCGGTTTCATTTGTATCAATATAATCAATAATAGATTTATCCTGTAAAAATTTTTGTAATTTCGCTGGATTTGTTTCATCATTATTAACATCATATAGTTCATCTAATTCATATAGTTTATTATTATTTGGGTTAAAATTATCTATTTTCTTTTTATTGAAGCCAGTAATCAAGTTTTCCCATGTAAATGAATCATCATTTAAATATTTGTTAAAATTCTTATTATCATATGACATTTTACCAGTCTCATCATCTTTGTAAAATATTGGTCGACATATACGTCCAGCATCTGTATAAATAAAAACAGTATTATTTTTAATATCGAATGTAGCACTGGTATAAATAGGAATAAGTGCATTACGTCGAAATAATTTTATTTTTTGTATAATTTCAAACGGTTGATCTATTACTCCAGCCCAATGACCATTTACAATGACTTTGGTTAGTGCAGATATTAATTTGGGCGTACATTCTTCTAATAATTTCATACTACCCTTTTCTCTCAACCATTTAATAATAATTTCTCTAGAATAACCTTGTGTTATATATGCAGTAATAGCCATATGTTTATGTAATCCAATATTACCACCATCAGGAGTATCGATAGGATCAAAGAAACCCCATTGTGTCATATGCAATACTCTTGGTCCAACCACTTTTACACTAGCATCTAATGGTAAGTTTGTTTTACGTAAATGACTTAATGCAGAATAAAATGTTAGTCTGTTTAAATCCTGAACAACACCTATTCGTTTGGTATGTGCTTTTGCTCCCCAATTACCGTTAAATGCAGTTTTAAAACCAGATTCCACAATTCTATTATTAAACACTTCCTTATAATTCTGTTGAATGAGTCCATATAAATTATCAGCGTATAATGACTGATTAAAATAAATGATTTCTTCAAATGATAAATGTATTTGTTTTTGTTGCATAGTATAATATTCACGAAACAAATCATACATAAGTGTTCCTACCAATTCAATTCGTTTATATTTAAAATTATCACGATCAGTCGGTTGTTCAATTCCGGTATATACAGATAATAATTTAAATACAATATGACCTAAGTAATATCCCTTTTGTAAATAATTCATTTCACCAACATGAGGTAAAAAGTAATCAGCTAATATTTCTAGAGCATGTGGAATAGTAGATCCTTTAATATGAGTAGCAATATATTTAAGTGCAGTCTGTTGCGTCATTATACCTCCCGCGTCATGTACAGATGGTATAAACAGATCTACCATATCAGCATACTTATGTAAGTCTAATAAGCACATGGTAATAATTTGTTTATCGCTAATAATACCTAATGCCCTAAATACAATAAACAGTGGTATAGGTTTGCGAACATTTGGGATATTTACTACTATATTTTTAAATGAAAACTTATCGGTTGGTTTCATCATTTTAACTGAAAGAGTTCTAATCGGCTTTGATACATTTTCAGATACTGACCTTATTTCAGCAGAATATAAATATGTATCATCATCTACATTACGTATATATAGCATGTTGTCTCCAAATTTTTCTTGAGATACTACTGTTTTTTCCTTACCATTAATAATAAAGTATCCACCCATATCATTAGAACATTCACCCATTGTATGTCTTACTTCTCGGGGTAGTCCATTTAATATACAATGATTTGATTGTACCATAATAGGAAATCTACCTAAGAATATTTGATCTAATATAATTGTACGTTTTTGAACATTAGACGACATCATAGATTTATTAGTGGCATCTTTAAATAAAGCTGCCTCCATCGGGGTTAAATCAACTTCGGTTCGTTTTGCACGTTTACGTCGTAATGGAGCCTTTGTTTTTGATCCTCCTTCTATTTCACTATCGGCCTCTTCTAAAATAGTATCATCACCAACTATAGTTGGTTTTTCACCATCTTTTAGTATATCAATAAACTCAACTTCTACATCATAATGAACAGTTATACCATATGTCATATTTCGAAGACGTGCTTCATTTGGATACATAAAATGACTATTATTATCGTCATAAATAACTGGTTTTCCAAAATAAATTTTAGAACCATCTTTACCCCCAAAATACATTATACATTGTGATCTATATTCATCAATATCTGTATCATATCTAGTTTGAATTCGTAATGGATTTTTTTCTTTAAATATTTGAAATATTCCTCTCTTAAAAAAATCATTATATGATTCAATGTGGTGTCTTACTAAACCTTGTGGATTATCTTCAAAGTACTTATCAATAATTTTCCATGTGTTCGTATTATCCATATAGATGAGTGTATATAAAATATGCTATATATTTTTATGTTCTTTTACAACCGGTTTTGTAGTTTAGTCATTTTATAAACAGTGGTGTATTATTTACGTGAAACATTGAAATGACCAAAAGGTTTAGCAATATAGATAATTATAAATATTTTTCTAGTTATATACTATATTTTAGAATGACTGATTTTATGACAACATTATTTGGCCCTCTTAGCCGTGATTTCTGTGACTACTTTTTCATTTTGTCTGTTTTTGGATTTGTCTTATTGGCAGTCTTAATTGTTTCTTCTTTATTGGTAGGTATTTCTAAACGTAAGGGTATTGACTTTTATTTACAGACATTGTCTATTGCCGTTGGATATGCTATATTCTATTTTCAAAATAGATTGTTACATTCCATGTGTGCTGGAACTTTAAATTAAATTAATCCGTTCTAATTCAAAATCATTTTTTTAAATATAATATAAAATCAATAATGGATATTTTATATTATAGCAACTATTGTAAACATTCTCAAAATGTTATACAAACTTTAGTAAAAAGTAATCTTACGGATAAGATAAGCTTTATTTGCATTGATAAACGAAAACGTGATGAAAATAGCGGTCAAATGATAATTATATTAGAAAATGGTGACAAAGTAATGATGCCACCAAATATACATAGTGTACCATCATTATTATTAATAAAAGAACAATATCGTGTAATAGAAGGTGATTCTATATTAACACATCTTCATCCTGAAATTAGAACAAATAAATTGCGCGAATCTAACATACCAACTGAACCTACCGGATATATGTTAAATTCGTACTCCAGTGGGTCTAATATAATGTCTGAAAAATTTACAAGTTATAGTTTGACACCAGATGAATTAAGTGCTAAGGGTACTGGAGAACGACGTGAAATGTATAATTATATGTCAGCAAAAGATACTATGAATGTGATCAATACACCTCCGGATACCTATAAACCTGATAAAATTTCAAATGATATTACACTAGATACCTTACAGCAAAAACGTATGGATGATATTGGACAGCCAAAAAATCCTCCTGGACAGGTATTAAATATTTAAATAATTTAATAATTATTAATTTAAAAAAATAAATATAAAAACGTCCGCTTTATTAATATATTATGCCAAGTAAATCGGATATTAATAAAGCTTTTAATAAGTTGTTTTTTGACTTTTTGGATGATATAGTTAGCATTTATCCAGACAATAAAGATATTAGTGCAGCACGTACTTCCTTTGCGTCATTTAAACAAATGAACCCGACTATTATAGTAAAATCATGGTTTAAATTTGTTTATAGTCCATATAGGGAGGTTATTAATGCAGGTGACATTTCATTTTTCTTTAATAAAGATTATTCGGCTGATTTGCAAAATACACCGGGTAGTAAGGAAATTATGAGAGTTATCGATGAGATTCGCGGTCCAATTCAGTCAATGGATGAAACTAATAAAAA
>MDSX01080593.1_pt1 | contig 11640 bp, 7 predicted proteins | sample 811141 | NCBI WGS metagenome assembly MDSX01 (sample SAMN05326642, study PRJNA326480) | marine metagenome | isolation source: seawater | place: Atlantic Ocean: South East | collected 2010
ACCTACTGGCCATAACCTCGGACTATGCGGATCTGCAGGGTCTCTAGGCCCTGGTGCATTAGAGAAGTCTAGTGTAACTGTCCAATGGTCTTGCCTCCATGTGTTCATGTCAACTTCATCAGGCTTAGCTTCTGGAGCACCCGGTGTAGAGAACACTAGGTAGCCTGCCTCGTAATTCTTGATGACGTTCAAATCATACTCTGCGCATGTTCCCGGCAGGATGATTTCACTTGTATCATATATCTCGAATACTATGTTTCCTATCGATCTAATCGAGACGTTTATCCATAATTCGAGAACGTCGAATGTTCCCTTTTCTAAGGATTTGATCGGCTCACCTTCAGACCAGCCTTTCACATAAACGACGAACGTTCCTGGGTCCTGGCTCGTAGGCACAGATATTTCCAGATTCTTAGTCACGGACTGCCCCGGGTCCAAAGCGACTTGCATTGGGAATGCAACTTGCCACCCAAACGGCAACAACCATTCTTGTTGTCCTTCGAGACTATTCGGGTCATAGAATGCAAACGTATCGTATACGTTACCTGTGTTGGTAATTGTAATCGAGAAGATTGCTGTTTGTCCTTGTTCTACATCTGCCATACGGTGGCTTGTATCCAAATCAATTCCGTGAACTACATCCATCAAGGTCAAAGTAAGGCGCTCAGACCTGATTGCAGGGTCCTTCATTGAAATCGCGGAAACCACAATCTCGGCCAATTGGTCTTCAGCGGCTTGGTAAATCGATGGTGCTCTAACTCTCAAGTACATGCGAGCCATTTCTCCACCTTCTAAGAAGATTGGAGTGTCTGGGAAAATCGCAGTGTGGTTGTTAGAGAAGTACAGGTTTGCTGTCCAATTCTCTGGCATTCCTGTTAGATTCAGATTGTATGTATCTGCAACTAGATCCTTTGGCCCTGGGGTTGTATTGTTGATTGTCAAATTGTAGATTGTCTGCTCTCCCGGTTCAATAACGTGGTAATATGTCTCTCCTTCATCGAATTCAACATCGACCTGGCCAGTTAATACGTGCGAATAACAAATTGTCCACGGCCCACCATTGCTCTCGCTTGAACACTTGTTAGTATCAGACCAAGCAATGTGTGCACCACTACCAAGGTCGTTAGCAAATGCTGGCGGCTGACCTAGTGATGGTTTGGAAAGCTGGTTAGGCCCTAGTTTGAATGAAGACCAAGATGTTACTGCTGTGGAATTCCAAGGGTCTAGTGCTGTTGCGCCTGGGCCTGTATTCTCTGTAGAATTCAAGCGAGTGTACAGAATCTCTTCGCCTGCACTAGCATTTCCAAAGTCTAGCCAAGCAATGTGAACATTGTTTTGTGGATCGGTTAGGATTGCCGGATATGCTGAATTCTGGCTACTGCCTTGTGGCATTTGTTGCCATCCTTCGACTTCAGAGATAGGAGTATCTTCGATTCTCTTAATCGCGTAAGTCGATAACCCGTCTGAAACTCCGTCCCATTCTCCTGCACCCTGTAGTCTCAACTTGGTGTAGTAGATTTCGTATGGTACGTTCTTTTCGAATCCATAATCGCGTCCGTCCATCCAAGCAATATGGGTGTTACCTTGCATGTCAACAGCGATCGAAGGGTGGAAAGAGAATGCGTCATCGATTGTGACACGTGTATCGTTTACTACGACTAAGTGACCATCACTACCACGGCCTAGATCTTCTGCGTATCCATTTCCTAGGGTAGTGTGACCTGAGTTTCCAGGAACCCATGATGGGTCATTATCCATCTTACCATATGGGTCCAATACTGTCATGAAAATTTCACGAGAGTTGTTGGTTGAGATGTAAACCATTGCTTCTACAAGAAGTTGCATTTGACTTGCACCGCCAGTTCCAGATGGGAACTCGTAAGTTTGTCCACCAGCATCGGTGGAGCGGACTGAGTTTCCTGGACAGTTACGGGTTGCGGTTGAAACAACGCCGTTTGGACACTGCGATAAGTCGCGCATGTGTGATTCGATGTTGTTAGCGCCACCGTATGATTGTCCATACAATCCTACAGGCACTACACCAGCGGCCACACAGTTGTCGTGTGCTTCGTTAATCGAAGTGGTGTCATCTGCTTGCTGAGATGGGTCTCCGTCCTTTGGCCCTTCGTCGGACACTGGTAGAACGATCTTAGTTGCATTAGGATTCCAGCGGTGGTCCGATGCGGTTGGTGGGTTACCTGGAACATTTCCTACAGTATCCTTCCAAGACAAACATGCCCAGTTAGAACCTGGTCCCCAGTCTTCACCAGAGTATCCGGAATATGTTGCGCCATTGTAAACAGTACCTGGCAATGTTCTCAATCCGCCGGAGTCGTCGTTAGGGACTAATCCAAGTGCTGTGTTTCGAGGACCTGAGTTCTTGTTGTGCTGAGCACAGTTACCGGAGCTGGCAGCACCGGGCAAGGTGTTTCCTAATCCGTAAATTGTCTCGTAAACTGTCATGTTTCCTTCTTCTAGCATTGGCTTTATTCCCTTGAAATTTCCACCGGATGCGAAGTTTCCACCGTAGATTACAGTACATACGTCAGCCCACTCGGAGTACATAGAACCTGATGTGTCTACTACGAATACCAGTTCTACCTTACCTCCGCGAGTGTCGTCCCAAGCGATTTGAACGTAGTCGTTAGCGTCGACAACAATGTCCGGATGACCCTTGTGTCCAATGATTGGAGTAAGTAGAGTGTCGTCGAATAGAATGATTGCATTCTGTACACTGTAATCTGGTTGCAACATCTTGTAGTAAATCTGAGGCTGCTGGAAGAACATGTCTAGAGAATCATAGTTATCCTGCCATACGATGTGTATGTTTCCTTTCGAGTCAACGTCTATTGCTGGCCAATCACGATTGTTGATGTGTTGAGCAACGATGTAGTCGTCAATTGCAGTTAGGGTTCCGTCGTCAGAAACCGAACCATCCATTGCGGTATTGAATGGATGTAATGCAGTATACATGATCTTGTGCTGTCCTGAATGGTCAGCCCAAACAATGTGGACGCGGTCGTTTTCATCAATTACCATATCTGGGTGGTAGATTTTGTGAAGGCCTGCTCCGGTAACTTGTGTTGCATCAATCAATGTGTCACCGCGCGGCGATATCATTGAGTAATACAGGTGTTGATTGGAACGACTCCAAACAACGTGAACGTTGCCTTCAGAGTCTGATGCGACCGCTGACATGCGGTCGGATGAGCCCCCGCCATCCACGACTTGAATCGCTTCAGTAATCACAACTTGTGTTGCTGCAGCTGGGGCTGCCATCATAATTCCAGATAGTGTTGAAAGCAGCATAATTGCTGCAAGGCTAATTGACTTCATTTTTTGTCCCATAGAGAAACCTTCCTAACGACACTTTTTGGTATCACTACTGGTACTTAACCGCGCCCCTCTCAGGTCATACGCGAGAGGTTTGTAATGGGCGAGCGTCAAAGCCAGTCTGTAGGATCGAAATCTTCTCCAAAGGACATAGATTCATCCGCTTGAATTTCGGTTGGCTGGGGCGAAGATGCTCTCCCAACCCTTTGTCTAGAATCTTTCTTGTTTTTCCAATCATCAACCGGCCCTGGGGACCCTGAGCCTGTTCCAAACGTGTACTTGATTTCGTGAATTACACCTAGTTTTGCTAACCATAGGCTGCGTAGATTCTGCATCATCTCGTTCTTAGTCAAACCATCGAACCAAAGAGGTTCGCTAACATTGAATGCTTGGAGGGGCCCTGGTCTTTCTTTTCCAGAGTGTCCAAGATGGATTCCCCAATCGACTCCTGATGCAATCAATTGCATTCGGCATTCATGCATCCAAGTTTTCCATTCTTCTTCATCGGTCTTCATCAAGCCTCTCATGGATTCTTGTTGCCCTTCATCCACCCTAGTCATTGATGAAATAGCCAGTAAATCCCTGTTCTTTGGAATTACTACTGCGAACATATGGCCGTTTTTCCCTTGAGGGTATTTGACTAACAGATGCATGTGCGCCCGCGGGTCATCCTGTTCTCTAATTTCGATCCTCTCACTGGCAAGCCATGAACGGACGAGTCTCTCTGCTTCGTCGGGCGACATATCCATTCCGAAACACTCCACTAACTTGAACCGTTCACTTTAGTAAGTCACGTAATTTTGCGATATCATCGCTCACTGAGGAATTGTATTTTATCCTACGAGTCCACTTGGAAAAATCAGATACTGCGTCCCATCCATTAGCGAAGGAAACCGCTGAAATCCATAATACCAATATCATTGAAATCCAAATTAAGACTGTCGCTATTCCTTCTTGCCAAATCTCATTGCCAAAGAGTCCTAGTAAGTCATAGTTGATTTCAGAATTATACATTACAGTCAGCGCAGTCAAGATTGTTGCCATAACTGGCCACCACAACATTGACCCGAACATTCCAAACAGCATGTGATAAGATGTCCTAGCATCTAATCCTTCATCGGTGCGGTCTCCAAGGATTCTACCTAACGCGATTTGCCAGCCCATGCCAAGAATCAAGGTTGGCAAGAATACAATGAATGGTATGAGCTTCAGTAAGTCGACCGCTGCGCCAACAGGAGAGAAGCCTCGAAGTCCGTCACAGCTAGTATTGATATCTCGTCCATCTAACCCAGACTGGTTTAGTTTGTCTCCGATTTTTGTCGCTACTTCTTGAATCTCTGCGGAAGCAGGTTCGTTTTTCAGTCTGCGGACTTCTAACACTTCTTCTCTCCAGGTCAACTCTGGCTTGTTCTGAATACGCCTTTGGACATGGGCAATTACTGAATCCCTGTTGACCTCGCTGAATGTTTTCCGGTTTGGCGTCATTGGCTCAAGCTTCTCTTTCAAACGATCTCTTAATCCAGTTACAATTTCTGCAGGAGGTTCGCTCCAATCACCAGCACCTATGGCTTCAACCAATTCAGAAGGGAGTTCTTCGTGAGGCAAGTCAATTGGCTCTCCATACTCAACCCAACAATCTGTTCTGAATAGATGTCTGGTTCTGAAATGTAGCCCAATAGGAATCAACGTAGGTATTTCGCTACCGGTTGCTTTGGCGTGAGCTGCTGCTGCCAATACAGTCCTAAATGGACCGGTTTTGAGTCTTATCAAATGGCTTTCTGAATGACTGGTTCCCTCTGGGAATAATGCGCAACCAAAACCATGCGAAATTCCTGTTGCCAAGTTTAGTAACGAACGGCCATTGAGATAATTGGCTTCTTCTTCAGAACAACCTCCGCGCAATAATTCTGCTTTACGTACTACGGGTTGAACTGCGAATTTACGTGCCCAGAAACCTAAAATTGGACGCGTGACTAAATCGTGTCGACCACCAACTACGAATTTCTTTGGATGAGTCAAAAAGATTGAGATTGGATCCATTAATCCATTAGTGTGCCAAGCTGAACACATGCTTCCTCTATCCGTAGGCACGTTCTCTACACCTGTTGTTTCAAAGGTTCTGAATTGCGAATACATTGTTCGCCTGAGCATGAAATACCCTAATTCGGTAAAAAATGGAGACCCGGGGTAATTTTTGTCAAATTTAGGGAGAGGGGCGTCCATTAATTTGTCATATTTCATTCGAGTTGCAGACGCCGATAACTCGGGCAATAACTCACCGTGATGATCTCTTGCTCCGTCAAAGCCCTTCTTCATTCAGATGCCTCCTTTATTGCTGTGCAGAGGTTTGCAAGTGAAATAAAGTCCGGAGGATTAGGAGGTTGAGCGTTTGGAAACATCGCTGGTAATGCCCTACCTCCATCACCCGATATTCGTGGTATTACATGCACGTGCACGTGAGGAATTTCCTGGCCCGCTAAAGGTCCGTCGTGAATTGTAATTGTGAAATCCGATGTGTGAAAATAATTCGAAAGGACTGACTGCGTTTGTTTTACGCCGGAAAACAGTTTCATCAGATCTTCATCCGACAGCCCAGCCAATCGTTGAGAGGGGTTTTGCAATACGACCAAAGTATGTCCTTCTGAGCGAGGAAATACGTCAAGAAATGACGCCCATCCTTCTCCTCGACAAATAAAGTTCCCTGGGATTTCTCCCGAGAGGATTTTCTCGAAAAGAGTGGGCTCTGCCATGGACATTCGAAGTATGCACACCTCAAAGTTTTGAGGGTGTTTCAATCATTAGGAGACAATACCCAAGTTCCAGAGGTTCCCTTTCGAATTGCCAAGGTGGAAATGTTGCCGTGTATGTCGATTAGAGTATGATGTAATTGTTCATCATCCTGTTCAGCATAATCTGTTCTTTGATGAGTTCCACGGCTTTCAGTTCTTGAGATTGCGCTTCTAACTGTTGCCTGAGCCAATCTAACACCAGCTTTCAAGCGCAGTGCCTCGAGTAGATTAGTATTGAACAACCTAGTGGAGTCGTCAAGGTGTAATTTGCCCGCTGATTCTGCTAATGATTCCAAAGATTCCATTGCATTTTCAAGAGTTTGTGCGTCTCTAGAATAGCCCATGCTTGACTGCATAATCTCCCCTAGTTTTGCAAATAATGGGCCTGTTCTTTGCACCGGCCCTTCATCAGCAGCAGCCATGTCGAAATCAAGGTCGGCTTCGGCCGCTCCAAGAGCGATTTCAAGTGAGGCTCTTCCTGTATGAGAGCTCTTAGCTGCGTGGTTTGCTGCGTGCTCTCCAGCAGCAGCCCCTCCTGCCATTGAGTCTAGTAACCGGTTTCCTGCAATCAATCCAGCACCATGTAGGCCCGAGCATGCAGAGTCTCCTGCTGCATACAACCCGGTAAACCAACGAGACCAGCGTCCGGTTACAGCGCGTCCGTGCTCGTCAGTAGCAATGCCTCCGATTGTAGTTGCTACTCTTGGAGTAATAGGCACTGTTTGTTTATTCATATTGATTCCAAGTCTTTGGCTAACTAGCTCAAAGGTTTGGGCCCACCAAACTGATGATTCTCCCATATTTCTTGCATCTAATACCGCATCAGAGGTTGCTCCTATTGCGGTGGCCAAAGCAGTGGTATCTGCAGTCAAATCAACCTCTATTGGAGTGCCATTAGAATGGTGGATTGTTGCGCCGTCTGCTAGCAGACCAATTGGTAAAACAACATTTGTTCCGCTAACTGCGAGAGGTGCCCATGCAATGAATTCCATATCTCTGACTGCAAGGCCAGCACTCATTGCTAGATCCAATCCAAGTCCTACTTTACTGCCCGTCCAGATACCTTCGTATCCCCCGTCAGCGATGATTACGGATTTTGCTTGTAATCCATTCAGAGATCCAGTAGTCATGTCCAATGCAACAACGCCATGAACTTGGTCGCCGGAATGAACCAATTCTAGTGGAACTTGGTCTCCCCTACGGACTACACCATGCTTCATACACTGTTCTTCCAGAACTTGTTGTGTATCGCGCACCATAGAGTCCCCGGCGCCTGCTAATCGTGGTAAAGTGTGCCCTGATGCTTTACGAACTAGGGGGATGCCGTCTGCATCTCTGCGGAAAATTACTCCCCAGCGCTCTAGAAGATCGACTTGGCGAGGGGCTTGTGAAACTCTGTGTGAAACTATATCCTGGTCGCACAAAAAGCCGCCTGCGCGGATTGTGTCGTCTCTATGCGACTTAGTGGTCCCTTCTTTCAGAGGTGCTGCTATGCCGTCACATGCTGAATTGTTTCCGACCCCGAGGCTGTCAGCAGACATCATCAAAGTGGATGCCCCTGCTTTAGCTGCGGTTGCTGATGCTCTAAGAGCGGCTGGCCCGTCTCCAATTACGATGATGTCCCATGCTTCCACGTACTTCACCTCCGATGGATTGAGCGAAGGGAAAGCATGTCATAAGTAGCGCGCTTAAAATCTCACTATGCAGGGGCTGCTGATTCAGCAGATGGGAGAGGTGTTTCTCCCTTAATTCTAGCGTGTAACATGCGCTTCAAGCGCTGTCTAGAAAGGTTGCTTTCGCCGGCCAGCACATTGGTTTTGATTATTCTGGAGCCTATGACGTTCCCATCGTCATCGCGCAAGATAACCTGAACATTTCTACGCCCCTTTACATTCCCATTCCATGCAACGCCAATCCACAAAATTACTCCTTTTTCAAGATATTTTGGCATCCAATCCAACGCGTCTTCGACAAGAGAGTCGGTTATCTTGACCGCTGTTTCGGGACCGGGGCAGGAGAGTAATTCGAAACGGTGCTCTTGTTTTTCGGGCATTCCACCTGGCACAATTACTTCAACACGCAAATGCCGATCCTCTAATGTCTGATTATTCAAGGCAATGAACAGGTGCCCGGTACGGTTGCTGCAACGGTCTGCCAATGCCACATCCATTCTCCAAGGGTTCTCAGTTATCGATGCAGTTCCTGCTAACAAATCGTTTTGCAATCTATCAAGCAAATCAAAAACTTCGACTTGCCAAGCTCGAGCGTGTGCTATTAATCTCTGAATCTTAACCCAATTGAATGGAGCGCTTTCATTGAACAGCAAGGTATCTATTGCCATTGGTTTAATGAATTCCTTTAGTTCATTCATCGTTTCTTCATCATTCAAATCGCCACGACTATTCAAATGTAGAAGGTACAGTAATCTCTCTCTTGCCTGCTTGTTTTCCACGCCCGGGAGCAGAGAGTCGGGGAGTTCGCTTTCCCATTTATTCCACAACAAAGAGTGGTCTGGATCAAGATGTGCGTAAATCAAATCGCCAAGAATAGTGTCCAATTTCATCGGGTGGTGAGTAGGAGAATGCATCACTAAATATGGCAGTTCATCTCCTAATTTCCTGATTGAGTCTGTAGTAAAAATCGCATGGAATGATAGCGCCAGACTGGATGTCAATGTAATTAGCAATACCAAATTGTATGCCAAGCCATTAGGCTCCAACCCTGCAGCAAGAATTAACAAAAATATCGATATTGCAGCCAGAATTGTTGCCGTAGCGTTATGCAATCTTACATCATTCAATCCGGCCTTGATTCTATCCATGCCTGGTTCGGCCATCATATCTCTGCGAACTCCTTCAACTATCGCTGCTTCTTTCCACAAAGATGAGCGTAAAGTTAGTGCTGTCATCCCTCTCTCTGCGGCAATAAATGACGGGGCGATGGAAATTACAAGCAACGGAATCCAAAGCAAAATCATCAGTGTTGGTTTAGCAAGTGGGTGATATGGGGCGACTACTCCTGCAAGAGCGGTCAATGCCATCAATAGGCCAACGGCTCTACGTGTAATCAGCAAAGATGGCCTACAAGCCAATTTTCCAAATTTTACCCGATGCTCCTCGGCTAGTCTGTATTCCGACAGGGATACTGAAAGCGAATCTTCCCCCCGGTCGAAATCTTTGCTATACGGATTTGGTAATGTGGATTCTTTGCCGGGAATCACTTTCTTCAAGGAAGATTCCTCAGGCATGTCACTGGCATCAAACACAATGGTATGTCATTTTTGGAAGATTTTTGGCAGCGATAGGTTGTTGAAAGGGTTCCTCGCCCCTCGGCATGGACACGTGGCCCAGCTGGATAAGGCGGTGGCCTCCTAAGCCACAGATCGCGGGTTCGAATCCTGCCGTGTCCGCCTAAACTGTTTGTGATGATGAGATCTCTTTTACTCGGTGTAAGAATTCCTCTAATTGCACTCTGCCGTGCATAGAAGTTTGTAATTTGACATCGCAATCTGCTAGCGCTGTAAGTAGTTCGCACAGCATGGTTTCATCCAACAAAAGACGGCCTGTTGTTAGTAATCGGTGTAGATGCATTACTACATCTTCGGCTTCTAAAGCATGCTCGTTCATTAATTGGTCAAGAGCGCCTAATGCTCCTTTCAGTACCCGCTTGTTTCTGCCGCCTTGTTTTTCCCATCTCCAATCGTGAACTCTGCCTCTTAGGGCTTCTTCGAATACTTGCTGTACCCCTACAATAGTTGTCGCAGCAACCACTTTCTGCAAATTTTTCCGGTCATGAAGGCTTTTTTTCCTAGCCATTAATTCTAGTAAGAATACTGCTCTTCGAAGATTGCCGTTTGAAACGTGCGCCATATCTCCTAGAATCCCTCGAACCGGCGCTAGATTTTCTTTTTCTACAATTTGTTCAAGCCGCTGAGTAATTATTTTGTTCGGAGTAGCGGAAATTCTGATCTGCTTAGACCTAGAGCGTAAAGCGTCAATGATGCGAGAAGGCGATCTTGCTGTAAAAATAAATCGCGAAGTAGAGGATGTTGATTCCATCATTCGACGAAGATATGGTTGTCTTGTGGGACCTAAATGATCCGCATCTTCGATGATGATCAGTCGAGAAACAAAGCCGGCTTCGCTAGTATTGAGTTCTCTGTTTTCCTTTCCTGCTGGAGGAGTGTCGCCATCCGTTGCTTGAGTTAGGTTAGCATCAAAGGAATCCAATGAAGAGCGTCCTGCTAGCGTGTCTGAAGAAGAAGTACCCTCGGGGCGCAGAAATTCCTCAAATTTTTTCATGGCGCCTGCAGTTTTAGCTAAATCCCTCGCTTGTAATACATGGGTTGTTGATTTCCAAGACGGCCCCAATATTTGCCTAGCAATTAATCGCCATGCAGCCGTTTTACCAACTCCGGCAGGCCCCGCCAATATGAGGTGAGGCGGGTTGGCTTGTACAGAAACTCTCTCAAGGTTTTCTCTAATTGGCTCGCTCATCGCTAACTCGTCGAATCGACGGGGCGCGTATGACTCAAGCCAAGATGCCATCAAAGAGAATGTTAGCGAATGGGTCTTTCAACCCCTCGGTGAAATTTATTCACTCAGCGTCTAGGATTTTGTGTCCTGTTCTTCGCAATTTGATGAAAATGCGGGTTCCGCAATGCTTGCATGTCATTGCAGGTTGCCACTTTCCTTCTCTATCACGAGTGAAGCTCTGAATTGTACCACAATTTGCGCACTTGTAGTCTACAGTAAGGTCTGCCATGGCGTTCACGCTCATCTGCGCGACCGGCCTCTCCTCTTTGAAGGTGTCCTTTGTACAAGGAATGTTCATGGGCGTAACATGGCACCATAATTGCATGGCAGAGGACAAACTGGTCATCGATGTTGTTGATAATGGCGGCCAGTGGACACATCGTGAGTGGAGAATGCTGAGGTACCTTGGCGTAGATACTCAGATTATTGAAAATACAACCCCTGTTGAGGAATTAAGAGACCTAGATGGATTGATTTTGTCTGGAGGAGCCGCTAGAATCGGCTTATCGGGAGAGTTGGGCAATTGTGCAGCATTCCTCGAATTGGATATTCCGATTTTAGGGATTTGTGCGGGTCATCAGTTCATGGCAAGGCACTATGGGGGAGATGCAAGAGAGTCACCAGAGCCTGAGTACGGAGCGATGGTTATCGAGTTGGTAAATGGAGGAGGAGTAATTTTCGCTAACACTGCAGAAACTCAAACCGTTTGGGAAAGTCACAATGACGAGGTTCACGAAGTTCCTGATGGTTTCTTCATTACCGCTTCTTCCGATTCCTGTAAAGTTCAAGGTATGGAAAACGAAGATGGTACCAGGTTTGGATTGCAATTTCACCCCGAGGTAAATGATTCCGAGTTCGGAAAAGAGATGTTCGAAAACTTCGTTGAACTATGCAGAGTTGCCAAAACGCCCTAGTAGCGAATCAATGGGTACCCATTAGAATGCCCTCGTTTCAGAGGGGCCCCTTTCGAAAGCCGATTTTTA
>MDSX01003465.1_pt1 | contig 11628 bp, 10 predicted proteins | sample 811141 | NCBI WGS metagenome assembly MDSX01 (sample SAMN05326642, study PRJNA326480) | marine metagenome | isolation source: seawater | place: Atlantic Ocean: South East | collected 2010
CAAAGCGTTTGAAAAAAGTGCATTTTCAAAAAAATATAATAAAATTTACAATATAGGCTCGGGTAAACCACAAACAATAAATTATTTAACTAAAATTTTGAAAGGAAAAAAAATTCACATACCGAAAAGACCTGGAGAACCGGAATATTCAAAAGCAAATATTAGTAAAATTAAAAAAGACATTAATTGGAAGCCAAAAATAACTTTTGAAGAAGGTGTTAAAGAGCTACTCGCGAATATAAATTATTGGAAATCTGCACCTTTATGGGACAAGAAAAAAATTAAAAAAGCTACAAAAAAATGGTTCGAAAGTTTAAACAATTAAAAAAAATACTTTGTTTCGATTTAGATGGTGTAATATGTAATACACCTGGCAATGAATATAAAAAGTCTAAACCAATTATAAAAAATATAAAAAAAATTAATGACCTTTACGATAAAGGTTTTAAAATAATAGTATACACAGCAAGGTTCATGAATAGATCAAATGAAAGCGTAAAAGTTGCTCATAAAAAAGGTTTCAAGTTTACTTTTAAACAACTAAAAAAATGGAATTTGAAATTTGATGTTTTAAAATTTGGCAAACCATCTTATGATTTGATAATTGATGATAAAAGCTTGTTTTATAAAAAAAATTGGTCTACTGAAATAAATAAATATTTATAAAAAAAATAACCATGATAAAAAAAATCTTAATTACTGGTGGCGCAGGTTATGTTGGTTCAGCATTAGCAGATGAATTAGTCTCAAAAAATTATGACGTTTCAGTAATAGATTTATGTATTTATGGTAGGGAAGTTTTCAAAAATTCAAATAAAATTAATTTAGTTGTTGGAGATATTAGAGATACAGACCTTTTAAAAAAAATTATTCCTGGACATGATGCCGTAATTCATTTGGCTTGCATTTCTAATGATCCAAGTTTTGAATTAAATCCTGAATTAGGAAAATCTATAAATTTAGATGCATTTGAGCCAATAGTTAAAATTTCTAAAGATAATGGTGTAAAAAGATTCATATACGCATCATCTTCAAGTGTTTATGGAATTAAAGAAGAAAAAAATGTTCATGAGGAAATGGAACTTAAACCTTTAACAGATTATTCGAAATTTAAGGTAAATTGTGAAGAAATTTGCTTAAAATATAACTCAAAAGATTTTGATGTTTTGGTAATAAGACCAGCTACGGTTTGTGGTTATTCAATGAGACAAAGATTTGATTTAGTAGTAAATATTCTTACCAATTTAGCCTTAAATAATAAACCTATAACTGTTTTTGGTGGTGAACAATTGAGGCCAAATATTCATATTAAAGATATGGTTAGAGCATATTTGATGGGACTTACAAAAGAGAGTAATCTTATAAATGGAAAAATATTTAACGCTGGTTACGATAATCAGAAAGTTATAGAATTAGCAGATATAGTTAAAACTAACGTTAATAAAAACACTGAAATAATTCAAACGTCTTCTAATGACAATAGATCATATCATATAAGTTCTGAAAAAATAAAAAGAGAGTTAGGATTTAAAAATGAATATAATATTGGAGATGCAGTAAAAGATATTAAAAAAGCTTATGAGTCAAAATTATTTAACGATTCATTAAATAATGAAATATATTTCAATGTTAAAATGATGAAAAAAATTAATTTAAAATGAATAATAAAGAATTAGAAAAAAAAGCTTTAATTTTAAGACAGAAAACTTTTTTAGAATTTATAAAAAAAGGCGAAGCACATTTAGGAGGAAGTTTCTCGATGATTGATTCTTTAATTTATTTATTTGAAAAAGTTTTAAAGAAAGAAGATAAATTTATTCTGAGTAAATCTCATTCATCTTTTCCACTCTCAATTTTATTGAGAGATAAAGGTTTAAAAACCAAAATAACCACACATCTTGAGATTGATCAAAAAAATGGAATTCATTGTACTACTGGAAGTCTAGGACATGGTTTACCTATAGCTGCAGGAATGGCTTTTGCAAAAAAACTAAAGAAAAAAAATGGAAATATTTATGTAATGATCAGCGATGGTGAATGCCAAGAAGGAACAACTTGGGAAACATTACTAATAGCCAGTAAGCACAAACTCAATAACCTTGTTGTTTTAATTGATTATAATAAAATTCAAGCTCTATCAAAAATAAATGATGCTTTACCTTTACATAATTTAAAAAATAAATTTAAATCATTCAATTGGGCAACAACAAATGTAAAAAATGCACATTCATTTTCTGAATTAAAGAAAGGTTTTTTACAAAAAAAAAATAAAAATAAGCCCTTGGTAATTATTTTAAATACTATTAAAGGAAAAGGTATAAAAGAATTTGAGAATGACCCAGTATGGCATGCAAGAAAACTTGAAGGCAAAGAAATATTAATTGGTAAAAAAAGATTAGGATTGATTTAATAAGATAATGAGAAGGGTTTTTGGAAAAATTATTGATAGAATTGCTCAAAAAGATAAAAAAGTTATTTTGATAGTAGGAGATATTGGGTATGGAATTTTTGATGATTTCAGAAAAAATCACCCTAAAAGATTTTATAATTTAGGAATTTGTGAACAAAGTATAATTGGATTTGCATCTGGAATGGCTCTCGAGGGATTTAAACCATGGGTTTATACAATAACTCCATTTTTAATTGAAAGACCATTTGAACAAATAAAATTAGACATAGATCAACAGAAAGCTAACGTAAATTTGGTAGGATTTGCTGATTATCCAAATCTAGGTCCGAGTCATAGTGAGCTTGATGCAAAAAAAACTATGAGTGTCTTTAAAAATATAAAATCTTACTTTCCAAAAGATAGCGATGAAACAAAAAAAATAATTTATAAAACTTATAAATCAAAATCACCAACTTTTATTAGTCTTAAAACGGATAAAAAAATAAAAAAAGTTTTTTAATATTATGGTTCTAAAAAAAGTTAATTTAATTACTTCAAATCACAAAAAAACTAAGAGAAATTATTTGCAAAGAATGATGAATGATAAAATAAATTCTATGAAAATTTCAAAAAAATATGAATTTGATTATTGGGACGGCAAAAGGAAATACGGATACGGAGGTTACAAATATGATGGAAGATGGAAAAAAGTAGCAAAAAAAATAATTAATAAATATAAATTAACCAAGAATTCTAAAGTTTTGGATATTGGCTGTGGAAAAGGCCATTTAGCTTATGAACTTTCAAAAATATTAAAATCAAAAAATATCTATGGATTTGATATTTCTAAGCACGCCGTAAAAACTGCACCTAAAGAAATTAAAAAAAAACTAAAGATATTCGATGCAAGAAAATCAATTAAGCTCAACAAAGGTCATTACGATTTAGTAATCTCAATAAATTTAATTCATAATTTTGAAATATTTGATCTCAAAAAATTTTTAAAAAATATAAAATTTATTTCAAAAAAGACCTATATCACAACCGAAAGTTACAGAAATGAAAAAGAACTTTTTAACCTACAGTGTTGGGCATTGACTTGTGAAAGTTTTTTTTCAGAAAAGGAGTGGAAATGGATTTTTAATGAATATGGTTATGATAGAGATTACGAGTTGATTTTCTTTTCTTAATTAAAAATATTCTTTATTCTTTTTAGTAAATCATAAATATAAAGTAAAAAGTTTCTTGTAATAAAAACTACTCTAAAAATTAATTTATTTTCATATAGATATAAGTTTGAGCTATTTAATTTAAAATCAGATTGTTTTTTTTTTTAATTTTTTTGTGGCAATAATTAAAAAACTATTATCAAGATAAAATCTGCAGAAATTTATTTCATAGTTTAAGATTTTTAGGTAATTGTTAATAGAATCTTTTCTTAAAAAAGTAGATGTCACCATAGACTCTTTAATATCATTCATTGAAACCTTTAAAGGCATGTAGTCAAAATATTTATCTCTCCAAATTAATAATCCATTTTTTTTTAAAAGTTTAGAAAGTTTTGAAAATGTCTTTGGAAAATTATCTACATATTTGAATGTGTTTCTTGTAAAGATTATATCATAATTTCCTTTTAAATTTTGAATTTGATTTGTAACCTTTAAATCTTTCTTTCTACATTTTTCTAAAAGTTTTTTATTAGGTTCATAACCAATACATTGAATTTTTTGTGATTTTACATAATTTAACTCATTACCAGGACCACAGCCAAAATCTAACCACTTTTTATTATTAAGATTAGTCAAATTTTTTGCTTTATTGAAAATGAAAATAAATTCCTTACTAAATTTTGATTTTTCAAAACTGTTAAATATTTTAAGTTTATTTTTAAACATTTTGTGTTTTTTATTTATTACTTTTATGAAAATTAGCTTGCAGGTCTCACAATAATTCCATGAATAATTTGGATTTAATTTCAAAATCTTGTGATCTAAATGATTATGGTTTAAACATTTATTTATTAAAATTTTTTTATTCATTAATGAATTTTTATAAGTGACTTATGGTAAATTTATCTAATATTATAAAATTATTTCAATATATAATTTAAAGGTTATTTTGATTATTACTCAACATTATAGAATCACATATTAAGGATTATGATTAATCATATAAGAAATTTAAAACATTATTATAAATACTTATTAAATTCTAAATTTCATCTTAATTTCAGGGATTATGTTGGATTATTATTAATTAGCACTATTACGTTGGCATTTAGTTTTATAGTAATAGTTTCGTCTATACCTTTTTTGGATTTAATATTGGGAAATAAGCCAGAAGATTTTCAAAAACCAACAATTTATTTTTTAGAATTTTTGGAAATAATTGATGTTAGCAATATTTTTTTAGCATTTAGTGGAATATTTGTTTCTTCAATAATTCTAAAAGCAGTTTGTGACATATTCTATAATTATTATGCGGTGAGCTTACAGTATAAGTTTATGCAAAGGGAAACTTTAAATTTGAATGATGAAATTTTTAAAATGGATCAAAAATTTTATACTGATCACCCCTCGTCTAGAATTTTTAATTTATATACTAGAGAATTAGAAAGAGCTTCAGAGGTAATTACTTCTTTGATGCTTATCTTCAATTCATTTTTACAAATTATAATTTTTATTACTTTACCATTATTTTTTAACACTAAATTGACATTAATCTTTATATTGCTCACTGTAATTTTACTTTCACCAATGCTGATAGTAAATTATTTAAGTATTAAACAAGGTTTTGTGTCTACAAAAGTAAGCGATTATTTATTCAAATCATTAAACAATAATTTTTTGTATTCTAAATTTATAGTTGTTCATGGATTGATCGCTAAAGCTAATTCATTATTTTTACATTCTTTTAGAAACTATATTGTTAATAAGAAAATTTTAACAATTTTAAATACAATATCAGGAAATTTTATTCAGCCAGTAGGAATTTTGTCAATTATAATTACTATTTATTTAGTTGTCGGTTCTGAGTTAAAAGATTTATCTGTAATTGGTGGAATACTCTGGAGTTTAACAAGATCTTTAGGCCCCATAAATATAGTTCTTCAGTGTTTTCAAATAATAAATGGAAGTATCGGCGCATTTAAAAATATTTATGAGACTAAGAATAATTTTAAATTTTACAAAATAAAGAATGGTGATGTTATTATTCAAAAAATAAATGATATAGAAATTTCTAATGTATCTTTCAATTATGAAGATAAAAACATTTTAGAAAACTTAAATTTGAAAATCTCGTCAGGTGAAAAAATAGCTTTACTGGGCGATACTGGAAGCGGTAAATCTACTTTATTAGATGTGGTTACAAATATTACCCAAATTAACAAAGGAACGAGAAAAATTAATAATATTGAATTTGAAAAGATAAACTTCGAAGCTTTCCGATCTAAAATTTCTTATGTTCCTCAATCTTTAATGATGCTTGATGCAAATATAAAGGAATATTTTGAATTTTATAAAGATGATATAAATGACGAAGAAATTAATAAACTTTTAGATTATTTTAATTGTTCTGAGTTTTTAGGATCCTCATCAGATAGAGTAGATTATTATTTAGGTGATAAAGGCATGAGGTTATCTGGTGGACAAAAACAAAAAGTTATTCTTGCAGCTGCTTTATCAAGAAATCCTGAGCTTTTAATATTAGATGAAGCGACTAGTGCCATTGATTATTTAGAAGAAAAAAAAATTTTAACCAAAATTCTTGAACAAAATGTTACAATGATTTTTATCTCTCACAATTTACAGAATAAAGAAATGTTTGATAAAATATATAGATTAGAGAATAAGCAATTGAAAGTTTTAAAATGATTTTACTTACCTGTGATCATCCAAAGAGAGAATTGAAGGATCTAATAAAACTTCAAAAAATTTTAAGAATTAATAATATTAAGTCTAAGATTATCAATAAGAATCTAATTACTAAAGCATATAATTTATATAAACCAAAAATTATTACAGTCCCACACTCAGTTTCTCTTATGTACAAAACAATTAATCAAATTCATAAAAAAACCAAAATAGCATTATTGCCATCAGAAAGTTGTATTTTTGTGAATAAATTTATTGATATGTTGTATTGCAATAAGTTTCAAAATCATAAAGAAAAAAGTAACCATAAAAAAATAGATTATTTTTTTACACAAAGCAAGTTCACATCCAATTATTTAAACAAAAACAACTTAATTAAAAAAAATCTGATAGATACAGGATTTCTTTATTATGATTATTGGTATGATAAAAAAAAATTTGCAAATAATAAAAAAAAAACAATTGGAATTGCATTAAGTGTTAACTTACCGTTTAGATATTACAATAATAAAAACTTTTTAAACTCCTATCATCAAGTAAGTGAAAATTTAAATTTTTTTAATAATTATTGGAGATTGAATGAACTTAGCTTAAATTTATTTTATCTAAGTTTAATGTTTGAAATTATTGAGGAATTGTCGAAGAAATATATAGTTAATATAAGATCTCATCCTCTTGATACACATACATCATGGAAAAGAATTTTTGATAACAAAAATATAGTATTTGATAACCACTCTTCATTATCAGATTGGTTATCTAAACAGGATGTTGTAATTTCAACATTTAGTGCAATTAATATAGATAGTTATATTTTTAAAAAACCTCATATTTCCTTAATAAACATGATTCCTAAAAAATTTTTAAATTTTAAGGCTTATAATTCACACAGATACACAGATTATAAAGAATTTTTTTCTGTAAAACCAAAAAGTATTAATGATTTATCTAAAATTATTAAAAAAATAAAATTTAAGAAAAATAATTCTTTAGAAAAAAAATTAAAAAAATATTATAATTTTCCACAAAAAAAAAAAACAGTTGAAATTATAGCAAAAAATTTAATAAAAATTCATAAAAATCAAAATAAGATTTTTAAACCTATTATTTACTCAAAAATACAAAAAAATTTAAATTATTTTTTAGGAAATACCATCACTTCATTTATTTTTTTTTATTTTGGTGAGATGAAAACTTTTTTTAATGTGTATAATAATAGTAATTATTTTTCATTATTTACAAGGTTTTTTATGAGGATTCCTTATAATATATATAGATTTTTTAATTAAAAAAGATTTTTAAAATGAATGAAAGAAAAATAATAAATTTTTTAAAAGGAGAGGCATTTAATCTTAATAGAAGTTTAGGAGGAAAAAACAATATAACTACATTAAAAAAAATTCAAAAAATATTGAATAAGTTAAAGATTAAAAAGATTAAATCTGGAAGTAAAGTTTTTGATTGGAAGGTGCCAAAAACTTGGAGCGTTAAAGATGCATTTATTAAAGATCATAATGGGAAAAAAATTATTGATATAAAAAATAATTTTCTTCATGTTTTAAATTATTCTTCACAAGTAAATAAAACCATAACCAAAAAAGAATTATTAAAAAATGTTTATTTCTTAAAAAAAAAGCCAAATTCTATACCCTATGTCACGACTTATTATAAAAAAAAATGGGGGTTCTGTTTAAGTTATAACCAATTAAAAAAATTTAAATCCAACATATACAAAGTAAAGATTGATAGTAAATTCACTAATTCAGGTTTAGATTATGGTGAATTATATATTAAAGGAAAAACAAAAAAAGAAATAATCTTCTCAACTTATATATGTCACCCAGCTTTAGGTAATGATAATTTTTCAGGAATTTTAATAAATACTTTATTAGCAAATTTTGTTAGTAGTTTAAAAACAAATTATTCTTATAGGTTTATTTTTATACCAGAAACAATAGGATCCATATTTTATATAAATAAAAATTTTAAAAATTTAAAAAAAAATTTAATTGCTGGATTTGTTTTATCGTGCTTAGGGGTTGGAAATAAATTCAATATTTTGACAAAATACGATAATTACCTTTCTTACAAATTTTTAATTAATTATTTTAAAAAATATAATATTAGATATGTAAAAAAAAATTGGAATTTAAGAGGCTCTGATGAACGACAATTTTCAAGCCCAAATGTGAATTTACCTTTTACTTTAATTACAAGAAATAAATTTTTAGAATATAAGGAATATCACACTTCAAAAGATGACATAAATTTAATTAAAGACAAAAACCTCTTAAATGTTTTTTTGAAATTAAAAAATTTAATTTTATCTATTGAAAAAGAGAAAATATATGTCTCGAATTTCAAAGGTGAACCTTTTTTATCTAAGAGAAATTTATATTCAAGTGTTACATCAAGCTATAAAAAAAATCAAAATCAAGACCTAGTTGTGAATACAATAGATTATTGTGATGGAAATAATTTAATAAATGACATCTCAAAAAAATTAAACAAAAATTTGAAAGAGATAAAGAATATACTAAAATTATTATTAAAAAAAAATATTATAAAATTAATTTGAAGTTAGCTCTTAAGAATATCGTAATTTTTGATTTTAAAATTTTGAGCTTTTTTAATGAGATTATTTAAATTGATATTATTTAATTTTTCAAGATTACATTTATAAACGAACGCTCTATCTTTTATTTTTTTTTTTATATCATTAATCAATACTCTTTGATTTATATCAAGGTATAATATCTTTTTATTAGTTTTAGCAATTTCAAAAAAAGGTTGAGAAATGATATCGAATATGAATAAATCAAACTTTTCAATACTGTCTTTAACCGTTCCTCTAATTATTCTAGATGAAGATAATTGATAATCAAATCGGCTTTTAGGATGTTCTTTTAAAAATATTTTACTATTTTCTTTTAAAAGAATTGATTGCCATTTCAAATAATCTTTATCATTTATGTCTCGATAATAACCATATCTTCTAAAAGAATTGTAACTATTAGGAATATATAAAAATTTTCCAGTAAATTTTTGAGAAATTTTAGTCCCCTTTTTTAACTTTGAATAATAAATTTTTTTTGGTCCTAATAAATTAGAATTAATATATTTTTTTTTAAATTTAGTTAAACCTGTCGCGTAATATTTATTACAAAAGGTAAAGTCTCCACATTCATTCACTGGATCATCGTATATTAAAGAAGAATAATTAGCATGAGCAAATGAGATAACTTTTTTTTTATTTAATAAATACTTCGCGGAAGTTATCCTTGATTTAATGTTCATATTTGTTCCTACTAAGAGATTTTCTGAATGAACACGATTATCCTTTTCTTTATTACTTAAAAACAATTTTGTCCAATTGATAAAATTAAGAGTAAAATATTTGTTTTTAAATCTAAATTTTTTTCTATGTTTTTCTAAAAAATTTTCTAATATCTTAATTTGATAATCAATATTATCTAAATAAATTTTTGAAAAATATATTTTTTTATAATTCAATTTTTTTTTTTTAATATAATCGAAGATATTTGGGTTTGCTTGATAAACGCTTATGTTTTTAAAAATTAAGTCTTTTATTTTCAATATTTTTTCAAAATCTAACTCTTTTAAATTATCATCAAGAATACTTTGATTTAACTTTTTATTCTTAAAATAAGATAATTTTTTATTTTTATATAGGTAAGTATAGTCAACAAAAGGAAATAATAATTTTTTTTTAGTTTTTACTTTGAACAACTTTGATTTAAAAGAACTTGAAAGATATTTTTGGATATCTAAGAAAAAAATAGATATTAAATTAATTTTTCCGTATCTTTTACTTGTGTCTAAATTTAGTTTATCAATTTGTTTGAATATATCTAAAGAAATTTTATTTTCTTTGGTTCTTAACCTTTCCATAATTTTTCTCTAATTTTTTTTAAAGATTTTAAATAATAATTTTTGTCTTTTTTATTTAAAAAAATACTTACTTTTTTATATCTATTTTCACAAAGTTTAATTAAATTCTGTTTTTCGTTTATTAAATTTCCTGAAATTTTAGTTGATTTTCTGTTATCATTAAAAGAAATCATAAAATTAGAAATAATTAAAAAATCCATACATCCTTCCAACAAGTGCTCAATTGCTTGTCTGGGAGAAGAAATTGTTGCTATACCATGTCTATTAAAACTTGTGTTCATAATTGCTCCCATCCCAGTGTTTTTTTTAAACTCTTTTAAAAGTTTCCAGAATTTATAATTAGTTTTTTTTGAAACAGTTTGAATTCTGGCGGTATTATCAATATGTATTGTTGATCTAATTTTATTTTTAATTGAATTATTTACATTAAATGCAACTTGCATATATGCTGAAAAATAATCTTTATTAGTAAAAAATTTCATGTCTTCCTCTAGAACAGCCGGTGCATATGGCATAAACCAGTCCCTTTTTTTAAGACGTTGGTTTACTAATTCTTTTGCATTTAGTTTTCTTGGGTCAGCAAGTATCGATCTATTTCCCAAAGCTCTGTGACCGATTTCTCCTCTTCCTTGAAACCATCCGACAACATTGCCTGTTGAAATAAGTTTTGCTGTTTTTTTTTCAACATTTTTAATTTTAGAAAATTTCAATCTAAATTTAGTTAATAACTCTTCTATTTCATGATTATCGAAAGATGGGCCAATATATGGTGAAAGATTTTTAAATCTTTTTTTGGTTAGTTTGAAATATAGATATTTTGCACCCCCTAGAGACAATCCAGCATCAGAGGGAGCAACAGAAAAGAAAACTTTTTTAAATATTTTACTATCTAATATTCTACTATTTAAAGATACATTACTGAATAAACCACCAGAAAAAACAACATTATTAAGTCTAGTTTCTTTTTTTAAAAGTTTTAAGATTTTTAAAAATTTATTTGAAACAATATTCTCTGCCGCTAGAGCTATATCTTGAGGTAAATATTTTTTTGTAGATTTGAAAATATTTGTACTACTTGGATAAGTATTCATAATTTTTCCTCTGTCATATTCTTGGGGTTTAACTTTATCTAAATTTATTTTTGTTTGGCCAAACCTTTTTCGATTGAAAAAGATATTATATTTATTTTTAGTAATTAAGAATTTAGATAAGTTATTTTCAAGCTCTTTGTTGATTGTTCCATAGGCTGCTAATCCTGAGGTTTTTCCGTTTTCACCACCAGACATACCTATTGCATCAGATACATAAGCATGAAATGATGCTAGAGTTTCCTTTCCAGAAAATTGTATTTTATCTTTAAAATGTCCGTTTATGAATTCTCCAAATACAAAGTTTCTCGGATCCCCTTCATCTCCACCTCCGTCTGCTGAAATATATGCAGTATTTTTAAAA
>MDSX01028991.1_pt1 | contig 11626 bp, 8 predicted proteins | sample 811141 | NCBI WGS metagenome assembly MDSX01 (sample SAMN05326642, study PRJNA326480) | marine metagenome | isolation source: seawater | place: Atlantic Ocean: South East | collected 2010
AATTCAAGCTCAAACACTTCAACAACTGACAACAGCTCTAATCAGACAACACCCCAAACTTTTAATAGGGAACAAATGTTAATTTTTTGGGCTGACAGTATCATAATTCCCTCTCAAAATAAATTTCAATCTGATTTGATTGAATTTTCAAACTCAGTAAATAGCTTTTCTAATGATCCCACTCAAGCTTCTCTTGATCTAATGAGAGAAAATTGGGTAATAGCATATAAATCCTGGCAACACATTGAAATGTTTAATATTGGAAAAGCTGAAGAAATTAACTATGGAGTTAGAATGAACATTTATCCGGCTAATGTTGAAAGAATTGAACTCAATGTTTCAAATAATGATAATGATATTGAACATCCAAATGATTATCCTGCTCAAGGCCTTCCTGCTGTAGATTATTTATTATATGGAATAGGTAATAATGATTCAGAGATACTAGAAAAATTCACTTTAGAAAATAGTAAATACTTAAACTATTTGATAGTTGTTTCTAATAAAATGATTGAACTAACTGATAATGTTGTTAGTGATTGGGATGAGTCTTATCGTAATATTTTTATTGCATCAACTGATAACACTGCAACCTCTAGTATCAATAAACTAACAAATGATTTCATATACTATTATGAAAAAGGTTTTAGAGCAAATAAATTTGGCATTCCTGCAGGTGTATTTTCAGGATCAGTTCTTATTGATAGAGTTGAAGCTTATTACAGAAGAAATCTATCTAAAATATTAGCTTTAGAAGCTATTGATGCAATTACAAATTTTTTCAATGGTATTCCCTACGGAGGGGATTCTGCTAATTCAGGTCTTAGCTTCAAGAATTACGTTGAATTTTTAGAAACAGTTAAAAATGATGTGCCATTAGGACAATTAATCCTTGATCAATTTACTGAATCACGATCAAACATAGCTAACCTAGAAGATGATTTTACAATTCAACTTGAAAATAAAAAGCTAGAAATGTTAAGCACTTACGATATTATCCAAGTTGCAGTAGTTTATTTAAAGGTAGATATGCTCCAAGCACTTAACATTAATGTTGATTATATTGATGCTGATGGCGATTAATATTTCTTTTTAGTTTAAGTTTGAAAATTAATACGCTAAATACATACTTTAATCATAAAGTAACTAAAACTGCTCCACTGGCAGTTTTTAGAATTTTTTTTGGCATTTTAATGTTAGTTAGCATTATACGATTTTGGTATAATGGATGGATAAAAACAATCTATATTGATCCTTCGTTTCATTTTAAATATTTCGGTTTTGAATGGGTAAAAGATTTTGGAATCTACACATATTTTATTTTTTTAATTTGTGCCCTATCATCAATACTAGTAGCTCTTGGATATAAATATAGAATTTCAATAATCATATTTTTTCTGTCTTTTACATATATCGAACTTATTGACAAAACAACTTATTTAAATCATTACTATTTTATTAGTTCAATTTCTTTTTTAATGTGCTTTTTGCCTTTGAATTGTTATTTTTCAATTGACAGTTTTCTTTCAAAAAGAAACATAAAAACTCAACCTAAGTGGACAGTTGATAGTATTAAATTAATGTTGGCGATAGTATATTTTTATGCTGGTATTGCAAAAATTAATTCAGATTGGCTTTTAAAAGCTATGCCCTTGTCAATTTGGCTTCCGTCAAAATATGATTTGCCAATTATTGGAAAAAATTTAATGCAAGAAGAGTGGGTTCATTATCTTATGAGTTGGGGGGGAATGTTTTATGATTTATTGATTCCTTTTTTACTTATATATTCAAGAACAAGATTATTTGCTTTTTTACTAGTTGTCTTTTTTCATGCATTTACAAAAGTATTATTTCCCATTGGAATGTTTCCTTATATAATGATAGTAGCGTCTTTGATCTTTTTCGATTCTAAAACACATGAAAAAATTTTAAAAATTATTCGAAAAATAATTGATTATATAACTCTTAAAAAATACGAAAAAGCAAACCTGCCAAAAACAATTAATTCCAATGTTAATAACTTAAACAAATTAAGTATCTCAATAATTGTTGTTTTTTTCATATTACAAATAATAATTCCATTCAGATATACTTTGTATCCAGGAGAATTATTTTGGAATGAGCAAGGTTACCGCTTTTCCTGGAGAGTAATGTTAATTGAAAAAAGAGGATATTCTAATTTTAAAATTGTAGACAGCATAAGTAAAAAATATTTTTATGTTCAAAACGATGATTTCCTTACATCATATCAAGAAAAACAGATGAGTTTTCAACCAGACTTTATTTTAGAGTATGCACATTACCTTGGAGATCATTTTAAAAGTCAAGGACATAAAAATATTCAAGTTTTCGTTGATAGTCATGTTGCTTTAAACGGAAGATCTAGCTCAAGGTTTATTGATTCAAAAGTTGATTTATATAATGAAAAAGAATCTTTTAAACATAAAAAATGGATAATACCCTTCAAAGATGAAATCAAAGGTTTTTAAAGTTATTTTCATTCTTTTATTTTATTCATTAAATGTGTTTTCACAGAATAAAATAAAACTAATTATCAATGAACCTGATCAATTTTTTAAAGATGAAATAATAAATGTTTACGAAAAAGATGAAGGCTTTTTAAAATCAATAAAAATTGGAGATAATTTTGAAATTGAACTAGACAAAAATGAGATAAAATCATTAATATTAATTTCTGATAATTACCCGGTAATAGAAAAAGAAATTAGCTTAAATAATGGCTCAATTATATATATAAATTTACCTAGCAAAATTCAAGAATTAAATGAGGTAATTGTTAATGCAAAAAAGAAAAAGATTTTTGAACTTAGAAGATTAAAAGATTACGAAGGAACTTCGATTTTTGCAGGAAAAAAATCAGAAGTAATAAGTCTTTCACAGTCAATATCAAACCTTGCGAGCAACAACTCAAGACAAATATATAGTCAAATAGCTGGATTAAATATTTTTGAAAATGATGATGCTGGGCTTCAATTAAATATTGGAGGAAGAGGATTAGATCCAAATAGAACTTCCAACTTTAACACAAGACAAAATAGTTATGATATAAGCGCTGATGTTCTAGGTTATCCTGAAAGCTATTATAGTCCTCCCGCAGAAGCAATTGAAGAAATACAAATTCTTAGAGGAGCAGCGTCTCTACAATATGGAACTCAGTTCGGCGGATTACTAAATTTTGTATTGAAATCAACTAATATATATAAGCCTTTAGAAATAATTACAAGAAATACATTAGGATCAAATAATTTATATACAAATTTTACCAGTATTAGCTCTTTCAATAATAGTTTTAGAATATATGGATTTGTAAATTATAAAAAAGGTGATGGATTTCGCCCTAACTCAAATTTTAACTCATTAAATACTTTTATACAAAGCCAGTTTATAATTTCTGAATCAACTAACATAATTACAGAAATTACTTATCTAAAATACTTAGCTCAACAAGCTGGGGGTCTGACAGATCAAATGTTTTATGAAAACCCTTTTCAAAGTAATAGATCAAGAAATTGGTTTGAAGTAAACTGGCTATTATATAACTTAAAAATAAATCATAAATTTTCTGAATCTACTAATTTATCAGCCAACTTTTTTGGACTAAATGCTTCTAGAAATGCTCTAGGGTTTAGAACTAATAGAGTAAGTCAGATTGATTCTATGGATGAACGTGATCTTATAAAAGGAGAATTTAATAACATTGGAGCTGAAATAAGATTTCTAAAAAATTATTCGATTTTTAATAATGAATCTACATGGGTTATTGGATCCAAATTATATAATTCAAATACGGAATCAGAGCAAGGACCTGGATCAAGTAAAAGTGATGCTAATTTTAATTTTCATCTAGATGAATTCCCGTTTTATAGCTTTCAATCGTCCTATAAATATCCAAATTTTAATTTAGCATTGTTTTCTGAAAACATATTTAATTTAAACGACAAGCTATCGATTACTCCAGGAATAAGATTTGAATATATAAAAACTGAAAGTGATGGATCATATAAAAAAATAAATAGAGATGCCGCAGGAAATGTTATTATGGATGAATTGATTGACAATAGTGAAATAAGAAAAAGGAATTTTATACTACTAGGTGCAGGAATAAGCTATAAATTAAATAAAGCCCTAGAAACATATTTTAATATATCACAAAACTACAGATCGGTTACTTTTGCAGATATAAGTATTTTTAATCCTGCATTTTCAATTAACCCAGATATTTCAGATGAATACGGGTCTACATCAGATATAGGTGTAAGAGGAATCTTGAAAAATTATTTTTCGTATGACATAAGTGCGTTTGTTTTAAATTATAAAAACAGGATAGGATTTACTCAGAAAGTAACATCTGACGGAAGAGTTAAAACTGAAAGGGGAAATGTTGGTAATGCAAGAATTATTGGTATAGAATCTCTAATTGATTTTAATTTATCAAAATTATTTTTTCCAAAAAATAAAAATTTATACTTGAATTATTTCATCAATTTTTCTTCAATAACCTCAAAATATATTTTTTCTCAAGAACCAGGAGTTACAGGCAAAAAGGTAGAATTTATTCCGGATTTAAATTTAAAATCAGGTATGAGGTTTGGTTATAAAAACTTTCAAGCTAGTCTCCAATATTCAAGACTATCTGATCAATTTACAGACTCTTCAAACTCAATAGATAGTAATTTGAGCGGAGTTATTGGATTAATACCAGGATATAAAGTGCTAGACTTTTCATCTTCATACAAGATTAATAATTTTAAATTTGAAGCTGGAGTAAACAATTTTCTGAATGAGATTTATTTTACCAGAAGAGCAACTGGATATCCTGGACCAGGGATTATACCTTCTGCACCAAGAACCTTTTATCTAACTATTGAATTTAGAAAATAAGTTTTAATTTTTATTATTTAGATTAAGTATAAATAGCTATTTTTGAATACATAAAATAAAAAAATGAAATTATTTATCTTTCTATTTCTATTTTCCTTTCAAGTATTTATTCAGGATATTAAAGATAATGATAGTATTAGATTAAAGTGTATGATTCAAATGAATGATTATCAAGGTTTTGGTGCGTACATAATCATTTCACTTATTAATCCTGAAGGAAATTATGAAGAGACACTTTTTGTTCAAGGCAAAGATAAAGAATGGTATAGCGAATTGAGTTATTGGTGGCGATTTTATAGAAAAACAAGAAATAATATTGACGGTATAACTGGAGAAACAATAAGTGGAGGAGAAAGATCAATTAGTTTAATCAAAATACCCAAAGAAAAAATTGATAAAGGTTATAGTATCAGACTTGAAAGTTCGGTTGAAGATCAGAAATATTACAAAGAAGACATTCAATTTCATTTGACTTCTGAAAATCTAAACAGTAAAATCGAAGGAACTGGTTATATTAGTCACATAAGGACAATTTCTAATTAGATAAAAAATATGTCAATTCTCATATGGAGATATAGTCATTTTTTACTTGCATTAATTTCTTCACTTTTTTTAATTATTGCATCTGTGACTGGAGGTATTCTTGCTTTAGAGCCAATTTCAGAATCAATCCAGTCTTATAATATTACTTCAATAAAGGAAATTTCACTAAATCAGACTATTTCAGCTTTAAGAGAAAATTATGATGATATAATTGAAATTGAAGTGACTAAAAACGATTTTGTTATTGCATCAGTCATTACGGATGATTCTCAAGTAAAAAAAATTTATATAAATCCAATTAGTGGAAAAAACATAGGTTCAGTTAAAAAACAAAAACCTTTTTTTGCATTCGTTACAAACTTACATCGATCACTTTTTCTTAAAACCATTGGTCGTGTATTTGTAGGCATAATATCTCTTTTATTATGCTTTATAACTGTAACAGGAATTTTTTTGCTGGCAAAAAGACAAGGTGGGTTTATTAAATTTTTTAAAAAAATTCATGATAAAAATTTTAATCAAAAATTTCATGTCATTATAGGGAGATGGTTAGTTATTCCAATTTTAATAATTTCATCTACAGGAGTTTTTTTATCGATTGAAAAACTATCATTAATTCCTAAAAATTATCTTAATTACAATTGGATAACTAAAGATAACGACTCTAAACAAAATAAATCTATCTCAAGTTTTTTCGAAACCATATCTTTAAACGAATTAAGAACTCTTAGTTTTCCATTTTCTAAATCTGAAGAAGATTATTTTGAACTTTCTTTAAAGGACAGAATATTAATTGTAGATCAGTTCAGCGGACAAGTTGTCAAAGAGTCATATTATCCTTTTATTAAAATTTTGACAAGATGGAATCTAATTTTACACACTGGAAAAGGAAATATATTATGGTCTATTATCTTATTTATTGCAAGTTCAAGCATATTGTTTTTTATGTATACAGGGTTTTCAATATCCTTAAAGCGTTTATTTATAGGAAAAAATATAACAAAACCATTAAAAGCTAATGATTGTGAATATATTATTTTAGTTGGCTCTGAAACAGGAAACACCTTTACTTTTGCTAACATCTTTTTTGAAAGCCTAGTCAAAGCTGGTAAAACGGTGTTTATTTCACCATTAAATGATTACAAAAAATATAAAAAGGCAAAAAATATTATAATATTCACTTCTACATATGGAGATGGCGAACCTCCATCAAATGCTGGATTATTTGAAGAAAAATTTAAAAAGCTTGCCCCTATTCATAAAATAAACTTTTCTGTTTTAGGCTTTGGATCTTTGGCATATCCAAACTTCTGTCAGTTCGCTATAGATGTTGATGAAATTTTAAATAGCAATGCAAAATTCAAATCAATTCTACCTCTTTATAAAATTAATGAACAGTCTTATAATTCTTTTTATAGATGGGTTACAAAATGGTCAAAAGCAAACTCAATTGATTTAATAATAGATATAAATAATTCAGAACAAAAAGGTTTAGTGAAAAACAATATGAATTAAAACTAAAGAGATTAATAAAAGAATTCCAATATTTCTTGTTTGTCTAGAATATGAGATAAATAAATTATTAAATGAGACTAGCTTTGAATTGAATAAAGAAATTGATAGACCTGAAATAATTACAAAAAAAGCTCTGACAAAATAATTTAATTCAGGAAAAAGCATCTGTATCATAAAGTTTAATGGGATAGTAATTAAGAATCCTAGTAAAACATATTTATGTTTTGGTTTTAATAAAATAATAGATGAACATATTAAAACAACTATTCCTGAATTTATATAATATCTCAGTTCATTTAAAGTATGAGTAAATGCTCCGCCAGAATTTTCAAACTTAAGATAAAGTAAAACTAATCCCATAATAATTGCAGTGAAAAGACTAAATATTATAGCTTTTCTTCCTGACTTAACTTTTTCAAAATCTTTAGCCTTTTTATTTATATAAACAGAATAAATGTCAATTGACCAAAGAGTAGCAATTGAATTAAAAGTTGAATCAACAGTACTCATTAAAGATGCAAAAAGTCCACAAAGAATAATACCTTTTAATCCTACTGGAATATAATTATTTACAAGATATGGGAAAGCCATATCTGGATCAACAAGAGGCTGATCTAGTATGTTAAATAAAGCTATACCTGGAATTATAATTATAATTGCCATAAAATATTTTAAAACTCCTCCAACCATTAATCCAGCTTGAGCATGCATTAAGTTTTTTGCAGCGATTGATCTTTGCATTATTGATTGATTAGCACACCAATAATTAATGTTTAAAAAAAATAGACCAAACATATGAGTCCAAGGAAGTTTTGCATGATTTGCTGGTAGATGAAGATGCATTTTTTCTGGACTTTGAATAAATAGTTCATTCCATCCACCAAGATGGTTAACAGAAACAAATAAAACAACCAACCCTCCTAGTATCAGGATAAAAAATTGAATTATATCAGTTTTAACAACAGCGCCAAGCCCTCCCAGATATGTATAAATCGCAGAAAAAAATCCAAGGAGAATAATTAAAATTGAAATTCTTTGAATTTGATTATCACTAATAAAACTTAGAATATCTCTAAAAACTATATCTGCAGCATATGCTCCCCAAAATAGTGCAGCACCCAAAGTAATTGTTGAAAATAGACAAATACTAACTATTGAATAACATAAAGCTATTTTTCGACCTAATTTAAGTTTAATAAACTGGGTTATTGTTGTAATTCTATATTTTAGGAAAACAGGAACAAAAATAAATGCCGCTATTAAAAGTCCTTGAATTGCATTTATTTCAAGATTAGCCTGAGCCAAACCAAACAAATAAGCTGATCCCATCATTCCAAGAAACTGATATCCTTGAACATTGGTAGCAATAGTAGATAATGCAATAGAAGGCCACCTTAAATTTCTACCACTTAGAAAATACTGATCACTTGTAATAGATTTTCTCAAGTTTGCTCCAGACAAAGCAACAATTAAAATTAAAATGAAGTATGCAAATACAATTATAAAATCAATCATAAAGACTTATTAATTTCTTTCTCCTTCAGATAGTGGACTCAAGGGAGGGTCCTTTGGAATTCTTCCCAGCTTTTCAGGAAATGAAAATGTTTTAAATCTGGGCAAAACATATTTTGCAAATAAATCCAACTCATTAGAATGAGGATAACCTGATAAAATAAATGATCTAATTCCCATATCCATATATTTATTTAATTTATTGTAAACTTGATCTGGATCTCCAACAATTGCTGCCCCACATCCAGATCTGGCTAAACCTATCCCTGTCCATAAATTTTCTTCAACAAAATAGTCTTTGTCAGAATTATTCCTCATTTCACTTTGTAATGAAACTCCAAAAGATTTAGAATCTAATGCTCTTTCTCTTATTTTATTTCCCTTTTCTATCTCAAGACGAGAAATCAATTGATTAGCATAAGATTTTGCCTGTTCTTCAGTTTCTCTAACAATAACATGGACTCTTAGACCAAACTGAAGTTCTCTATTATAATTTTTAGATTTAATTTTTAAATTATCAATATGCGCTCTTAATTTAGAAATTGTTTCAGGCCACATTAAATATACATCACAGAATTCTGCACATAATTCAACTCCCTTTGGAGAATAGCCTCCAAAATATAGAAGTGGCCCACCATTTTGTTGGTATGGCTTTACTGGGTCAGATGGAAGATCAAGTGAATAGAACTCTCCATTAAAATTTATAAATTCATTATTCCATCCCTGTTTTAATATTTGAATCACTTCTTTAGATCTTCTATATCTTTTTTCTGAGGAAAGCTCAGTTCCTGGAAGATCAGATGATATAATATTTAAAGTTAATCTTCCTTTTAAAATATGATCAAGTGTTGCTATTGATCTTGCTAACATTGGAGGATGAATTTCTCCACAACGTATGGCTGGTAATAAATTAATTTGTTTTGTCAATGGAGCAATTGCAGAAGCAAAGGTTAAAGTATCTTGACCTACCTGATAAGAAGAAGGACATAAAATATTTCTAAATCCAAGCTTATCAGCTTTTAAAACAATATTTGATCCATTTTGCCAAGAACTTTTATACTTAGGGTTGTGATCACCTAAAAATTCATCATCACCATTACAAATTGGCGCAAACCAAGAAATTTCTGCACCATTTTTTAATTTTAAATAATTATTCATTGATTAATTCTATTTCAATGCATTTTTATAGACCTTAAGACAACGCTCTCTTGCAAATTTATGATTTATAATAGGAGACAGATAATTAGATTCTTTGTATTCAGGAATCCACTTAAGAATATAATCCATATTCTTATCAAATTTTTTAGTCTGCTCATATGGATTAAAAATTCTAAAATAAGGAGCAGCATCAACCCCACAACCAGCTACCCATTGCCAATTTCCAACATTACTTGATTGCTCGTAATCTAAAAGTTTTTCTGCAAAATAAGCCTCACCCCACCTCCAATCAATCAAAAGATGTTTACATAAAAAACTCCCAACTATCATCCTTACTCTATTATGCATAAAACCTGTTTTATTTAACTCTGTCATACCAGCATCAATAATGGGATAACCAGTTTGACCTAAACACCATTTTTGAAAATCATTTTCATTATTTAACCATTCAATACGATCATATTTGGGTTTAAAGCTAAAATTTGTCGTATTAGGAAAATGCCATAAAATTTGCATAAAAAACTCTCGCCATATCAATTCTTTCAAAAAAGTTTTATTTAATTGAATATTTGCTTTTTTTACAACTTTTCTTATGCTTATTAAGCCAAATCTTATATATGGACCAATTCTTGAAGTTTTATCAATTCCTGGAATGTTTCTATTGGCCTCATAAGTCTTTATAATATTTGAATTGTATTTATGTTTTGGTAATTTAATTTTAGAATTAATAAAACCTATTTCATAAAATGACAAAAAGGGCAATGAATGACCTTTGGCAAATTTATCTACAAAATTTTCTGAGGGATAATTTAATTGCTTTAGAGAATTATAATTTTCTAACCAGACTTTAGAAAATGGAGTATATACTTTGTATGGACTACCATCTTTTTTGACAATTTCATTTTTTTCAAAAATAACATGATCCTTATATGTATCAACTTTAATGTTTTGAGATTTTAAAAATTTTTTAATTTCACTATCTCTCTTATTTGCATAAGGCTCATAATCATGGTTAAATAATACTCTGTCGATATTGAGAGAAGAAACCAGTTCTTTAAAGACATTTAATGGATCTCCTTTAAAAGTTCCAAGACTTGTTTCATGAATTTTTAATTTATTATTAATACTAAGAAGGGCATCATAAATAATTTTAATTCTGGAATCATTATTTGGAAGCTTATTAATAATATTTTCATCAAAAATAAAAATTGGAATAATATTACTATGGTTTGCAAGAGCATAAAATAAACCAACATTATCATCTAATCTTAAATCTCTTCTAAACCAAAATATGGAATACTTTTTCATGAGCTCCCTAAAATATGATTTTAATGGAACAAAACTAATTAATTAAATGAATTTAAACTTGAATAGAATTCAGAGATTCCGAAATTAAATTTTCTCTTTCAGATTTATATTTTAGAATAACTTTAGTAGAGATTTTATCGGAGGAATTATTCTTAATTTCTTCAAGTATTTTAGATACATCTCCAAAATCAAATGATAAATGCTTACCACTCCATTTCATCATTTCAAGAATTACAGGATAACAATCAACGGCCTTATCAGTTAAATAATACCATTTTACCTTTTTATTTAAAGGATTCAATTTGAATTTAATAAATCCAGAATTGGAAAGAAATTTTAATCGATTAGTCAATATGTTTGAAGCTATCCCTTCTTGGCTTGTCAAAAAATCATTAAATGTTTTTTTTCCCATAAACATATCTCTTAAAATTATTAATGACCATTTGTCTCCAAAAAGATCTAAGAATTTAGCTATTGGACATTTACTTTCTCTTAACATTTAATATATCTTTAAATCTGTTATTCAATTGTTTACACTAACTAAAGTATGAAATTTCTATAAATATCAAAATATTAAATAAAATTTTTAAACAATAAGAATAATATTTTATTATTATTATATAAGAATTAATTATAGTATGATTTTGATTTTACATAATTATTAATTTTATTATTATAAATACAATAA
>MDSX01098771.1_pt1 | contig 11624 bp, 12 predicted proteins | sample 811141 | NCBI WGS metagenome assembly MDSX01 (sample SAMN05326642, study PRJNA326480) | marine metagenome | isolation source: seawater | place: Atlantic Ocean: South East | collected 2010
CTCGGCGGGGATATCCGACGCGCAGAAGCGGGAGATTGTGGACGGGGTGAGAATTCCGGGACGATAAATCGCTTCGACCCCGCATTCGACTTCAGGTGTTAGAGACCATCCTGCGTCTCGAGTGAGATGTGGGGTGGGTGTAATGAATTAAACCGCGCCGCTGCTCTTACTGAGTGGCGCCAATTATTGAGCGCATAGATTCAGGCTGCGCCAGTAATCCGATGTGAGTTCTCATTAGGTCAACGGCATCTGTGAGCTTGCTAGTTTAGCTACACCGATGGCTGCTTCGCTATGCTGTGAGATTCGTGGTTTCTGCCCTAGGGCGCGTTCTCGTATCGCGGTCCAAGTTGGATTTTTGGCGCCCCCCCCTGCAGTATAAATTTTGCTTGGTCTTGCACCAACACGAGCTTCAATATCAACATAGCAACGTGCTTCGATAGTCGCTATGCCTTCGAGGATCGCTTGTAGAAAGTCAGTTTTATTGTCAGGGCGAGGGCATAATCTAGGCTGCAAATTTGGGTCATTAATCGGAAATCGTTCACCGGGTTCGTTCAGTGGATAATAGTCAAGGCCTAGTGGTGTTTGGGGATTAATCGCTGCGCTAAGTTTAATTAGCTCGTCGTCCGTGAAATGTGCCCTCAAGACTGCGCCGCCTGTGTTTGAGGCTCCACCAACTAGCCACAGCGGACCTAAGCGATGCGAATAAAGACCCACTTTTGGGTCGTCGATTCGTTGCTTGCAGAGAAATTTGATTGCAAGGGTTGAGCCAAGTGATGTTACAGCAACGCCTTCGGTAATCGGCGCGCTAGCGAGGAAGGCTGCGATACTGTCCGTTGTACCGGCATGAATCGTGATCATTTTGGACAGTCCAAATTGCTCCGCGACCTGGCTTGATATCTGTTCCAATGCGGCACCTGGACTATGCACTTTCGGCAATAATGTGGGGTCGATTAATTGAGCTAACCAATCGGGCCAACAATTTTTTTCTGGATCAAAGCCAGTTTTTAGTGCGTTATTAAAATCGGAACGTCCGCCTTGTCCAATCAGTTTCGCTGTTATGAAATCTGCTTGATGGAGTAGATGGACAGGTCGAGTGTACGCCAAAGATATTAATCGCATTGCCCGCGCTAGGGATGAGTTGTTCCCTTTGACTATGTGGTCGCCTTCGATCACTGTATCGATTCTTTTGGCTTCATCCACGAAGCCTTTGGAATTGTACATCAAGGCCGGGCTGACAGGATTCAGATGTGCGTCGGTGAGAATCATCGACCCAGACGTCCCATCAACTGCTATGGCTGCAATAGTTTTAGGGTTGACCCTGAGATCGCGTAATGCATTGACTTGCTTGTCTAAGCATGCTGCGACCGCTGTCCACCAGTCGCTGGCATTGATGCCGGCAGGGTCCTGCTGCCAGTGATCTGCGCGTGCCATCGATACAAGGGTATTGCCATCCATCACAGCGGTTCGAATACCTGACGTGCCCACATCAATGCCCAGAGAGAGACTCATCTATTTGCAGCCAAAGCTTGGCGGTATTTCTCAGCATCCCAGTCTAATAACTCAGATTCAGCCTTTGTACCAATTGGGTCAAGCGTCCAGCCATCTGGTACGCGCGACAGTACATCAAGGATGCAGCGCAGCATTGCCTTTTGTGACGATGTTGCGTCCTCTCTGATCAGCACACCAAGCCCTTCTCGCAAAATCGCAGGCGGATTGCCGTCGTGGTCTTGCGTTGGCAAAGAGGGTCCAAGAAAAACGACATGATCGGGATAGTAAGTGCCATTTTTTGCGCGCCAAAAGCTTTCTGAATTCTGGGCGAGCCAACCATGATCGGACCAAACAAAACCGCGTGGGGCTTTATCACTTGGTGTTGGGACTGTCGTCCGAACTGGATCTAAGACAAGCCGGCTCTCAATCTCAGCCAAAAGTGTTTTTACCTCTTCCACGCTGCTGCCTGCGCAAATTAGGCCATGGTTTTGTAGCACCACAACCTTGGTCTCTGGTGTGATGCGCGCCAGAATTTGACGGGTCAATGGTAGTCCCGGTTTAGCATAGGGCACCATGATAAATGGTAGACCGGTCAGTTTTGCTTCTGCGATTTTGCGCCCCTCTGGGCTGATCGCATGGGTAATGGTTGCTACTGAATGGGTGTGCACGACGATACGATGTTGAAGGATGGCATGAAACGATGTCTCGATTGAGGGCCGCAACCCGTGCGTTTTATCCAATACCGTATTTTTGCAAGATCAGTCGCCTGCCTTTCCTTGTGCCTCAAGTAGGGCGGCGTCATGGTCAACAGCAACAAAGATGTTTTTTGTTTCAGCGTCTGCCAACTCTGTGCCGGACGCCTTGATATACATCACTGAGCCACCTTTAATCGAGGTGTTACCCCCCGCTCCTTGCACTTGCAGTGGGTCTCGACCCAGCATTGCTGAGAGTGAGCGAAATTCAGGGGTGACAAGGTTTGGCAGTCGCATCAGCGTAGTCCTTTGATACTGTATGTCGGCATCTCGCAGTTTGTTTCAGCAGCGATTTTAGCAATTACTTCGTCACTGTTGGCGTTGGCAAAACGGTTGGCATAAAGTCCGCCTTGAACCAGCAAACTATCCCAGCCTGCTGTATTTGCGCCCATGATATCGTGTTCCATGCTGTCACCAACCATTAGGTAGCGCGCCGCGCCAAAGACCTTTTCCAAGGCCTTAAAAACGGGCAGATGAGGCTTGCCGTAAAATGTTGTCTCTCCACCTAAGTCTGCATAAGCGAACGCAAGTGATCCGGGCGAGATCACCAGCCTATCGGCGCGTGGACTTTTTCGGTCTGGGTTAGAGCAATATAGCGGCAGATTGTATGATTTCCAGGTAAGAAATTGCGCACGCCATTGTTCTAATTGTGTGTCGTCGGGCAGGCCCATGATCAATACTGCTTCGGCGTCTTGTGGGGCGCTCACAAATGTAATGTCGAGGCCGTGCGCCCAAAGGATAGCATCGCCGGGTGCTCGTTCAATTGGAAAGAACTGCCGTGCAGCGATTTTCTTTTGGTCTATGTCGCGCCACAGCGCCTCACCGCTAGTCATGACATAATCGAACACATTTTTGGCGAAGCCCATCGCTGTTATTCGTGATTCGTTGTGTACTGCGCGTTTTCCGGAATTGGACAGAACCGCTTTTGGCATCGTAAGGTTAGCTATGGCCGTAATCGCGCCATCATAGGGCGCGGTCCCGTTGTGTAGCACGCCCCATTGATCAAAGACGATCACATCATAGTCAGATGCAATTGCGTGGATGTTATCGATCTGTTGGGTCACGAGCTTAGTATTCAGCCATATCTTTAGGGTCGACGAGCCCTGCGATAAAAGCATCTGCCTCTTTCTGGCTTAACTTTGGTGCGGCTTTGTCAGCCATGCCTGCGGGCATATCGCCAAAATAGAACTTGTAGCCGGGGATAGGCTGACGGCGTTTGCGGATCGGCATGCCGTCGAAAGGAAAGACATTGGATCGCGCGTTTGCACCTTCGTCGTGACAGGGCAAAACGTAGTCGGCGCGTTTATCGATTTCTTCTACTGATTTCCAACCCTCGTACGAGTTTACAAAGCGGGCAGGGACCCAGTGACGCCATTGTTCGTTTGGGTTAGGGTCAAGGTTGCGCTCAACAAAAATTGCGTCACCCACAACGCAAATATCGCCGGCGCTAGTCGCGACGGTAACGGCCATGTGGCCAACTGAATGGCCGGGCGTATGGAACATCGTGATGCCGGGAAGTACTTCACATTCGTCTTCTACCGCCTCGAAAACACAGCCAGCATATGCCTGCTCCACGCCGATATTTGCCTCGTAGGTACGGTAGTAAAGTGGCAGTGGATTATACGCCATTTCGATCTCAGCTTTTGGGGCAATATAGCGTGCATTCTTGAACTGCTTCATGTTTTGTACATGGTCCCAGTGCAGGTGCGTGAAAACAATGGCGTCAATTTCATCAGGATGAACACCCAACTTTTCTTTAAGGTGTTCGTGTACTTGGAGGCAACCACGCTTTTCGCATTTATGATGGTACTTCGACGCGCGTTCCTCATCAGGTAGCCCGGTGTCGATTAGGATTTTGTGTGTGCCAGTATCGACAAAGTGGCAGTAGACAGGGTTCCAGTATTTCTTACCTGCTGGACCCTTCCAGAAAATATAGGTGCCGAGGTCGGCTTCTAACCAGCCAGTGTTGATTGGATAAATTTTGGTTTCTGCGACGCCCATATTGATTTCTCTCCGTACGATTCCATTTTGTATACAAAGATAGAAAAATGCGTACAAAGGCAATAAGAGAATAAAAAAACTCTGGATTAATTGACTTTCAACGTCTGCATGAAGCTTTCGGTCATGTGAGATCTCATGCCATTACTTGCAGTTGTGGAGTCTTCGCTGAAGATATTATCGATCAGCTCCTCGTGACTTTTAGCGGACCGGATCAGATCATCTTTTGTTTCAAATTTCTTGGCGCGAAATGGCCCCGTGCGCTTACGAAACTCTGATGCTATTTCGGCCATGTAGGGATTTCCCGTCGCTTTATAGATAGCCATGTGAAACGCTTCGTTTGCGCGTAAGTACCCCATTCGGTTCCCTGCATTTGCTGCTACCATACATTCAGTTTGTGCGAGTTCAATTTCTGATCTGGCAAAAAAACTAAGACGTTGTGAGGCAATTTTGGCGCATGTGGACTCAATTTCGTGCATAGCTTCAAATATCTGTGATAGCTCTTCGCGACTATATTCAGCTACAAAGACGCCCCGTTTTTCGCCTGGCACCAAGATGCCTTGCGCTGTTAACCGACTGAGTGCTTCCCGGATAGGGGTGCGCGACACACCAAAGCGTTCGGCGAGTTTAGCTTCGTCCAAGCGTGTCCCCGGCGGTAGTCCGCCAACGCTGATTTCGTCCATCAGTTCTGTCTCGATTCGTTGTACGGTCGAAATTTTTTGTGCATTATCCATGGTCATATTCCAACTTTTCAGAAGTACTCAATAACACTTTTTTTAAAGATTCGCAATTTTGCATATTTACTTTTAAGTTTGTATACAAAATATTATAAACAAACCAAATCGGGGATTCGATGCCTGAAATTAGTCTAGAAGGTCTCGTCAAGAAATATGGCGGTGTACAGGTGCTTCACGGCATTGATTTGCAGATGGCTGATAATGAATTTACTGTGCTTGTTGGTCCGTCTGGATGTGGAAAATCAACAACTCTTCGCATGATTGCAGGATTAGAGGACGTTTCCGGAGGTGAGATTTACATCGACGGCGCGCCAGTTAGCCATCTGGAACCTAAGGAGCGTGACTTGGCGATGGTGTTCCAAGACTACGCTTTGTATCCACACATGAATGTTGCGCAGAATATTTCATTTGCTTTAAGATTGGCAAAGCGTCCGAAGGCCGAAATCAAAGCTAAGGTAAAGCAGGTCGCAGATATGGTCGGTCTGACTCCGTACCTAGACCGTAAGCCGAGTGCTTTGTCCGGTGGGCAACGCCAGAGGGTGGCTATGGCGCGCGCGTTGGCAAAAGACAGTAGCATATTCTTGTTCGATGAGCCGTTGTCAAACCTTGATGCTAAATTGCGAGGCCAAATGCGCGCGGAGTTGGCACTAATGCGCCAGCAAGTAAAAAAGAACATGGTGTATGTGACGCATGATCAAATTGAAGCTATGACTTTAGCTGACAAGATTGTCGTTATGCATGAAGGCCACATTCAGCAACAAGGCACTCCAGAAGAACTATTCAAGCGCCCAACTAACAAATTTGTTGCAGGTTTTCTTGGGATGCCGCCCATGAATTTCATGGCTGCAGAATTGTTAGAAAAGGATGGCGGGCTTTGGGCACAAGGCAGAGGTTTTTCAATCGCGTTGTCGCCTGAGCGCGCTAAGGCGCTGGTAGCATCATCTTCTAAACAAGTCACACTCGGTTTACGCCCCTCTGATCTTACCTATTCTGCCTACGCAGACGGTAATCAGAGCCTAAATTTGAATATCATCGTTTCTGAATATGTAGGAGCACAATCTGTCTTAATTGGCGGATGTGGCGACGAAAAAGTAACGGTTGAACTAAAATCTGAAACCCCAATTGCGTTGGGTGAGACACTGCGTTTCGCATTTCAGCCAGAAAATATACACCTGTTCGATACCAAAACTGAAAAGGCGCTTTGACGTCAAACATCCAGCATTTAGGAGGAAATTATGCTGAATCACTTTACCAAATCAATATTAGCTACGACCAGTTTATTTGCCATGACGGCTAGTTTTGCCGTAGCAGGTGGCCATAGTGGTCCTTATGCGGAATATAAAGGTACGACACTTGTCGTCAACTTTCCCGCACATCCGCATTATGATGCTGTTATGCAGATTTTGCCCGAATTTACCAAAGAGACGGGCATCGAAGTCGAAGTTGATCAGCTCCCTTACATGAAGATGCGTGAGCGTCAAACGCTCGAGTTGGCTCAGGATGAGGGAGAATACGACCTAGTTGGTTACGTGGTTTTCTCTAAAGCCGACTATGTGTATGCAGATCAGCTTGAAAACCTCGCTAAGTACTTCATGAACCCAAAACTTTCTAACCCAGACTATGATGCAGACGATTTAATCGACGGCTATGTCTATAATATAGGTTTCGCTGGAGGTGACCGAGGTTACCTATCTGGAAAAACTGGCTCTTTATTTGGTCTGCCCTACGGCTCTGAGACATCCGTTCTTGGTTACCGCAAAGATATTTTTGAGAAACATGGCCTAGAAGTACCAAAGACGTACGAACAGATGCTCGCACTTGCCTGTAAAATTCCAGAACTTGAACCGGGTATGGGTGGTTTGTCCTCTCGCGCGGCCTCTGGTCATCATGCCGCGCATGCGTTCTTATTGCATCTTAATCCTCTGGGCGGCGCAATTTTTGATGAAAACTGGAATCCTGTGATGAACAATGCGGAGGGTGTTGCGGCTGCTAAAGCGCTCAAAACCATCGTTGATTGCGGTCCAGAGGGCGCATCTACGTTTGGCTTTGGCGAGGCTTTGGGTGCATTCCTTAACGGGGATACTGCGATGTTCCTTGACACAACAATTGTTGCTGGCCAGATTGATAATCCAAGCAAGTCAAAAGTGGTTGGTAAAGTGGGTTGGGCTCTTCACCCAATGGGCACGGAGCGTGCCAGCCAGACAGGTGGTTTCGGTATTGGCATTCCTGCGAATGCAGAAAATAAGGAAGCTGCCTTTTTGCTCATGCAATGGCTCACTTCGAAGAAGGGTGACAAGTTGGTTGCTATGGCAGGTGGCAACCCGTCACGCTTCTCTACACACGCAGATGCTGATGTGAATTCGAAGTTCCCACACATGGCGACCTTTGGTGAGGCATTAAAATATGCTGACCCTGACTGGCGCCCAATCATCCCAGTTTGGGGTAAAGTAAACGCAGATCTTGGCACAACGCTCAGTAAGGTTTTGACTGAAGATCTGGACATACAGGAAGCACTGGATGGCGTAGCAGAGCGCGCCCGCGGTATCATGGAAGAAGCTGGCTACTATACCTGGAAGTAAGCTAAGTTTAACGTGAAAAATGGCCTCGCCCAGTAGCAATAAAAGCTAGGGCGAGGCCACATTTATTTGATATTTTGAGTGGGGATTCGTGCGTGACAGGCCAATTTTTCAATCGGATGACGCCGTATATGTTTATGGCTCCTGCTGGCATTATAATGGCGATCGCGTTAATTTATCCTCTTGGCTATATGATGTATGGCTCTCTTTTGGATTGGAACCCGTCGCAAAGCATCGATGAAGCTGAATTCATAGGTTTCAAAAATTATACAACCCTATGGTTTGACCCGGCTTTTCGCGAAAGCCTTGGTGTCACATTGACGTTTGCTTTTTTTGTCGTCGTTGCGGAAATGATCATCGGTGTAGGTCTTGCGCTTCTACTGGATCGCAACATCCGTGGTATGTCCATTTTGCGCACCCTCTTCATCTTACCAATGATGATTGCCCCTGTTGTAGTTGGTTTGATGTGGCGATACATGTATCATCCAACAATTGGAATTTTCAATCGATTTTTAGAAACAATTGGCTTTGATAAAGTCGATTGGCTGGGGCAAAACGCTCTGATGTCAGTGATCCTTGCAGATATCTGGCAATGGTCTCCATTTATTTTCATTCTCTCATTGGCGGCGCTGCAATCCCTACCGCAATCTGCCATAGAAGCTTCCCGCATCGACGGCGCTACGTCGTGGCAGCAGATCATCTTCATCAAATTACCGATGATGTTACCAATTTTGATCGTGACGGCTCTGCTTCGTTTGATTGACGCCTTCAAGGTGCTGGAGGTTATCTTAGTGATGACCGAAGGCGGGCCAGGACTTTCGACTGAGATCCTCGCGTTGCGTATCTCGAGAACTGCAACAGAATTTAGAGAATTGGGTGTTGCGGCTGCAATGTCAAATTATCTGTTGATCCTGCTGATGATACTCACTGTTTCAATGTTCGTGTTTACACGACTACAAGAACGCCGAGCTAATCGGTTGGCCGCGTCGATACAAGGGGATCTGTAAGATGTCCAAGATAAATTATGAACGGCAGAACCCTGCTTTCCTCGCCCTGTTGATTTCATTAATTTTTATGTCAGTGGGCCCAATCGTTTTGATGTTTGCAAACAGCTTCAAACTAGACGTAGATATAATCAGCGGGACGGGAGGTTTGCTCTTCATGCCGACTATCCAGAACTATGAAACTGCCCTTTGTGACGTACTTTGGTACGAACCTGAGCACCTTGATTTTTGCGGTCTTAAATTTGGTGGAGCGTTTTTGAATTCTTTGATTATAGCCCTTGTCTCGACGGTGATAACATTGGTGATCGGATGTATGGCTGCTTACGCGCTTGTCCGATTTCGGTTCATGGGGCGCGATGCTGCGTCATTGACGACGCTCATGGTGCGTATGGTGCCACCGGCGGTTTTGCTGGTTCCGGTTTTTGGACTTTGGAACAATGAATTTTGCCTCGACAAAAGCGGCTTGGTGGGCGGAATGATCCGTGATCTGATGGGCGGCCGTGGCGATGTGTGTCTCGCGGGCACACATTCTGGAATAATATTAATTTATGTAGCCATGAACTTGCCATTTGTAATCTGGATTTTGCAAAGCTTTATTATACAGGTTCCACGTTCTTTGGAAGAAGCCGCTCGCGTTGATGGCGCGGGGCCGTTTCAGGTCTTTTTTAAGATAGTACTGCCTTTGATCAAACCTGGTCTTGCCGCAGCAGCGATTTTTACATTTCGCATCGCATGGAACGAATACCTTCTAGCATCTGCCTTGTCAGATCGTGATACTAAAACTGTACCAATTTTGATTGTAAATAATATGTCTGAATTTAATGTTGAGTGGGGAGTTATAATGGCGACTGGCATGCTGCTCGCTATCCCACCTATCATCTTCACTTTGTTTGCCTCTCGCCAGATTATAACAGGTATGACAGCTGGTGCGGTGAAAGGATGATCTATGACCCAAGTTTTGGTTCTTGCGACAATGGCCACAAAAGCAGAAGAGGCCAATTTTTTATTGACCCAGCTCAAGGTGAGTGGCGTAACAGCAAAAATTGTTGATATCTCGTTAGACAGCGGAGGTCAGCTACTGGATGGGGTGGAAAAATGCATCGCTATGTCGCAGGCCGCGTTGAAAGCTATGAACGAAATAACGGTCGCTCGTGCGAATGGCACGGAAGTCATCGTTGGCATCGGCGGTGGGACTGGCGGAGAGATCGTATTACAAATCATGCACGATTTGCCTGTGACTTTTCCCAAAGTACTTTGTACCACGCTACCCTTTGACCCACGCTTTGCCGTTGCTGATAACTCAATTATATTGGTGCCGACCTTGGCCGATATTTCTGGGTTAAACGGCATTCTGCGCGAAGCATTGGAAAACACAGCGTTAATGACAGCGGGGCTTTGTAATAAGGCTCGTAAAGGAGGTCTAATCGATATTGCCCCGTCGGTTGGCATCACTTCATTAGGTGCCACGGACGGTGCAATAAAACCACTGATAAACGCGCTACGTGGCCAAGGTCGTGAATCTACGGTATTCCATTCTAATGGTTTTGGTGGTGCAGCTTTCGCCCGATTTGCGCGGCTTGGCGCGTTTGATGCCATTGTCGATCTCGCTCCGCATGAGCTGACCCGTATTCATCTGGCAGGCGTTCATGTCGACATGCCTGAGCGGTTCAGTGCAGGTGGTCGTCTGCCGCGCATCGTCTTGCCGGGGGCTATGAATTTTATTGGGCTGGGTGAGAAGTCTTTAGTTCAACGGCACTATCTTGAGCGCCCACACTACGAACATTCAGCGTTGTTCACCCATGTCAAAATCACAGCTGATGAAATGGCCCTGATTAGCGTGCAACTTGCCGCTGCCCTCAATGCTAACGCTGGTCCTGCTGCTGTCATCATCCCAATGGGTGGTTTTTCGCACCAGGATCGGCTGGGTGGTATAATCGAAGACCCTGTCTTGCGTGAGGTTTGCGCAGATACGTTAGGATCCGAACTAAAATCCAGTATTCCCGTTATCAAGCTGGACGCACATCTTTTTGCGCCAATCGTGACCGAACAAATCATAAATACGTTGGCTGACTTGTCGGTCGGAAAGGATTTAAAATGTACGACCTGATCGAAAAGAAGGACGCGTTAATTTCAACAGCGAAACGCTGTTTTGATTTGCGGCTTCAAACCAATGCGGGTGGGAACTTGTCTGTGCGGCTCGACAGCGTCGATGCGATCGTGATCAAGCCCTCGGGCGTTGGGTTCAATGAGTGTACGCGGGATAATCTGCAAGTAGTAGGTCTGGATGGAAAGTTGCAGCCATCAGATCACAAACCGTCAAAAGACCTTGGTTTCCATCTGGATCTTTACCGGATCCGTGACGACATTCGCGCGGTCGTTCATTGTCACAGCCCTTGGGCTACGGGTTATGCCAGCGCGGGAATCGAAATTCCGTGTCTCACCGTTCAGACTATCGAAAAGATTGGGCGAATGCCGTTGATCCCATTATCTCCAAGTGGTGGTCCCCAAACCGAAAAAGAAATCAGCCCAGTCTTCAAAGATCCTAAAATTGTCGCCGCTGTGTTGGCGAACCATGGCACGATTGGGGTCGGGTCGAACCTAATGAAGGCTCAGTACATTGCTGAGATCACCGAAGAGACGGCCCACATCGCGTTTGTCCGCGATACCGTAATGGCTGCTCATGGCAAAACGACAGCTGATCTACCTCAGTACGGTACGGCTGTAGAAGCGCGCGCTGCGGAATTGTAAGTTAGTCCACTGAATCTGTTTTGTTTTTTGACCTTGAGGGGCTGTCGCTGCCGATAGCCTCTTTAGGTTTGGGGTTACTGGAAATACTTTCCAAACTTTATTGGAGTAGGAAAGGGCACTGTCAGACAAAACTAACTTGAGACGGGGCGGACGGTTTCGTAGTCTCGCTGTATGACAAAACACTCTCCATTCAGGTACTTTACAACGAGCCCAGAGATCATCCGCCTGGCAGTGATGCTATACGTTCGTTTTCCGCTCTCACTCCGTAATGTGGAATATTCATAGAGTGTCTTTGTTTGTCTGTGGACCGCTTTTGGGACC
>MDSX01049142.1_pt1 | contig 11622 bp, 11 predicted proteins | sample 811141 | NCBI WGS metagenome assembly MDSX01 (sample SAMN05326642, study PRJNA326480) | marine metagenome | isolation source: seawater | place: Atlantic Ocean: South East | collected 2010
ACATTACCATTACCGAAGGTGCAGGTTCTATTACCATCGCATCACCGGCGACATTTACGAACTTTAAAATATCTGATGGAACTTCTACGCAAACGGTTGCAGACGGCGACATAGTGCAAATATTAGGTGGAACTGGACTTACTTCTGTTCTCACTGGTGGTGCTGGTAGTCCTGATATTCTTACTGTTAATTTAGATGACACGGCTGTAACGCCCGCCAGTTATACTTATGCGTCCATTACCGTAGACCAACAAGGTAGGCTTACTGCTGCTTCCAGTGGCGCAGCCCCGGGTCAGATGACCAGTTGGTCACTCACTGGCGATAGCGGAACTCCTGAAACTATTGAAAATGGACAAACCGTTGATATTGCTGGAGGAACTGGGCTAAGCACTGTTGTCAGTGCTACTGATACCGTGACCGTAAACTTAGACAACACTGCTGTTACGCCTGCTACTTACGGTTCGTCTGGTGAAGTAGCCCAATTCACAGTAGACCAACAAGGAAGAATTACGGCGGCTGCTGCTGTGGGTATTTCATTTCCAGCCCAAACGTTTACTTTAACGGCAGACTCTGGTTCTAACCAAACTATTGGCGATGGCAATACTATGGATATTGCCGGAGGCACAGGACTGAGCACAGTAGTCGGTGCCACCGATACAGTTACTGTTACTTTAGATGACACCGCTGTCACTCCCGGAAGTTATACTTATTCTGCTGTTACTGTAGATCAGCAAGGCAGAATAACTGCAGCCTCATCTGGCCCAGCCCCGGGAACAATGAGTTCGTGGATTCTTTCTGATGCTGGAGGCAACGTGCAACCCATTACCAATGGAAATGTTGTCGTCGTTTCAGGTGGCACAGGTTTAACCTCTACTGTTACACCCGGAATAGCCGGAGTAGACATAGTTTTAGATAATACTGCCGTTACGCCTGCTACTTACGGTGATGCTACCAATGTAGCCCAATTTACAGTGGATGCTCAAGGTAGACTAACAGCGGCTGCTGCTGTCGCTATTACTTACCCCGCTAAAGCCCAATTTACTTTAACTGCGGATTCTGGCTCTAATCAAACTATTGCTGATGGTAATACTATGGATATCGCTGGAGGCACAGGACTTAGCAGTGTGGTCGGGGCTACTGATACTGTTACCCTTAATTTAGATAATACTGCCGTCACAGCAGGTTCATACACCAATGCCTCCCTTACTGTTGATGCACAAGGTAGGCTAACGGCAGCCTCAAGCGGAACTGCCCCTGCTACTGGAACGGGTGTCGCAAATCAAGTCACTTTTTGGAGTGGTGCCAGCACAATAACAGGAGATACAGGATTAACTTATGTTTCCACACCCGGTTCCAGAAGATTGACTCTTGAAGATTCAAGCGCAAGCACCATGTTCCAAATTAAGTCTACCGATGCAGGTGCGGCATCAGCACCCGACATAGTTTTCGTAAGAGATTCGGCTTCGCCCGCTGCAGGTGATGATTTAGGAGTTATTGTTTTCAAAGGTAACGACGATGGTGGAGCAGAATCCGAATATGCTCGTATTTCAGCCGAAGCCAATGCTATTACCGCAGGAACAGAAAGTGGACAATTAGATTTCCGAGTGCTTAACGCAGGTTCAATTGGTAGTCAATTGCGAATTACCGAAGCGGGTGTGTTTGTCAATATCGCTAATGATGCCTCCACTGACTTTAGGGTTGATACCACTTCTACCAACGATGCTTTTAAGGTGGATGCTTCGGCAGACACTGTTTCTTTCGGAGTCAATGTTCTTCCTTACACAATTCTTCAACAAACTACTGGAACGGCAGGTCTAACTATTCAAATTGACGATGATGGGGCTACCGCCTCTCCCGATCTTAAACTATTCCACAATTCGGCCTCGCCAGTCGCAGGTGACGATTTAGGTCACATTCACTTTCAAGGTAAAAACTCGGCGGCGGCAACCGTTTCTTATGCAGATATTTACACCGATATTTTAGACCCCACAGATACTACAGAAGCAGGAAGAATGTTTTTCCGTGTGCGAACTGCTACTAATAGCGGAAACTTGACAGATATGATGAGTATCAGGGGTGATTCTAACCCTGCAATCGTGGTGAATGATAGTGGCCGTGCTGATGTGGACTTCCGAGTGGAAACCGATAATCAAAACACTGCCTTCCTGATAGACGCTTCGGCGGATACTGCTACTTTCAATGTGGATGTGGGAATCGGAACATCTCCTTCGGCATCCCTTCACGTTTCTACTGCCGATAACATCGTCGCTAAGTTTTTGTCTACTGATGCCACGGCTTCCATAGAGTTAGCCGATAACGGCACTACTAACAACGCTGCTTTAACCAGAGTGGGTCAAACCTTAACTCTGTGTGCCAATGGTGGAAATGTTGCCATCGGCAACTCCATTAGTAGTTACAATGGTTCTGCCCCTACCGATGGTCAGTTGCTTATTGGTGACACAGCCAGCGGGTTATTTGATGCTGCTACTTTAACCGCCGGTGCTAACATCACTATTACTAATGCTGCCGGTGCTATTACGATTGCAGCCGCTGGTGGCGGTGGCGGTGGATCTCCTGCTGGTGCTAACACCCAAATCCAATTTAACAACAGCGGTGCTTTTGGTGCCTCTGCTGATCTGATTTTTATTGCACCTAATCTGGCAGTCGGATCAACAGCAGCCGGTCAAACCTCTGGTGCCATTTTTACGGATACCGTCAATACCGTAGCCGTGGCTGCTACTGGATCAGTAGGTGGTCTTACTGTTAATACAACTACTACTACTGCGGGACAATACGCTTTAGTTACCTCGTCTAACCACCAATGGCCCGGTGCGGGTGTCGGAACTAATCCCACCATTATGCCCGCTGTTGATTTGTCGGCAGGAAATTATGATTTCGCTACTTTAGGTGGTGCAGGCAATTGTTCCCAAACCCACTATCTCGTAATTGTTTCAGGCGACCCCGCAGGGAACAATAAAATAATAATGCCTGATCCTGCTGCTGCATCACTTCCTCCCGGTTCTCGCTGGACCATTACTTTTGTGGATGGCTCTGGGCAGCCACAGATTGTAGAGTTCGCTGCAGTTCCACTCAATGGTGCTTATACCACTGTTACTTCCTCTGCTACTGGTGCCATCACTATTTATACCGATGGTGCCGCATGGTTTACTGAATCTGATAGTCAGCCTGTGATTGGTAGATTGGTTTATGCTTGATTTTAGGAAGAACAATATAAAGATATAAGTAGGTAGTCACCCACACTAAGTTTATGGATGAAACCATTATTATTGAACTACCTGCCGATTATTGGAATGTTGTAAGACAAGTTTTAGAATCTACTCTCACTGCTAAAGGTGCGGACGGAGCAAAAATGCTTCACGAAATCTTTACCGCTTTCAACGATGCTGGGATTGAACATCACGATCCTGAGCCAAGTGAATCTGTTGGAAATTGATGCTCGCCACGAAATCGGCTTTCCAGTAATCAACTCTACTTCTGGGACAATTCGGATGATGTGCTGCCCAATTGGTGGATTTCGCTTCACACCCTTGGCAATAATACCACCCTTCTTCCCGCAGGTTCATAGAACGCACTAAGTATTGGTCTTCTTCTTCATCAAGTCTGTATTTCATTTTAAATCACTGATCTGAAAAATCTAATCCCAAACCCCGGGCTGGTTTTAACATTTCTTCTGGCAATTCTTCGTTGATATACAGTTGATTGAACTCATTAGTTCCACCGGTGCTTATATCTCCAAAGCCACCGATATATCGTTGATTGTAGTTGCCGACCAAGGCAGCACTAAAGATTTTTTGGTGAATCTGTTTGTAAAGTAAATGGAAGATAAAACCCGTAGCAAAAATACCTACGAAGGGCACTAAATATTTATCTTTTTTCTCAGTAGGAATTAACATCGCTAAACTGCCCAAAGTTAGACCTCCGAACCCTACCACTAAGGCTTCTGCAAAATCTTGGTGTTCAACCATAATAATTATACCACGGGCTTACTATTTGTAGTTATCAGTTGCTGTAACTCGGCCGATAACCATGTATCTAAATCTTCTAAATGGTGTGGATAGATTCCCAGATAGTAATAATTAGCACACGACGTATAGGCCGTTTCCTTGATTTCTTTACGATACATGTATCGTTCTCTTTTGCGGACCACCCATTCAGCCACCTTTCCATTTTCTCGGCATAATCCCCAGAACTCAATAATAACTGGTTTGTCTATACCATGCTGTGGCCATAAAATCCAATCAGGCAAGAACTCTTCATCTTCTATAACTATTTGTGGTTCATACACGCAAGTCCATTTATTTTCCCAGAACCAATTATCGATCTGGGCTTCTCCGTATGAGGCAACTTCATTTTTATTTTTAGTTTTTACTCGGTTCAACGAATCACCTTATAATTAATAGCATTAAAGTTTACTTGTGGAACTCTGGGATTTCCAATAATAAAAAATATACGTCCATTAGTATTGTAAGCCTCGTCAATGCTTTCCATGAATACAGCAGGTTCATTTAACAAACCATTAGATTTTTCAAACCATGCGCCCTGACCTATTTCGTAATCTTTACCCTTGTCATTCATAGTGCGAGTTTTAGTATAATATCGTTCAGGACTATAACTTGGCCAATTAGAATCAGTTTGTTTTAGTTCGTTTCGGGGAGTCGTCGCCAGTTCTACCAATTGTTTACCTAATTGTTCAGTAGTATCATTTCCAGCGATACTAAATCTATATCTTCCCGTAGCCGTGTAAAACTCCGTAGAAGGTGAAGCCGGATAATGCACACCTACAGCCAGTATCACATCCTCTAAGGCTTCTGGTAATTGCTCTTCAATCGCCGGATTATCAGTTTTAATCGGTGGACCCGAATCCCCAACATGCCAATTATACCAATCTTGGATTGGACCATCATATTTCATGGATGGTTTTTTCGCTGATACATCCTCACGACGAGTTTCAGGGAGATATACGAAATCTCGGAACGGACTCAAAGGTTTAACAAAGGTATTCCGAGGTTGACCCGAAATCACACCGAAACTTCTAAGATATTCAAACATCATTTCGGCTTCTTCTTCTCGTAGTTGTGCCGGACCTCTAAGTCTATGCAATTCTTTACGAGTTAGCATTACCTATATTTATCACCCCGACTATATGTAGTTTAGGAAGTTTCATATAGCAGGCACCATACATCTTAATTGTGTCAACTGAGCAACCGCCCAAGAAACGTGCTACAGTAGCCCAAGTAGATCGGAAGTTAGATGATCTAACGGAACAATTAGACATTATGTCGTCTGATATAAAAGATATTAAGCAAGTTATGAAGACTTATATTGAAATGCGGTTAAAAGAGGCCGAAGTTCCAAAACCAGTGGATGATGCCGATAATAGAATGTATGGCTAAGGAGGATTTAAAATGGATTGTGGAAGTTGTGAAAGTGCCAGCCCTATTAGTTTACAACAACCCGACGTAGTAGCCGTGGAACTTACTATTACAGAACGTGCTCAAACCATGTTAACCGATGCTTTCGGTGATGACCCCGATGTGGCTTTGTTAGTGGGGGTCCTTTCGGGAGGTTGTTCGGGATATATGTATGATTTGGCTATCGTAGAAGGCGTGGAACCAGATTGTCAACAACTTTCGGTTTCTGGATTCCGAATCTTAGTTCCTAATGCTGCCAGCCATTTACTTAACGGTATTGAAATTGATTACGAAGATAAGTTAATGGGCGGAGGATTTAAAATCGTTAATCCTAATGCCTCCTCTGCTTGTGGCTGTGGCGAATCATTCGCTTAAATGTTCTTTAATATAGGTATACAAAGGACCCACCATAGCAATATGCATGTGACCATCACTCATTTCTGGTATTAACCAACCACACTCATCTACATAGCGATCATAAATATCAAAAAAGAAGTAATCTTCTTCAGCACATTTTAATTTTAATTGTTGATTGAAGTATTTTACAAAGGTTTTTCTGAGTTCTTCGGCCCGTGAAATACCACTCCAATCATGATTTTTAGTTCCACCATTGTTGGGAGGAACGACATTAAAGACACAAATCTTTTTCAACTTAAGTCCAGAAGTAGATATATTTAATTTAATGGCTTCCAGATAGTTTGTTACCAACTCATCAATAATAGATTCATGACCCCGGTCTGCAGTAATATGTTTATGAATATGGCACCGACAATCAATTTCTCCAAAACAAAAGATAACGGTATCGCCGTCTACAATATCTAAATCTCTTAAATCGCATCGGGCTAACTTTTCTTTACCAAAAGAATAACATAACATAGCACCTAAATGGTGTGGCACGACGAAAGCAGGCCAAGCACAATGAGAATGGCTGTCTCCAATGGTATGTATAGTCATTATTATCCCTCAAAACAAAGATTGTTGTTTACCCACACTTTTATCATCAAAAGTTTGGTCTACCCACATACTAACGTGCTGATACAATTGAGTAATATATTCATCGCAACCATATCTATCAATAATATCTCGCATTAGTTCGTTATATTTATTTACAGAACCGTAGTGCACTGTCATAATAGGCTTCCCGGGACATTGGATTTCCACCATATCTCCAGTAAACGGATCCTGTTTCTTACCTGTGATAGTCATACATTTGCCACTAATGGGGACACGACGATAAGAAGCCCCACATTTAGTGCAACGAACCTTTTGCTGACCGAAAGCCCTGAGATTACCCCTCATATCACGAATCAAGTGAGTATCAATCAATTTAGCACTTTGTCTTTGGTTGTCTACAGAATGCAAAACCTCACCTAAAGCAAATTGAGCCATAGTCTTTTGGCGCATACTCAAAACGTGTTCTTTATCATTGTAAGGATTCCAAGCAGGACAGTGATTACAATCAGTGGTATCGTGAGTGAATCCAAAGCCTTCAGACTCGCCTTCAGTTCCTAAACGGGCCTCTACGGTTTCTACCCATGCAGTAGCGTCTTTGGGTGCAGCAGGTTTCCACCCCTCATCATTATGATGTCCCTGAGTGGCTTCATAAAAGCCGATAGGATAACTGCTACAGGTTTCCACGTTCAAGGCTTCTTTATCAATCTCGTTAGGGTTGATACCCATAGTTAAAATTAAAGGTGCATCCATCTGACCACCACGACTACGAGGTAAAAACTGACGACTGAAGTTTAACACACCTTCGGTGAGCATAATAATGGCATCAATGTCACCATCGCAGTTACGACGCTTTGCAGCATGATAAAATGGATGGCCATAATGTCCTTTCACAGTAGTAAAACCAATAATACGACCCAAAATAGCCCCAGAAGTGTGTGGTGCAATACCCATAATCAATTGACCAATCAGATCGTTACCTTCTTTGACATTATAATAAGGGTCTAACTCATAAATATATTTTAGTTCGTCATCAGTAAACTGACACACTCTCACAATATCATCCACACAATTTTGTGGAATGACTACATCTTGTGGAAATATCTCTACTACATCATCTATTGATTCTACTAAATAACCTAACTCATGAGCCTGTTCCAGACTCATTCCAACCTCACGAGGTCTAAAATGAGTCATTGTGATATCTACCATATCAAACCTAATAGTTCCGTCACGGAACACAGACACATTATTTTTGGCTCTTAAAACGGCTTTCTCAATAGGTTCAATCAAGGCTTCAGCATTCCGAACATTCTTGACACCTTTTACTTTCGGAGGAGTAGTAATTTCACAACGCTCTAAAGCATCGTCCCACATCTTTTTCAAAGGCATTTCTCGCCATGTTTTCTCGTGAAAACGGGTTTCCATGCTACAACACACAGCCAGATGAGTTTCAGACTCACAAGCCCCACAGAAACGCTTGGAAACACCTACTTTGCCTTCTTTCTCTATGGCATTGTTAATTAGTTTTTGCACACCACCTAAATCGCTGATAGGGAACAACCCGTGAGCCTTGCTGGGCTTCATATCTCGCATTTTACTGGCCTCTGGTTTTCCCATGCGAGCACCAATACGATAAGTAGTCCGAGGCCGGATTTCATAATCTGCTATCAGATTAAGGAAATCTAAGCCAGTTCCTTCCAGATTAATCCTGAGACCAATTTTTAATAAATTATTGATAACGATTTGAGCCATGTTGCCGCAAAGTTCGCCTTCGGCAGTTATATCTATTCCCACCCGATAAGCCATGTTACGATACTGAGGCTTAACTTCCACCTTTTCACCGCAAGCACTTAGATTACAATTTTTCAGGAAGTCCCACATTTCTTGGGCAGTGACATCAGTTAATCCTCTGGGCACCCAGCGTGGATCTAAAGCCACTTGGTAAATCTGACATTGTTCCACGGCTTCCATAAATGTATTTGGTAGAGCCATACCCCGGTTTTTTAGTTCGGCTTCATGCCATTCTTCTACATAGGGTGAAGGCAATAACGGATGGTTGTTTTCTAAAAACTCACCCACGGGAACTAATAACTCACCAATATCCCACACTTTAGCCACTGGATACCCTACTTCGTTAGGTAAAATTAATTCTAAATCTTCGTAATTTTGGACTCTACGACCACTGCCATCCTCAAACTCAATATAAGGACCATCAATAGTATCGCAAGGTGTAACCACAGTTCCCTTCCCCGGACGTTCATACTTTAGTTGAGTGCCGATAGACACGAAACCACTGGTAGCCATCATAGTAGCGGGATGACAGGCAGTAGTAGCCAATCCTGCTAAACGGCTGCGACCATATCGTAATCGGAAGCCTCCTTCAGCCATAGGCATAGAGAAAATAGGACGACCGGCTAACACTTCAGCCATGTATTTAGGATTAGGTTTAATGCTTCCATCACTACTTTTAGTTTTCAAAAACTGGTTTAACCAATCCCAACCATCTAATTCTAATTGTGTTACATACTTCAGAATCTTAGGGGCTTTCAACACCAAACCTTCACACATAACCAATAAACAGCCTTCCCTAACTTTATTATCTCTTACTCGGGGAAGATCCCGTTGTCCAGTTACTTCTTTTCCTACGCCCTCACCATCAATAAATATAGGACATGATTTAGCAATAATTTCTAATTCTGGATTACTGGGACGATACTGTAGACCACGATATAACATCACTTCTTCTTTATATCTTTCTACTTCTCCAAAAGTAAGATCGGGAACACCTAATTTAAAATCACGGCGTAGCATATCGGCAATCAGCACACTGAGAGCCTGACCTGTTCCACCAGCAGAACGAATTGGGCCAGCGAAATTAACTCCTAAACATTTACTACCGTCAGCGTTGGAAACAATACGGCAAGACACCACGCCTTCCAGTGGGGCTACCAGAATACCTTCAGTTAGCACAGCCAGACCTGCACAGATACCTTGATAAATACACATAGCAGCAGCCACATCGTCACGTTGTTGCTCGGTTTGATTAGCCAAATGGCGTTCATAGGCTTCTAAAGTAATCTTATAATCTTGGAATACTTCTTTACCATAGGCTAAGTTATAACCACTGCCTCCGCAATCATCACAAGAAATCTCAAAGCCACGACCCCGAGGAATAGTTCCTTTGCCACCACAAGTAGAACAAGTTTCCTTTATTCCATATAAATATGATTCAGCACACACAATACGAGCAATATCCAGAGCCACTAATTCACGGTTTTCATCGTGCACAGTAGTTAGTTCTCTAATCTGTTGAGCAGTGTTGCGATCATGCAGAAACTTCAATAATTTTTGCACCCTTTCGCTGAGGTCAACAGCCTGTGGAATCTCGATTTCCATTTTAGGGTCAAAACCCCGGCTTTTAGCAATCTTGACAATATCATAGACTCGATTACACTCAGTAGTCAAACGATTACTGTATTCCTGTAAAGAGATACGCTGGGCTACCATAGTTATGCTGGTTGCGACTACCTATTTATTCATTCAGTATATTTCTTCTTGATTCGCTTTTGCCAATGCACGATTTGATACAAGTCAGCACGACTCAAGTTATAAGAACGCCCTTTTTGGGCTAAATCCTTGTAAAGTAGCCATGGTTTTTGATGAGAGGCAGTTAGCACACTCGGACCACCATATTTATCTACCCAAATATAATCATGTCCTTTGATAGCACCAGACTTCAACTCAAATCCTAAAATATCGCCCCATTTGCTAATATCACGAATCTTGGCCTTGCCAATAGTCTTTTGTAAATCCTTTCCTTTCACTCGGCGTAAACCGTTTTCTTCTAAAATAATATCTACCCGATTTTTGTTTCCTGTTCTACTCATTAGTAATCCCAATATACTACCAATCGCTACTGTATATAAACCCTGCCGATAAAGTCCCGAAGGTAACGCAGCCCAGCCGGAAATTAAAAACACGGTGCCCAAAATATCAGTTAACATATTTTATTTTTATGCTTCCAACTATATTAACTTTAGTAAATTACATATAGTCGTAAAGGTTAAATATAAAACATGCCAGCGGACGGTGATATTGCTGAGTTAGCAGAGAAGGCTAAACTCTTGGCTGAGGCTTCAGGTAGAACTGAAGAGGATGTCATGGGAGATCTACTTGATGACGGAGTTCTCAATGAGTCTAATCAAAAAGGAGATTTAATAGAACAAGCCCAAGAAAAGGTAGATAGATTTCGTAAACTTATGGCCAGTATGATACCTTTGATTTTAGTTTTAGGTGGCGGTGCTGGAGTAGATGCATTAGGTATTGCCGATCTGCACGATATTGGCGAAGATGTCATGGATGACTTAGGCCGTGGAGGGTGTATGTATGAATGGGCAGATAACTTTGATAGTCGTGCTGTCTGGGACGATGGAACTTGTCAATCCACTATGTTAGAGAATCCTGCCTTTATGGATGGTTGTTATTTCTTAATTTATGAAACTACTTCTGATGAGTTCGATGAGTCTAATCCTACTATTAACCAAACCGGAGACGACGGCGAAGATATTTATGTTACTATTGACCCTGATGAGGTCTTTGGTTGTGGACAACGAGTTGTAGAATTAAAATTAGTGGTTTACGAGTCTGGTTCTCGTGATAATATGGATATTTGGAATCAGGCCAAAATAGATTACGTTATTGATCATGATGCTACTGAGTTAGTTAATTTAAGTGTTTTAGATTTGCCTCGTGGCACATGGGACATAGTGGTTTGTATGAATTATGGTGATTATGAACAAGCCAAAGTTGAGTTTACTGGGAGGCTGGTAAATTGAGTGAAGAAATTGATGAAGGAAAAGAATTAGAAGAAAAAGCACAAATTATTGCTGAGGCTACAGGTAGAACTAAAGAAGCCGTCTTAGAAGATTTACTGGATGACGGTATCGTTAATTTATCTAACGAAGAAAAGAAAGATGCTTCGCTGGTAGAACAACTTAAAGAAGCCGCAGAGTTGATTGCCACCGTGCAAAATATAAATAAACAGGTTTCCGATAATACGGTGTTAAATGGAGGCCAAAACAAAACCGAAGTAGCCGTGGAAACTACTTTAGAAGGTGATATCGTAGATCGGGCTATTGCTTCCGTAGAGCGAAAAGCCGAGAAGATTCGTAAAATTGCAGTTATTATTGCACCTATCCTATTATTATTGACTGGAGGAATAGGTTTAGACTTCTTC
>MDSX01055740.1_pt1 | contig 11621 bp, 9 predicted proteins | sample 811141 | NCBI WGS metagenome assembly MDSX01 (sample SAMN05326642, study PRJNA326480) | marine metagenome | isolation source: seawater | place: Atlantic Ocean: South East | collected 2010
AGCCTAGTATAATCATTGAGATAGAGAGATAGAGAGAGACAGAGAGATAGCAAGGTCAGTCTGTATTCTTTGCATCGTTGCTCTTCACCTTGTACTTCAATATGCTCACTTTATCTAAGTAGTCGGTGACTCGGATCTACTAGTAGGATCCCGGCTACACTCTTCTATATTTGTGCGCCTGGAGCGCACCCAGGAAAAGCTTCTCCTATCCAGCCGGCCCTATTCTTTTCCTGGGGGTCCTAGACTAGGCCTGTCCCCGAGCTGGGTGCCCCTAATCCAACTATTATTATCCTATATCATTCTATATCTTGTATCTCAGAGTGGAGGTCGAGGGTCGACTGCGCGCGCGAATTGAGTGGCCGCTCGAATGTAGAATTGAGTGGCCACAGGGTCGAACCGGGGAAACGCGTCCCTCCGTGAGCGCACTGCGCGCCCCCAAAGCCTTCGCGGCGCCCGAGGGCGAGCTGAGTGAACTCTTTTAAAACCTGGGATTATTCCGGATGGTGCACGGATTCGGGCCTGTTCGTGAAGGCCCTTCAGAGACGCCAACGTTTATATCGCAGCCCAGGAAGCAGCCCCGACTAGCCCTCTTGGGTGATGCAATCTGTGCAACGCCACGAGGGTCGCCTAAGCCAGCTAGACACACTGCGCTCCTGAGGACTCAAGTGCCATTCCCTGGTAATTACAGTGACATAAGCCTACTAACTACAGAAGGGATTGGGGGAAGAGAAGCTTACGCGGGAAAAGAATGGCACTTCCAATCCGAAGACAAGGATTTACATTTCGCACAAACCGTGTTGGACCGGCTCATTCCACTTGAAGAAAGGATAACTCACCAAAAAACGCCGGTGTCACTCCTTCTCAATGCGGTGCGCCGTGGCATTGACCTCGCCAAAGTACCGACTGTATCGGACCGTCCTATGAGGGGGCACTTGGAACTATCCATAGAACCTTCAACTCTTTTTATTCGTCCAGCAGTGCATCGCGGAATGCATCAAGAGCCGCCCACACCAAAGGTTGCCACTTTATCCATGGCAGCCCTGGCGTTTGAACGGGGAACTGAAGATCTCGATGATGGAGAGGTTTTACCAGAGCTAGAGGCTTCTCAAAATATAGTTATTGATTGCTCTGAGAGTCCGACGACAGCAGCAGAGTACTCACTCTATCCACCATCAGACCAGGAAAAGGTCGACGAGGAGGACTCCCAAACGCCACCCAAAAAATCGAATATGAATGTGCAGTCATCCCCAGTGATAATTGAGTCTGCTATATTGATGTCTCCTCCTCTCCCAGAGGAAGGGAAATCAAACCTGTCGATAATAAAAGAGGAACATGTGCTCGGCAGAAGAGAAGATCTAATTTTGCATCGAGAGCCTCCTGTAAGCTCAGCATCTGGATCTGAATCTGAGGATCTGCAGTATAGTGATCTGCCTGTACTCGTTGCCGTGCCCGACCACACCATGGCGGCAGAAATACCAGGACCGAGCAGCGGAGCGCAAAGCGAATCAGCTTCGCAGGTGTCCGGGTGCGTGCCTCAATCCAGCAAGCTTGAGTCTGAGGCTCGATCTAGCAAAGCCATACGTCTTAAAGCGGCAGCACGGCGTGCCAAAGCTGAGTTGCGAGCTGTTGCAGCGGCCGCTACGAGAAATGCACATAGTGAAGACGACCCTGAGCGCCTTATCTTTTTGGGAATAGGAGTCGAACATGACAAATTGGTTGTGCGGCCGCCTCTTATAAGGGCGTCACTTGATGTTGCCACAAGTGTAACTAACGTAATTCCTGATGCGGCCGAGTGGGCAACTCAGGTCTTCACCCAAGCCAAAGGTTCTTATGAAGGTGGCTACTGGCAACATTGTGTACTAGCTTGCTCCGCGATCATTACATCAGCAGTCTCAACGTATGCAACCCCTGCATTAGAGCTTCGAGCTGCCTGTTGGCTGAAGCTCCGGGTTTGGCATCAACTTATTGCGGACTGCACATTGACCGTGCAACGCCGTGGCGTCGCAACCCTATCACTATCATGGGCGTATGCACGACGCGCACATGCGAGGCTAAATCTGAGCAATGCCATGCTGGTGACTGGTCTTACGGACCGCGATGCCAATGAGCAAGCTAGGTTCGCCCTCATAGATGCAAAGCTTGGACGGAAATGCGATGGGGCAGTAACTGAAAAGTTTCGTGTAGGAGGTGGCATCAGCTTCGATGATGACCCAAATTTGCTTCGCGCTGGTGTTTTTCGAGGCCTCAATCAAGTATCTAGCGCTCGTATAGAGCTCGAAGCTGCGATGAAGACGCGACCACGTGATTGGCGACTGCTTTGGTCCCTTGGAGATTTGCTCGTGGACGAGGCGGGAATTAATTGCGTATTGTTGCAACCATCAATGTGCCTGGAAAACCAAATGATGCCATTGGATCTACAGACACATGCAGACACGGGCACTCGAACAAAGCAATCGATTAGCCTCAAAAATGCATCTAACTTGGTTTTCAAAGCATTCGTTATCGCAGTTGAGACCAAAATGCTTCGGCATGTACCTCTCAACCTCATGATACGCTATGGTAATATCCTGCTAGCTCGGCTTTATATGAATCGTGCCAAGCTGCAGCGACCCAGGAATCCACAGGAATCCCCTATTCCACAGCAAGATCAAGATGAGATCTTGAAGCAAGTGTCTGATCTGCGCCGCATTTCGAGATCAATACTCGAAGGCGAGAATTTTAAATGCCACGAATCAGCATCCCACGTGGCTGCACTCTCGGCAATAGCAATCCTTCAGGCGCGTAGTTATGGTCACCTCGTGATTTGAAGTGCCATGTTACAGGTAGCGCGCATACTGTTCAGCACGAACTGCTTCGATGGGGCTGAAGTTGAGGCTACAGAAGCGATTAATCTTTTTTCATTGGCCCACAAATCCAAGCCACGTATTCGGTCAGTACAGCAACGATCTGAAGCATTGGCACACACCCTCCTTGCTATGGCACAGACAATAAATGAACGCCAGCAGACTGGGGTTCAAAAACGCGCTGTTTCAGACCAAGGGCCATTCCCTGATAATCAGAAGTTGTTTGTTGCAAACCACCGGATTGAAACTGCCTTGATCCTCGATCCGTATAGTTTCGATGCCAATTTCGCCCGTGCCGATCTCCGAGGAGCCAGCGGCAATATGGCTGGTGCGCTCCGAGATCTCTATGACGCGTCTACGCAACTGACACCATTTCCGGAGGCGCAAATAGCGCGTGCTGCAATATTTATTGATCACATGCATGACTTTGAGTCTGGAATGTGCGCTGCCAGAAAGGCCCAGGTTGTATGCACCGTCCCTTGACATTTCATACGCCCTGAATTTGCAGCTAAGCGGCCTTCGTCATTGTATTATAGGCAATCGCGTCGCCAAGCGACCTGCGGGCTAGGCTTCTACTCGCAACTTGCTATGCACATCGAGGCGACTGGCACGGATGTACGCGCCAATACAGCCACCTCTGCCACACATTCCCTGCATCTGCAACTTTACATCGGCTTCGAGGTATTGCACATGAGTTTTGACTTTGGGCGCTTGGTGGAAACTTGCAAGGTTGTTAGGTTACTCCACATCAAGACTCGGAAGACTCGCCACGATGCATGTCGCTGCAAATGCTGTTGAGAGCTTTATTTTTTTCTCCAATCAAGCTACTGATGCTGTCGGCCTCAATACTGCTGGCAGTGTCGCTCGCGGTTCTGATGCTATGGTTCAAAGCACGCGGGCACATGGGTGGATAGGTCAGCTCGAACTCGCCCGCAATCACCCCCTGAAGGCTGCTGCCGCATTCGAGCAGGCACTTCCCAAGAGCTTTGCCACACTGGATCATTGGCATGAGCCAGATTTAGCCTGGTATAACGAGCATCTGGTGCATGATGCGGTACCGAGTGTCCGAAACCGACATTGCGCGATGATGGGCCTGGTAGAGACTTCGCTCCTCGCCGGGAAGTTTCAACGAGCATTATGTTTTTTAAATATCACCGATCAGACTTCTAGTGATATCGATACGGAGCAAAGGGCACGCATTTATCATCTTCGTGCGAGAGCCTATGCGGGATTGGGTCATTCAGCAGCTGCACTCAAATCATTTTCAAATGCAATCACAGCATACACGGCTATATTACAGTCTCAATGCTTGCCGACTGATGCAAGAATGGTCGCATACGACCCAGCTGATCGGCACAGACGCCCTCAGCGGTCTAAAAGAATCATAAAATCGAACAGCCCTGCTGCTTGCATGTCGCTTTCTACCGCACAGCTTGGAAGGGCCCTGGTATATTACCACCTGTCAATTTTCAGAGTAGCTATGAGGCTCAAGCTTGAAAAGAAAACAGCCAATGGTACGCCACAGATCCGGGAACCACTCCCATTAGAGACAAGAGTGACCAATGCTCAATCACACCCTGAAAATAATTTAATGCAGGTCGGAATACCGAATGCAAATCACAACGCTCTCTGCTCGACCGTTGCCTTTTTATTGCACGACGAACAAGACTCACCTGCGATCGAGTCCACGGAAACAACCAGCCTGCAGTTAACAAGTGAGGAGCCTGCTGTAGTCAACCTCTCTCGGGAAGGTGCGCGCCATAGTGAAGCTCTTGGCTTGCTAAATATTGAAGAGATCAGCGAGGCTATCAAGCAAAACCCCACTCTCATAAGTGCTCGCCTCACACGCGCCGCATTACACATCGCAGGGGGTAACTTTGCTCTAGCTTTTGCTGATTTTGATGCAGTGTTGCACATCGAACCACTTTGCACGAGGGCATATGTGAATCGTGCGGTTCTCTTTTTCCAGCTGGGTAAAAATACTGTCGAGGCTTTGACCAACCTGAACGAGGCGATTGCGATGAATGAGGTGCCAAGATTTTCCTTGAATTCTTCCCTGGTGGGTCGGGCTGAGGTGACGATGCTAGCATTGGCCCTGTGCGTTTAGCGTAATCAGTGATATCTAAGAAGTTTTGGTATGTCAAGATTCTAGGTACAATCGTGGTATCTGTTATGCGATGGCATCCGACTTTTGGAGTGCGAGGTCTGATTTCTCACGGACGGTTGGGTTATTACGTCCATTGCTGAGTTGTGACACAGAACCAGGCTCTACTATCATCGGTGGCGAGTCTGGAGGACTGCATAAATGTAAAAACATGCGACAACGAGCAGGTTCTCAAGTTTTGGCTTCTGCGTTCGTGACCGTGTTTTCTTGATAAGAGCCCTGCGTCATCACTTGCTTCGCACTCAGGCTTCTCAATCGCACGATAGTTGGTGCTTGGAATAGCACATTTTCCCATCAGTCACTGTGCGACGTTGATGAAGCTTTGGCAGTCGAACTAGGACTGGGAAAAGTTGAAGTTGCGGAATCGCCTGCGGACTCAGATATCTACACGCTTCCGACTCTCGGTCAAGTCAGTCCAGATGACTGTCTCTGGGATCGACGCACACTCAACGGGCCATTCGGGAAATTCTCAGTTGCGAGTAAAGCACGCAAGAAAAGTAATCGTTCGGTGATACTATCATTGCAACGAGGATTGATATATTTCCACCTGGGCCACTGGACGAAATCTGCAACAATGTCTGTACTGTATTATCACAAGCTTCCTCCTGTGATGTAAATGCGTCAGGTACGTTCAAGTTCTTGCTCTCGCTCGGAAGACCCTGACCTTCGATCAGCTTGCGGTGACATTCAGCGGCCTTGGTCTGTCCCTCCACAAACTTTCTGATGAGATTGAACAAAACTCTTCTCCTACGCTGAACCCGGATTCATCGATGCTGCATTGGAAAGCACGTGTGACAAGACTGTGTACTTGGAAACATTATCTTCGTCTTTGGCCTGATATGCTCCGCTCCTGGGTCAAGGGAAGTGCCGCGCGTGATGAGGCCCTTTCTCACAGTGTCATTTGATCTCAAAACCTGACGACCATGACCCTACCAGGTAGCTTTTGTTGCAAAGCAGGCGCTTTTACATGGCATCCACACTAACCCTACATCACCGACGCTGCGTTTTAATCTTGCAATGCTCAATAAGGTGAAGCGGGGCACACCAATCAAACGAAGGCAGCTTATCGCGAGTGTACAGCTAGACCACACACACATACTTGCCAGGGCGGCTATTGCGGCGGACGAGAGTGACGGTGGCAATAGCTTTGGGTCAGAATTGCAGCTCGTCGACGCTCTCTATAGCCTTCGATCCCTTCGCTGGCAGGTTCGGAACACGTCTGAACTTGGTTTTCAGGCCTTGTTGTCGCATTTCTCCGCCCAGCGTATTCTCATTCTCACGAACATTGCTGTTCTCCACCAGCGACGTGGGGAAAGCAAAACAGCCAAAGCTCGGTATCAACAAGTCAGGGAGCTTAGTTCGCATCTTTTAGGAGGCCACAGACAGCTTCTTATTCACGCACGATGGTGTGAGGTGACGAACAGCCTTGCTGATCTGACCAATCGTAGTGGAAACATCCAGGGGAAACCAATGCATTCAAACAGCGGGGACATGAATTCAGGGCACTCACTACATTGCGATATGGAAGTATCAAAATATCCGTGTCTTCGAGGTTTGGAAACATCATGAAGTCTTACCTTTCGCACAGGCACTTGCGCTTCAAGTCCAGCCTGGATCCATAAATACTAGCGTCTCAAAATGGGACCCTGTTCTCATGTCTTCGTGGCTGGCACGTATTGCCCTAGGTTCAGTAGCTTTGTTGCAATGTAATTTTGACCACGCGTGTGATATCCTTAAACATATTTGCAAAGAGGCCAGTTTTGAGCATCGCTTCTTGCCCGCCTGGCTTCCGTGTGAGGCTATAGCGGCCCTAGCCTGGGCAAATTACGCCACAGCAATTATTGGAATTGACTCCACAAGGGACCAACACGAGGTGGTCCCTCTTCTTGGCTCAAGCCTAAGGCAGCTCCCATGTTACTCGCTATTGCATCAGCAACTCGCCAGCTGCCTATTGCGCGAGGGGAATTTCTCCCACGCCATGTGCGCAATGCACTGCGCATTGTGCTTTTGATTTACATTAGCAAGTCCTGTCCCTTGTGGGCTACCTCGAGGGTGCGGACATGCGACTCTCTCGAGAAGCCAGCCTGAATGCTGTGCTCTGCTTCTTCTATCCTAATCGCGGGCATACACCGACTCTTCGTGCTACTTTTAGACTGCCCCAGACTCGCTTTTCCACCACCATTTAGAATGGACCGGTGCAAGGCTCATAGCTTGCGTTTGAGTCCCGTGACAGCTACGAACGGCCAAGGCGCGACCTGGACTATTTTACGGCACAACATAATCACCCTGAGCTTACTCTCATCTGGACTAGCTCCCTATTCCGGACCCCCAATGTTTCCCTAGCCACAAGGCGAGCGGGACCTGACTGGCAAAGTGGACTGAAATTGCCTTTACGGCGGTAATATATATTTCCGGTAACGAGCTAGTGAGATAGATCACCTAATTATCATCCAGCCCAAGTAAAACTGCTGGTTGTGGTGGTCCTCTCCAAGCTCGGCGCCTCCCCGGGGTCCAGGGCGGCGTGGACTGTTTTCTTTCAAGATGCTCCAACCATTGGAAGAGTCTAATGATTTTGATGGGCTACCTGGAGACTGCAATCGTCCAACTTGATCATATGAGTAGAGTGGCTGTGGATAAGCCGTCGCCGATTATCGATGGCTTACTCTGGTGGATCCTGCTCGCCGAGGTGGCCGCGCATTCCAAGCGTGGTTCGTTGGCCCCCGCTCAGGGCATTTATAATCAATGGGGCCCAGCTTGCCCCTTGTCTTCCTTAAATTATCAGCCTAATGGGGGCCACGAAAGGCCAAGCGGACGGATGTCCACACGCCGAGCTTCCTTTCTGAATATCTCGGAGAGCAGCGATACTATAGTATCATCATCCAGCCAAATGAGACTGCTGGCTGTGGTGGTCCTCGCCCAGCTCGCCGCTTCCCCGGGCCCCGGGATGGCGCGGCTTATTTTTTTAGCCCGCCCACCACCCTCCTTCGGCACTGGCACAGATGAAGCACCCGCCCGGGGCCCTGCCCTACCCTCCTCCGTCCGAGTCCCTGCTGAGGTGGCTGCGCCATCCAAGCACAGTCCGCCGGCCTTCATTCTGGCATTCTCAAATTTATCGGGCTCAGCCTCCCTTCGAGGGGGGAGTTTAAGTGGCTTCCTTTAGCTTCAGGCTTGAGGGAGATACGAAAGGCCAAGTGGACGGAAAATGTACAGAAGGTATCAAACAAATCTTGCACTATCGGCCGTTGCACCGCTAGCGAACGCTCGTGATGGGTGGAAAGCGTCGTGAGTTGCTAGAGCGGGCTGAGGAACTCATCAAGAGTTACAACCCGAAGCGAACCACCTTGGAATCGCATGCGACGGAATTCCTTGCAGGGAACAAAACAGAAGCCGACGCTGCCTTTCTTAAGGAGCTGTTGTACGGGGTCATGCGATGTAAGGCAGCTCTGAAGGTTTTTATGGCGTGTTTTTTCAATGACATGTCGGCGCGTGTCTTACGTTCCGACTATACCATGTATATGATTCTCGCGTACTTAAGCGTATTTCGCTTGAAGGAACTCACAATCCCCGAGTACCGCAAATTTGTGTTGAGCATTGACCCGGACAAAATGGTGAACTTTTTAGAATACGTTTTCTGTGCTTCTACGTTGGAGAAAAGCGGAGTGGTCGCTTATTGGACGAAAGTGTTCGACCCCGACTACGTGCGGGACACGCTTCTGGGTGATCTCACGTGTGCTTTACCGGAGGTGCAAGGGATCATTCACGAGCTGCAAGATAAGTCAATGGGTCTGGCGGCAGCGAAGCAGGCCTCGGAGGAGCGACGAGGCAACAATGGTCTCGCATCGGGTTTACGAAGGTCACCAACGGTGCCTAATGCTCCCAATCTTACAAAGCCAGCGCCCCGGCGAGTTCCAGAACCGCGGACAATCGAACAGATGGTAATTCGGACGTCCATGCCGACCGCACACGCCGCGGGGCGGGATAGTTCATCACGAAATTTGCTGAATCCTTTGGTGGAGGCAAAGAGCCAATCTAGGCTCCGAAGAAGTAAAACGACAACGTGTGAAGCCATAGATCTGCATGAAACCAGGTCTACATTGGAACAAGCCCAGGCAACAGTGGAGAAACGCACGGCGAAAGAGTTAGACTTCAGTAAATTTAAGGGTGGAACTGGGATGCGGAAGCACGAGGTTTGCTTTCCCGTGTTGAAGGTTGACTTTCATGTCCTCACTAATTGGTGTGATCACTTTACAAGCTCGGTCGATCGACCTTCACTGTAGGCCATCGTGAAGATTAATACAGCCACGATCCTACGAGAAGATGCTTTGTTTAGGGCCAAGCAAGAACAAGAGGCAGCAAAGATCAATGCTTATGAAGCAGAATTGCGGGACAGCAGTGACTTTCACCGTTGGCAGACAGAGATGCGTGCCCAGGACCAGAAGACTCGCTTGGAGCAGATAGCCCGGACGCGAGTTCTTGCAAAGGCATCCGCCGAGGAGGCGCACCAAGCTAAGCTAAATCAGTTGTTAGATAACCGACAACTTGCGGCTCGGGGTGTCGAGGAGGGCCGTGCTATGCAGAAACAACGTCAGCTTGAGACAGAAATGACGTTATTTAAAAAAAAGCACCTCGTTGGGGAAGTTAAGGAAGAGCGCGAGACTGCACCGAAACTTGCGGTCGAGAGCGTCCTGGAAAGGAAGAATCAAATTCGCAAGGGCGTCCAGCATGACATGGAGACGCGGCTCAAGCACCGCCAGGACGAAAATGATGCGCGAGCAAAGGCGCTGGCCGAGCATGTCAAGCGACTCAAAGCAGAGCAAAGTGTCCACCGAGACCACACAAATTTCTTTGACCCAACAGACACAGTCGGGCTTGGCCTGCTTGATGAGATGTCCCTGGTTGAGATGCAGGAGCGCCTCACCAGAAATCGCAAGCGCGATCAGGAGAACTGCGAGCAGAAGCGTAAAGAACTAGTGGTAGCCAGGAACGCAAAGCGCGATCGTCTAGCAGAGCGCGTCAAGAACATAAAAAAAGTCAGAGAGGCCGCTGCCGAGAAAAATCACAAGACAAGCCAATACCAGTCTCAATGTGCTGCTGATCTCAAGACTGCTATCCAGCACCGGGAGGAGCGCCTTCTCTTAGACCTTGTCGAAGAGCTTGAGATCAAGCGCACAGTGCTGAGCAGCTACCGCGAAAAGCTAAGGGATGAGGCGGAACGAACTAAGAAGGACCAGCTGTTTGCAGGCGCTGGCGAGCAGCTCAAGGAGAAGAAAGCGCACGAGGAGCTCCTCAAAGGGGCTGAAAGAATGGCCAAGAATACGCAGCGCCGCTCGCTCGAGAGAACCGCGATGTATGAGACCACCAAATCGAGAGAACTCCACCAGAATACTCACAATCGCATACTTAAAGAAGCGTCGCATCGTAAGACCCAAACTCGTAAGGAAGGATTAGTAAAAGAGGCGGCACATGAGATGATGTGTATTCAAAAAGAAGAAATCGCTGAAAAAAAAAAGAAATACTTTAGTCAAAAAAAGGCACACCGAGAAAGGATGGAGACTATTGTCGACCCATATACTGAGCGCATCAACGAGCTGTCAGTAACTCGTGCTCGGAGACATGCTGCTCACAGGCAAGAGGTAGCCCTTGGCATCCAGTAGATTGCAAATCAACAGCAAGTGTGCCACTGGATAAGTTCTTCTTTGTAAAATAAGCCTATGATGTCAATCCGCACCTTCTATCCCGCAGGCTAGCCGCCTGGCTAGAGCGGTACCGAAACTCTATACGATCCAAGGTTGGCCTTTCTCTATGGCGTGTGATGTGGCTTTGGGCAGCGAGCCTGCAGGGCGTGTATCATCATTCCGCGCAATATACTCGCTTGTTCTGGTCGTCCTCGAGGGCCCTGTAAAATCGCAGAGGCTCAGGGCCGGGAACTGCGAGTGCAAGTCAATCGGGCCTGGTCGAGTTCTATCCGGCTCTTGCGAATAAGCCGCGCAAAAATGGTTAATAAAGCGGCGCGCGAGCGGTGGTAATAGGCTGCTCTACTGGGGAATACGTACCAATGCCATGCAAATCGCCACAACGTAGCATTCATGGGTGAGATTGTCCAGGGGGTTTGACGCTAACCCTAGCATTCATGGGTGAGATTGTCCAGGGGGTTTGACGCTAACCCTAGCATTCATGGGTGAGATTGTCCAGGGGGTTTGGCGCTGACCCTAGCTTTCCCCGGGGGAAGCGCCCCCGGGCAGCCCAGCGTTGCGATGGGCTGCCCTTGTTCTCCAACTTGTTCTCCACGTAAGTTTTGACTGTGAGCCATTTTTGGGGGTTGTTGACTTCACCGTATCATATCAGCGCGGGTGATTTCAGAGCTGCCCCTCAACTACCAGGATGCTTGCCCAGGGAGCGACGCGCCCGGGCGGGCAGCGCGGTCCTTTTACGCGCGGACAACGTGCCCGCGGACCATTCGATGGTGCTATCATAAGACCAGCATAGCAGGCGCATAAGACCAGCATAGCAGGCGCATACCACCAGCATAGCAGCCCGGCGACCGCTGTTGACGACCCCAGGCGACGGCCGCCGGAGGTCGCCGCATAGCAGGCGCATACCACCAGCATAGCAGG
>MDSX01028421.1_pt1 | contig 11619 bp, 17 predicted proteins | sample 811141 | NCBI WGS metagenome assembly MDSX01 (sample SAMN05326642, study PRJNA326480) | marine metagenome | isolation source: seawater | place: Atlantic Ocean: South East | collected 2010
AGGCATCCTGATTGGACTTGCAACGTGGATTGCTCCTCTGCCAGGTTCTCCAGCACCACCACCTACTCCACCTCCAGAATCTTGAGCACCACCGTCTCCACCAACTCCCCTCACACATGGACTTCCATTGGTATTAACAACATATACTTCAATCTGCCCTTGACCAGAATTATTAAATCTCAGTGCAGGGTCGCTGTCAGTGCCTCCAACATTACCATTAATATTCAACCTTTTATTTAATGAAGATTCCCATAGTCCACCAGAGAATACTTCCCATCTTGCCTGTAAGTGTTGCCAGTTACCATTGGCATTAGCAGTCACACCAGTGGTTACGTTTCTCAACTGACTGAATGAAAAAGTGCCACTAGTGGGAACATTATTGTTTTGAGATATATTTGCAACTTTATTGCCTCTATAATACTGACTGAATTGTCCACCACCACCTAGTTCACTGTTTAGTGAACTCATAGAGATTGAACCACTTCCAAACGATTGATCGTATGATAGACTTAAACTACCATTACCAACAGTTCCTGTGGTGAAGTCCTCATAGGTGTTGTTTGATACGTCAGAGTATACCTTAGAAGAGGATACATCATAACTCATCTCATACATGTTATTGCCGTCTTCAACATCAATCGCCACAATGTCACTAGAGTTTGCATCATAGTGTGCAGCAACACCTGACATATACTTCACACAGTCTTTAAGGTCACTGTTGCTTACAAACTTAACCCCATTTCTCCTTATGATAGGGTTGACAAAGACTACACCTTGAGGCCACTTATCATTGGCAACAACGAACCAGTTGTTTATTTCTACACTATCAGTTAAAATTTCGTTAGTAGGTACGATATGGATTCTCTTAGACCCCTCAGTGGATCTCAGAGGGTTATAATCATCATCATAGTACCAAATCATACAAACAAAGTCTCCCACAGTTGCGAGAGTCTTATAGACCTTCTCATGAGAATACATGATCCTTGCTACAGAGGGATTTAACTCATTCCTTTGCAGTTCGGGATTAGAATCTATCTCATATTCTCTTTGTTCTTGTTGTAAAGAATAATTCTCGTCCATATTATTAGGTAGGTCTTGCCAAATCTATTTATTGTGGTATGATATATATCATGTAGCGTAAGATTATTATGAGTCACAAAGAGGAATTACAAGAGAGGGCAAATGCTCTACAGGGAGAGATCCAAGAACTAACAAGACAGTTTGAAGTAAAGAAAGAAGAATTTTTGAAAGTGCAAGGCGCTCTTGAAATGTTGCAGATTCTTGACAATGAGAGAGCAAGTAAAGAAACAGAGGGTTGACAGGACAAACGAAACCTGTTAGACTGATTATGTAAAGACATGAGGTACGCAGTACCAGATTGTCACACTTGGACATTTTTATGCCTAAACTATCGAAGAAGATTCCGATCAGGAATCTAAGGTCACACAAGTGCCTTGACAAAAACCCTCACTATGAGGTGCCTGGACATACTTTCAAGGAGATTCTGAAAGTGTCAGGTCGTGATCGTGACGTACAACGAGAGTCAGTGTGGAGATATATCCCAGGCAAACAGTCATCTTATATTAGTGCTGTTATTCAAGGATACTCTGAACTCGCATCATTTCACCTAGTAAATATTGAAAAGACAATCGACTCGCTGAAAGAGAAGATTTCTCACTACAACGATCCTTTAGATATTGAATACAGAGAGAGATTGATTTCTTTCCAAGAAGATGGTTATAAGTATCTTCACATTGATGGTGGTAACAGATGTGATGCTATTGAAGATTGGGACAATGATCTAATTCCACTACAGTCTGGTAACTACACAGTTGAAGTCTTTGATGGCATCACTGGACAGATGAAGAAGGTCACAGTTATTCTACAAGAAGATGACTACTATACAAAGTCAGTTCTCTTGAATTTGGGTGGAGACTATGCTAAACTCGTAGAGGCAGTTGATTCTGCTTTGTTCAACTGGTTTGAGTATCCTTCTCTAACTTCTGAAGAGAGAAAGGACTTGTTCATCAAACTGAATGACAATGAGGACTTGACTACTGAGGAGTTCCGTAACTGTAATACTTCTCTCTATTGCAGAAGTATTCGTGGTTTGAATGACAAACTCAAGCAAGAGTTCCTTGACGCAGACTTCATCACAAAGTCTAATTCTATCAGATACAAATTCTGTGCCTACCTCGCCGCATGGTCTAACTATTACTCATGGTATGGTCAGATCGACCCCTATGCAACATCAACTCTTGATGCTGACTATGTTGTTGGAACTACCAATAACACAAAGGTAACACAGAACTATGACCAGTTTATCAAGTTTCTTGATAACACTTTCCTTCCCTTTATGAGGGGAACTGTTGTAAAGAGAAAGAACCTCGCTGCAACTGGTGGCAGAAACATCTTGCATGATTTCTTCTGGTTGTTTGTTGAGATTGAAAGACTCAATGGTTCAGTTGCCTCCAGTAACTACAAGAGACTCTTTGATGCCTACATGGCATGGTATGATGAGAAGTGTCAGGACAAAACACCTAAGTACAATACAGGTCAAGATCGTGAGACATGGGTTAAGTTCTATGATCTCTATGGTGCAAACACTTGGTACAAGGCAAAGCACAGAGTCGAACATCTTCGTGAGGATGTAATTCCTATGTTGGTTGAACAAGGTATTGCAGTAGTCAAGGACACAGTAAGACTTGCAGATCCACGTTGGAGAATTCCTGTATGGGAACGTGATGAAAGAGTTTGCCCTCTATCTAATCGCCCTATCAGTCGTGAGGAAGCAAAAGACCCAGAGATCACAAGTCTAGATCACATCCAACCACACTCACTTGGAGGTAAAACTGTAATGGAGAATATCCAACTAGTATTCAAAGATCAGAACCTTGCTAAGAGTGATAGTGTATGAGTGTCCAAGTTTACGATAACTTCTTACCTACTGAGGTATTCGACCCCATTAAAGAGTTTGTCTTTAGTGGGAGAATGCCTTGGTACTTCGCTCCTACCTCAGTACATGATGGCGACGGTTGCCCACAATTTACTCATGGTTTATATGTTGATTGCCTTCCTACCTCAGAAGTATTTGAGATATTCTCGCCCATATTAAATTCACTTAACCCTCTTGCTTTGCATAGGGTTAAGTTTAACTGTACCACAAAAACACCTAAGATAGTAGAGAAACCTCTACACGTTGATGTTTCAGGTCCTAAAGATGATCAAGGCAGGTACACCCACATACCAGACTATCAAATTTGTGTGATATATTTCAATGATAATGATGGATATACATACTTCGAGGACGGACAGAAAGTTCCATCAAAGGAGAATAGAGCAGTTATATTCTCAGGAGATTTGCTTCATGCAGGCACATCATGCACTGATGCTGAACAGAGAGTTGTTCTCAACATAGACTATTGCAAATGGGAGTGATATGGAGTTATTTCCTACCTTATTAGAAGAATATGATCTAACAGAGGCGCCTGGTTTAGATCATTTTAAAAACCGTATAAAAGAACAAGGTAAAACGAGTGAACATTCTTTAGCAGTGAATGGTGTCAGTTCTCATGGTGGTTGGGATCCACTAGATGATGAGGGTTGTTTGGATATGTTAAATGTTTTTCATGAGTGTTTGAATGATTATAATACTAAGATAGGAAACTACCCTGCAATTATCAGTGGATCATGGTATAATATACTACCCAAAGGTGGATACACAGCACCACACCGCCATGAGTCTAGTGTTATAAGTGGTGCTTTCTATCTTGAGTTACCAGAGGGAGATTTTGGACAGTTTTTCGTGTGTTCGCCACTCAAACCATACATGATGTGTATTCATAATATACAACCCACACGTTATGGCGTATATGAAATGGACATACCAATTAAAGAAAATCATCTATACCTATTTCCTTCTTGGTTAGAACATGGTAGTAGAGTCAACAATACAGATGAAGATAGAATTACAGTGAGTTTCAATACGAGTGCTGCTCCAAGAGAAATGTTACCTGACTCATTCTTGGAAGCAGTTTGGGGACCTAATGGGTTAGGTGCAAAGAGAGGTGCAAGTTAATGAGTGCTTTATTTGTATTTTCTTTTGTGTTGTTACTTACGATAGGAATGGAATTAACTTGGTCTTGTAAAAAATGAAATTGCCAACCCTACAATCATTAATGAGAAAGTATCTACAACTTCCTAGAAAGAAATTATGGATTGCTGCTTTGAAACTCAATCGTGCTCCAGTTGTATGGTGGGATGAACAGGTGGAAGCAAGAAGAAAGAAGGAGGAACTTCGTAAGAAGAAAATTGATTCACTTTATCCAAAGAAAAAATGAGAGTGATTGATATATTGCCATTGAAATTGGGTGCAGTATTATACCCTGAGCATGAGAAATTAAAGTCATTAATTATTGATGAGATTGACAGTCATGGCAGTGATTATGAACACAAAAAGGTTGACGCATACGCAAAAGGATTAGAACACCTTGATTATTACTCGCCTCTATCTCAAGATAAGTACAAGGAGTTTAGGGAGTGGATAGAACTACAGGCAGAAATATATGCAAAAGATATACTTAGCTATGATACATCTGATTTTGTATTGACAGATAGTTGGTTAAATGTGTGTGATGAAGGTGGTCGTCAGAGTCCTCATTTTCATATAAATGCCGTTATATGTGCCTTATATTATATCAACTTTGATGATGAAGTCCACGCTCCAACATATTTTTACAGACCAAACAATAGTCAGAAACACCCTGATTACTTTGCATATATGTTGACAAATTACGAGAAAACAAAGTATAATTATGTTAATGAAGTGGTAGGATTAGAGGGTTCGTTGTTACTGTGGCCTGCTAATACTTGCCATGGTTATGCAACTAATTACAGTAACAATAGAATTACAATATCAAGTAATTTGATGCCTAGATATGTGAATGAGGTGAGAATTGAACCTCTGACCAAACAAGAGAGACACACTGCCATGACTAACCAAAGGTCAGGCGAACTATGGGATTATCCTAATTTATAACATGGAAGTAGTAAACATTCTGCCAACGCCAGTTCTTATTGTGGAGTGCCCATTCCATGATAAGGTAAAACAAAATATGTTAGATGACATTGAAGAACAGAAAAGCAATCAGTTATCTTACAATGCAAACTCAAAGGCGTTAAAGCACGTTGGACACTACTCTGTTCTCAATGAGGATAAGAAATATGGTAGATTTAGAAATTGGTGTGAACAACAAGGAGAATATTATGCAAAGGAAGTTTTCGGTCATTATATACAAGAGACAGTAGCAGTTACAGACAGTTGGTATAATATAAGTGACAAGGGTGGATACCAACATCCACACTTTCATAGCAATTCTTACCTAAGTTGCATATATTATGTGAACTTTGATGTTACAAAAGATCATGTAAATACACACTTCACAAGAGAAGAAAGTTTATACTATCCTGTAATGCCTAGTCTAACATTGATGCAGAAGAAGTTTACAGACCACAATCAGGATGACCAAGTACAGGTGAAAGAGGGCGAACTGATGATCTTCCCCGCTCAAACCATACATGGTTATCAAGATAATCAAGGAGACAACAGAGTCACATTATCAATGAACATGATGCCTACCATTGTTACTAATGGAGACTATGGTTGGCGAGTGGTACAACTAACACCACAAGAGAGACTCAAATCATTTACAGATGAGTGCAACCCTCACTACAATGAGAACAAAGAACTTGACAAAGACAAGTAGATGCCCTATAATGACAATGGGAAACAAAACAGGCATTTGCATAGTTGAAGTAACGTAAGTCCTCGTTTTTGTTTCTCGCACCCAATTATATTATTGCCATGAGAACCAGACCCAAAACTGCTCACTATCATTTGAGGAATAGTGAGTATGGCACAGGCGCAGACATTAATTTGAAACAAATTGATAATTCTTTCAGTGCTTTGTTCAAAATGGGTATTGGTGCTCTCATAGGTTACTATCTACACAGATTGAGTAGGAGTGGACAGTTGAAGTAGTGGCACATGGGTGGTTGTATTACCGCCATGAAGCAGTAATATATGAATGTGGAGGGAAAGGTTTTGTGTTTGTTACCTTTTCCTTCTTTTCTCTTTAACAAACAACAATACAAACAAAAATTATGTCAACTCTAGAAACATCACTCACAAAAGTAGAAGTCCTTCAATGGACAGAGACACTTTGCCGTGCTCTTGAACAACAGTATAAGAACTATGCAGTTCGCTCTTGCATCAGGAATAATTCAGAGGAACTGAATCCATACCTACAAGAAAGGGTAACTAAAATTGAGAATGATGAAGAGTGTATGAAGTTTACTATTACATCAGGTAAGAGGTATCATAAGATCATTCAGAATGACTATCATCATGGCAAATATGAGAGTGCAGGGGTTCATGCTTTTGTTGACAAAATGACTGGAGAGGTGTACAAACCTGCTTCATGGAAAGCACCTGCTAAACACGTTAGATTTGATATGAGAGACATCAATCAACGTGATTGGATGTTGGCAAACTGTGATTGGTCGGGTGGTTATCTGTACATCAGGTAATACCCACACCTATCTAAATAATCAAAGAGTAACATAAATTATGGGATACGATTCACTAACATCAGACACAGAGGCACTTACTAAAACTAAGTTGCAACAAGTAGATAGACTGAAGAAACAGTTAAATGCAGCAATGCGAACCATTGGTAATCTTGATGAGAGATTGACTACCTTAGAGTCAATGGTTAATGCTGCCCTGTATAAACAACAAGAGGATATTAAGACTCTCATTGCAGAGGTCAATGCCCTTAAGGGTAATGTAGAACTAGACAAGGCATCTAATAAGTTTGATATGGATGCAATGCCTGCTGATGCACCAGGCGCCCCTCCAGTTGGATAACTGGCACACAGGTGGTTGCAGGGGACTCTGAACCCATTATAATAAGAGAGTAAACACAAGAGACCAAATGCAACTCACAGCAGGATCAATGACCGTAGAGTTTCGCCCACACAACATTTTGAGTGAGAAATTTGTCTATACTCTCAAACTGAAGAACAAGTGGGGCGAGGTTAATGCTATGTCAATGCGTTTGATGAACAAACGAGAAATGACTGAGACAATCAATGCACGCCTTGACATTGGTTATCAGGTGACAGATTTCCTGACTGAACCACAAGAATACTCGCCTGCAAGTTGCTGAGTTTAATGTGTTGATTATTTTTTGTAAATTTTGATTATTAAGACAATGACCCCACAAGAGTTTGAAGAAAATGCTCAAATGTTCTCGGGCGATCCTGAGTGGACACTTGGAGTTGAAGAGTTTGAAGGACTTGAACAAGATGATTGGTTGATGGACATCAACGGAGTCAAAGAGGAGTTCGATCCTGAGACTCAAAAACTGTTGGCACAGTTCTGAAACTGGCACAAGACCCCATGCAGGGGTCTTTTTTTATTCTATAATATGATTATTGAGACAACTGACTATGCAACTTCGTGACCATCAAAAAAACATAATTGATACTATGCAACACAAGTGGGGGCAGGTTCTTGTACCCACAGGTGGCGGTAAAACAATGTGTATGATTATGGACGCTAAGTGGCGATTCAGTATGCCTATTCCGCAGACTATTATTGTTGTTGCTCCTAGAATCTTACTTGCACAACAGTTGTGCGAGGAGTTCCTAGAACAGATTGATAATGTCGAGGTACTTCATGTTCATAGCGGAGAGACTAACTATAAGACTACTACTGACCCAAAAGAGATTCAAGAGTGGCATCATAACAGTACAAGGAATCAGTTGATCTTTACAACATATCACTCACTTCACAAAGTCGCAGGGGATGTTGAAGCAGACACAGTATATTATGATGAGGCACACAATTCAGTTCAAAAGAACTTCTTTGAGAGTGTCAAGAATCGCTCTAACATCACTAGACGTAAGTTTTACTTCACTGCCACACCTAAACATCATACATCACAAGAGAGAGGCATGAACAATGTCAAGGTGTATGGTAATGTTATTGCAGAGATCCCTGCTCCAGAGTTGATTGAAAAGGGTTACATTGTACCGCCTAAAGTCAAGTCAGTCAAGTATCCTATCGGGTTCTATGAGTCAGTCGAGGAGATTGACAGGTGTATGATTCTTGACGCTCTCAAGAATGAGGATCATATGGACAAAGTATTGGTCACTGCTAAGTCTAGTAAGAACATTCACAAGTTGATTACTCAAACTGATTTCATGGCAGTATGTCACTCTATGAAATACAATGTAATGTGGATTACATCAAAGTATGGTGCTATCATCAATGGTAAGAAGGTCACTCGCAAGACATTCTTCAATTTGATGAACAAGTGGGGTGCTGACCCTGACAAGAAGTTTATCATGTTTCATCATTCTATTCTCTCAGAGGGTATGAATGTGAGCGGATTGACTGCTTGTATTCTATTGAGAAATCTTGATCTAATCACTATGGCACAGACTATTGGTCGAGTCATTCGACTACATAAGGAAGATGCACTTAAGATTAGTACAGGTGCTCTTAAACCCAACATCAATGGAAGTGGTTATGTAAAACCATTTGGCAAGATGTTTGTACCAGTTTACAGCAATGTGGGTATTGGTACAGAACGTCGCCTCCAGTCAGTTGTTGACACTATCTTTACTAAAGGAGAGTCACAGGTATCAAGGGCGACAAGGTAGTTGCAAATAATTTAATATTATAGTATAATCAAACTACATGGTAACTAAAACCAATGGCACAAATTGACAAAATCAGAGCACAATGCCTTGCAGTCATGGAAGAGCAGTTCGCCACACAGATGAGTAAACTGGTGGACAAAGTGCGACTTGAGGACGCTGAAGCATTAGTACAGGAAATGATGATTGAGGCAGATGATTTTGATGATGCAGATTTATTCCTTGATGACATCACAGATTGGACTGATTCAGACATCGCTAACATTACATTTCAGGACATAAATGATGTTGAGGTGGATAGAGATTAGTAAGGAATCAAGACAGACTAAAAAAGATCTAATGAAATTGGTGTATCCTGACCACTTGAAATTTCTGAAGAAACTTAAAGCAGAGTTGAAGAGAGACAAGGGTATAAAACCAAGACGCAAATCAAGAAAAAACTATAAGCACAAATGAACGGTCAATCTCTACATCTATTTGGGTTTCCTATCACCAAATTTGTGATAGAAGATTGGAGTGAAAAGAAATCTAAACTATTAAACTTAATAGATTTTACTGGTGATGATATTCAAAAGTTTGATTACTTTGAACAAGATTATGAGTGCCAGACTGATTACTATAAGTATCAGACTTCAGCACCATATCTTATGGAGTTTCATCAGATATTGGAAACTGATTTAGATAAGTTAGTTAGTGACTACACACAGATATTGAGTGATAGATACCGAGGAGATTGCCCTTTCAAAGGTATTGAGGATTGGCAACTATGGTCACAGAGATATGATATTGGACAATTTCATGGTGCCCATAATCATGGTCTAATGAATATATCATGTGTATTATATGTTGAGTTTGATGCAGAAGAGCATTTCCCTACTACATTTTATAGTCCTAATCCTAATCCTTTTTATGGTACAATAGATAAGATTGCTCCTCCAGTAAATGAAGGTGAGATTCTAACTTTCCCCTCTGTATTGTTACATGAATCGCCAGTATCTAAATCAAATAAACAGAGAACAATCATGTCGTTTAACATACCTATGAGGTAAGATGTACAAGATCAATGTAACACTAACTGACAAGCAATTCAACTTGTTAAGTGAAGCATTATTTTTCTATTCTGAAGAGAAAGATGATGACAACCTATCTAATTCTATCGAAGAGTTAGAAGATTTAATTGATATTTCAACTACTAAAGTACACAGAAATAGACAATTTCTCAACCCAGAGTGTGACATTTAATAAACTGGCACACAGGTGGTTGTAAACCTATATCAATGTAGTATTATATAAATGTGGAGGGAAGAGTTAGTACTCACACCTTCAAGGTAGCGGATACCACACCAGAATACGCTTTTAATTTGAACTTAGGTCTAAGTTGAGTGAAGCACCTCTTGACCTTTCTTCCACACTCTCTTACATACACTAAGGTATCCATTGGGTTAGGTGTGAGTCCTAACAGAAAAGAAGTCAATGAGTGTAAATCCTTAACCCTTTAACTGACAAATTGTGACTGCACTTCCAGACGATTTTATTCACCAACCACCTAAAGGATACCGCTATGAGTCGATACAATTTAAAACTAATGTGGATGCTATCTGGACTGTATCTGATTATAGGTTTCTTTACAATAATGGTGATGAATCTCGTTGTATCTGGGGATTCGTCAAGCATAAGAGAACAAAGAGAAGCAGTACGCACACTTACCACGCCCCCATCAACTCAAATAAAATAGGCAAGGAAGTATCCATAGAAGATACCTCGCCTTATACAGCAATGCAACTTAAGTTGACCCCACTGGAAAAATTCTTTGTGTGACAGTCTATAAACTGGTACAGAGAGGGTTGTTTTCCTGTTGGCATGGTGTATAATGGTAGTATGAAGAACAAACACCTAGAACACCCAGAGGACAGCATCCTGACCCTTGGCAAGGAGGGTGCTATTGACGTAATCAAGTTTTTGAAGAGCAAGAGAAATCAAATATCAGTCAAATATGATGGTGCTCCCGCTGTCGTCTATGGAGTCAACCCTGAGAATGGTAGATTCTTTGTTGGTACTAAATCAGTATTCAATAAGAAGAAGATCAAGATAAACTATACTCATGATGACATTGAAACTAATCATGGACATATCCCAAACGTAGCAAGTATTCTACACACTTGCCTTGAGACCCTACCCACAGAGAATGGGGTATATCAATGCGACTTCATTGGTTATGGTGGTAATGATACTTACAAACCTAACACAATCACCTACAAATTTGATAAAGTAATCAAACAATCAGTGGTTGTAGCGACTCATACTCAATATATTGGTGCAACTATTCAAGAATTAGATGCAGTATTCCATTATAGGACTAATAATTATAGGAATCTCGACTGTACCAACTTGAGACACTATCAAGTTGATACTCATGCTAGTATGGGCGCCCGATCAAACCGCTTAAATGCAAAGATCGAACTTTTGCTAATTCTTATTCGCACGTTGGTACGATTCACCGAGTTCCCCACGCTCAAGGAAGGAAAAACACTAAAGGTAATCGTCAACAGTTATGTGAGGGAAGGCAAGAAACTTAACCCAGACCAACTTGCAAGTGATACAGGATATTCAAAAAACCTATTTCACCTGTATAATATGATTATCGAAGTTAAGGAACTATTGATGCAAGGCATCACTACGTCACAAGATGTAGAGTGTCTTATTGATGGTCAACCCTATGAACATGAGGGTTATGTGATGACTAACAAACATGGTACATACAAACTTGTCAAACGTCAACGCTTCAGTTATGCAAACTTTAACATGAAAAAGACATGGGGTGTGCCAGTTGAATAAGTGGCACACAGGTGGTTGTAATCCTATTTTATCATACTATAATATAAACATATAAGG
>MDSX01029698.1_pt1 | contig 11612 bp, 9 predicted proteins | sample 811141 | NCBI WGS metagenome assembly MDSX01 (sample SAMN05326642, study PRJNA326480) | marine metagenome | isolation source: seawater | place: Atlantic Ocean: South East | collected 2010
ATACCCTTCTTGAACGTCTGCTTTTAAAGATTTGTATTGCTCGATCATTTCATCTTCATTATCTATAGTCAGACTGAGCGGGATAAACGACAGAAGTTTAATTCTGAAGGTGGCAGGATAAGTGAACTTGTTAGCAATCGCTTTGAAATCCCCAACCATGAAATCATCCACGTAAGCAGAATAGGCACTTTTTATTTTGTCTTTGTCGGTCTCTTCGTGATGATCAGCAAGTACATAAGAAGTAATCAGTAGAGACAGGATTGTAGCTATTATTCTTTTCATTCTGATTCCTATGAAGGTGTGTCTGGAAAAAAACCATAAACAGCATTTTTCATCATTCAGAAAAGTATCATTATCCCCGGAAGTTGCTCGAAATCCCAACGATTGCCTTTACATCTACTTTATCGATTTAGCCAGAAGGAATGATTGTCTGCCTAGACGTTAAACATTTTGTATACTCGAGACTTTAGGAGATCTGTTATGAATTGGGAAGCATTAGGCGCTATCGCTGAACTTCTTGGAGCGATCGGAGTTATAGCAACGCTTCTTTACTTGTCTCGCCAAATAGAAAACAACAGCAAGCAATTGGAAGGGGCTGCAACCATCGCAGTCCATACTTATGAACGCTCTCTGATTGAAGGTCTTTATGAAAACCCTCAACTTTGGGAGATTGTGAAGAAAGGGAACGCAGATTGGGACTCTTTGACACCGGAGGAGCAATCTTATGCTGGTCTTTGGAATATAAAAGAGACTGGCTATTGGGAAATGGCCTACCGACTTCATCAGCAGGGCGCTCTAAACCCCGATGTTTACATAGCAAAAGAAAGCTATTACCTAGAATTTTATCAGTCGAAAGGTAGGAAAAAGTGGTGGGATGAACATCACACGTTGCTGCAATCTCGCGATTTCTACGAAGATATGAGTGCCAAGCTAAAAACAGCTTCTTCGAAATCAAATGACTTTAAAGAAAAACATTCTTATTGGGTTAATGATGAAAAAGACTGAGGTGGCAAGAGAGAAAAATAGATGACATATTTCGAAGAACTGCGATCTATGGTCATTGCTGATATTCAGTCAAATTTAGGGCTCAGTGGAGAGGTCATCCTTTAGGTGGTCAAGGACTGCCATGGTGCTGATCTGCTGGCTTACAGACTGTTGGGATGATCGCTTAGCAGAAATAAAAAAAAACTGGAATGAGAGCGTTTAGTTATTTCCTTCAAACCTGTCACAGAATGATGCTTAGTCAAGGCCGAGCAAAGATATTGCCAGCCGCAAGGACTTGAAATTATCAAGTTTATGAACGGTTCGCTAGGAACTCACGGCACCTCGAATCACCCGCGTCTTGGAAATCTTCAGAAGGACCCTTGAGTATGGAACTGCTATTAACCAAAGGGCCAACCCGCTGGGATAACTCTGACCGCGACAGAAGCACTTTTTTGTGGGCCGATTTGCCGGAATTTTAAGCGGTATAAATGACTTTAATTAAACAGTAAATTTTTGTAACAAAGGCCGTAACAAAAGCAAATTTATTAACCCAATTAGTCATTACTCATCGAACACTTAGAGATCATTCTCAATTTCCGCCGCCAGATAAAATTATTGGACACTATAGGTCGTACTTTCTGAGCCACGCAAGCAACAGCTTGTTTGCTTTCTCGGGTGCTTCTTGATGTAAAAAATGGCCTGCTCCTCTTATTCTCTCCACGCTAAGTCCTCCAGGAAAATCATCAGGGCGCGCAGCCGAATCGTATAGTTTGGCCGACATGCAGCCATCGTCCCAGCCCCCTATTGCTAGAGTTGGTGTGAGTGTCTTCAGCGCCATCGTGTTTTTGATGTTTTTAGCTTGAGCACTGCTGCTGTCAAAACTGTGCCTATAGTAAGTCAAAGCTGCTTCTTTCACTCCTGGTTGCCTGAACGTTTGTTTGATGGACTCCAGAGTCCGTTCGGGGATATCCCAGGTTGGAGACCAGTCGTGCCAGAGCTTCTCGATGAATTTCCAGTCTGATCGCTCCACCCACCAATCCGATAAGCCTCGCAATTGAAAAAACATTGTGTACCAGGATAGGAGAATTTGCCTTGGATTTTTACGAATCGCAACAGACAGGCCTTGTAAGGGAGGAATGGCAAAGGTGGTTAGCGAGAGCAGGCGGTCAGGAACGGTATTTGCCGTCAGGTAACCAATCACAGCTCCCCAATCATGTCCGACTAGATGGACTTTCTCTTCGCCGAGTTGATCAACCCAAGTAAGTACGTCTTCCACCATATGATTGAGGTGATAGTCACCATCAGCAGGCTGCGACTGCAGCTCATAACCTCGCATCATTGGTACGACGACACGATAACCAGCATCAACGAGCGTCGGTATTTGTTGGTCGTAGGAGTGATAGTTGTCCGGAAAGCCATGCAAACACAGCACCAACGGACCACTTCCGTCTTCAAACGCAGAAAACCTCAGCTGATTGTTCTTGAGGATTATTTGCTTCACAGCCTGCCCTGGATAGGAAAGGCCGTGGTCGGAAAGTATTGCATTTCAATATCCGAGTGCTGATGCATACCTATCGCGGTGAAAGCCTGCATTGCCATAACGCCCTTCCAAAGCTCTTGCTCGTTTGAGATAGAAACCTGCATCAAATTCGTCGGTCATACCTATACCGCCATGAATCTGGATTAACTGCGTCGACATTTCATGCAGATAATCGCTCAAACGTGATTTTGAGAGTGAGCACATCTGCGGGATGTTGTGCGCTTCTTCATCGATGGCTTGCAACGCAGCCTCGGCACATGAACGAGCAAGCTCGAGCCCTGTGAACAAGGCTGCGGCTCGATGGCCAAGCGCCTGAAAAGATCCAATGACCTCTCCAAATTGCTCACGCGTTTTCAAATACTCCAACGTCATATCGAAGGCTTGCGCAGCGCAGCCCAGCATTTCTGCACCGAGACCGGCTCGTGCTCGATCGAGAATGGCATCTAGGGGCTCCCAACCCTGATCAAGGACACCCAAAACAGCGTCGACTGGAACTTCTACACCCTCGAAGGAGATGTTGGCGTAGCCACGACTGTCCATTGTCGAGATTAACTCGCGCTTGAGCCCTGGAGAATCTGCAGGAATCAAAAACAGTGTAATCCCGTTAGTATCTCCTTTTTCACCACTTGTTCTGGTGGCAACAACAAACGTTGTGGCAGCCATACCTTCCAGCACAAAGCCTTTTTTTCCATTCAGTCTGTATCCCGCGTCGGTGACCTGAGCTTTTAGTGAGATATCGGCGGGTGCATGTTGGTTCGATTCATCAATAGCCAGTGTCAGAATTTCACTGCCGTCAACTATTTTGGGTAGAAAGGTCTGTTTCTGCGTACCGCTACCAGCAATGTTAAGCGCCGTTGCGCCGACTAGAGCCGAGGCAAAGAGCGGTGATGCTGTAAGGTGACGCCCAAGTTCCTCCAACACGATGCCAAAAGCCAGGTAGTCCAGATCAGACCCGCCATATTCTTCTGGGACTAGGATACCGGTCCATCCCATCTCGATGATTTCCGACCAGGTTTGCGCATCAAAGCGTTGTTCAATGCAGCTGTCGCGCATGGCGCGAAACTTGTTCACTGGTGCTTGTTTGCTTGCCCAGATTTTTGCCTGGTCACGCATTAGTGTTTGTTCATCAGTCAGTGCTGCCAATGTTGTTACTCCCACTGCTCAGTTGTGAAACTTGCTCAGCCTTGCTGGGTCGTTTCGGGTAATCCCAAAATGTTTTTGGAAATGATGTTGTATTGAACTTCGAAAGATCCCCCGGCAATGGAAGATGCCATGCCGTAAAGCCAAGCTCTCACTGTTTCCAACTCTTTCGCGTCAAAAGTATCGCCTTCCCAGCCGAGACCCTGGTCGCCCATGATCTCAAGTGTGAGGTCAGCACGAGTCTGAGAAACGTTTGTCGCTGAATTTTTTAGGATTGAGGCAGCAGCAGAAACCTCAACTTTACCTTTTGCTTCTGCAGCAATTCGAGCGAGTGTGAGTGAATGCGCCTGACGATCTATCAAGTGCTTGGTCAGCCGTTGCCGGAGATCACCGTCATTGAGTTTGCCATCGCCGTCGACACCGATATAGCGCTTGGCGAGGTCTTGCATTGGCTCGGACCTAAACCCAGCCGTTCGGGCGCCAATCTGGCTTTGCCTTTCATGTTGCAACAGGCGCTTAACGACACTCCAGCCTTCGTTGAGCGGACCCAGAAGATCTGACTTTTCAGCGATGGCGTCATTGAAGAATGTCTCGCAGAATGCCGATGCACCTGAAATGAGTTTAATCGGCTGGGGGTCGACACCCTCCTGGTCCATCGGCAGCATGACAAAGCTAATGCCATTTCTCTTTTTTGCATCCGGGTCAGTTCTCACTACCGCACCACACCACTGGGATTGATGTGCGCCCGAGGTCCAGATTTTTGAACCATTGACCACGTAATGATCGCCGTCATCGACGGCGCGGGTGCGCAGTGACGCAAGATCTGATCCAGCGCCGGGCTCTGACAACCCGAGGCACCATTTTACCTCACCGCGAGCGATGGGAATGAGGTGCCGGATTTTTTGTTCCTCAGTGCCGTAGTCCAAGATGGTTGGCCCCACCATGGTCACGCCCATCAGTGCGATACCAGGAATTGGGTTAAACGCATCGGCGTTGGATAGCTCGTCATTAATGGTGCGTTCTTCCCGCTGGCCTAAACCCGCTCCGCCATATTCTTTGGGCCAGGTTGGCGCGCCCCAACCTTTTTCTGCGAGTCTCTGACGCCAGAGGTCATGATCGTCTTCAAGTGCTGCGGCATAGCCAACCGTTGCCGGATTCTGCCCTTTCAGAGTGCTTGGGAAATTATCTTTTATCCAGTCTTTGACGCCAGCTCGAAAATTCTGATTTTGTTCGCTCATGTTGGCTGCTTCCCTTTTCTAAATCGTTCCAGTGTTATTCGTTAGCGCATCTTATTCTTGATGCGTTCTCGACCATGTCTGACCGTAAGGTGTCGTTATACAATATTTCGTCATACAATACGGGTGTTCTTTTTTCCCCAATATCGATCCTTGAGTAATCGCTTGTACAACTTGCCGGTCGGCAGCCGCGGTAGCTCGGCTTCGAAATCAATGCTCCTTGGGCACTTGTAGTGCGCAACGTACTCGCGAACATACGCCATCAGTTCTGCTGCCAAAGCATCACTTGGCTCGATGCCCTCTGCTGGTTGCACGACTGCCTTTACTTCTTCACCCATTTCTTCGTTTGGCACTCCAAACACGGCGATATCTGCGATTTTTGGATGCATGGTTAGTGCGTCTTCGATTTCCTGCGGGTAGATGTTGACCCCACCGGAGATGATCATGAAGGTGGCTCTGTCGGTCAGGTAAAGAAATCCATCATTATCTACATATCCAACATCACCCAACGCGCTCCAGTTGGCATGCTCTGGGTGTTGTACATCTTTCGTCTTACCCTCGTCGTTAAGATAGCTAAACGGCAACTGGGGCAATTCAAAGTAAACCAGACCTGGTTCACCGTTGGGGAGTTCGTTACCTTCCTCATCACAAATGTGAATCGTGCCGAGAATGGACTGACCGACGGTACCCGGTTTAGCCAGCCAAGCTTCGGGGGTCACATGAGTAAAACCGTTACCCTCAGTGCCAGCGTAGTACTCGTAGATAATCGGCCCCCACCAATCAAGCATTTTCTGTTTTACCTCACGAGGACAGGGTGCTGCCGCATGAACGGCGACCTTCAAGGACGATAAGTCAAAAACTTTCCGTTCTGCTTCATCAATCTTCAACATGCGGCTAAACATGGTCGGTACCCACTGGCTATGAGTTACCTGATGGTCCTGAATTGCCTGCAGGGCCTGCAGTTCGTTGAATTTGGGTAGCATGATCACTGTGCCGCCCAGTGCCTGCACGCCCGTGCAGAACCCGACCGGTGCCGAATGATAGAGTGGCGCAGGCGAAAGATAGACCGTATTTTGATCGAAACCCCAGAGGCTCTTTTGCAAGCCTCCAAGTACGCCGCTGTCGTCTGAAATTAAGGATGAAGGTAGCGGTTTGAGAATACCCTTGGGCCGGCCAGTGGTGCCGGAACTATACAACATGAAGGTTCCTGCCGGTTCTTCATCCAAGTTTTTGGCCGGGTGTACCGAGATCGATTCGCTATAGTCTTCGTACCCCTCGACTGCCCCATCCACCATAAACCAGCGTTTAACAGCGGGACAACGCGCGGGAAGTTTGGCGGCAACTGCCGAGAGCTGGTTTGAACTGACCAGAACCTGCGATTCCGAGTTGTCGACAATGTAAGCAGCTTCGTCCTCAGTCAGATACTGGTTCACCGTAGACAGGTACAATCCGGAACGTAGCGCAGCCCAGACGACTTCAAAAAACGCGAGATTATTCTCCATGAAAATGGATATGTGATCGCCTTTTCGTAAGCCCTGATACCACATTAACTGCGCCAACTGATTTGATCTGTCATCGAGTTGTTGGTATGTCACAGATTCACCCGTCGAGGCGTGCACGACCGCAGGCTTGTTGGGAAATACTTTCGACCAGTGTCCTGGGTACATGACACGACTCCTGTTTAGTCCGGTTCATCAACGACAGAGGACTCTCTGTCAGCATACAACTATGATACTAATATATCGCAACCACTTTAACAATTTCAATCTGTACGCTCAGAATTCCGGATACTCTCCTCTATATCGAATTATAAAAATTCCGCAAATATGGCGGGATATTCCTCTTTTAAGCATCAAGCAGCGGTCTGTCTTACAAGAAATGGCCCGAGCGAGTTTACATTTTCAGCAATAAACATGATACTAGTTAACAAACCCTAATTCCGAAGGTCAAAATGAATACCAGAAAAAAATATGATGGATTAATGTTTGATGCTGACAATCACTACTACGAAGCAGAAGACGCTTTTACTCGCTACGTGCCGGTCCGCATGCAGCGTCGCTGTGTCCAGTGGATTGAAATGAAGGACGGTAAAAGACATCATCTGGTCGCCGGTAAGATTAATCATTCCGTAGGTAACCCGACCTTCAACCCAGTTTCAAAACCTGGCGTTCTTCGCGAGTACTATCACGGTAACCCAAGGGGTAAAACATTCGTTGAACTGACCCATGGTTCACTGGAGCCAATGCCACCTGAATATATGGACCGGGATGCGAGAGTCGAAAGAATCAAGGAACAGGGTCTCGAGGGTGCATGGTTGTTCCCAACTGCTGGAATTCTGTATGAACAGCCCATGGTTCACGATATCGATGCGATGTGCACCCTGTTTGAAGGCTTCAACCGCTGGCTCGATGATGACTGGGGGTTCAACTACAAAGACAAACTGTTTGCTGCGCCCTACATCACTCTTGCAGATGTGGACTTTGCGTGTCGCGAATTGGAGTGGGCGTTGGAACGGGATGCCCGCGTATTGGTGATGCGACCTTCTGCTGTCTGTACGCGTGATGGTTATTTTGCTGCATCAGATGAACGCTTTGATCCTTTTTGGGCAAGAGTCAACGAAGCCGGGATTACCGTCGTTGCGCATGTTGGTGCGAATAACTATTCAGCAAATGGTTACGGTGGGAATGCTGCGCTGCAAGCACTTGGCGGTGGACGCAAACCCACAGTAGCTGGTCTGATTGGCGAACGCGCTATCTACGATTTTCTGTTAACACTCGCCTATGACAAGCTTTTTGAGCGTTTTCCTAACCTGCGCATTGCTTCAGTTGAAAACGGCTCTGCATTTTTGGCTGATCTTTTTGTCAAACTGGAACACTCAAAAATCAAGATGCCAAAATACTATGATCAGGACCCTGGTGAATTGTTCCGGCGACATGTGTGGATCAATCCTTTTTGGGAAGACAAGATCTCAGATGTGATCAAACATATGGGAGCAGACCGCGTGCTTTTCGGGTCAGACTGGCCTCATATGGAAGGCCTGGAGCATCCGCAGAACATCTTTGACGAGCTTGATGGTGTTGATTCGGATCACGAGAAGCTGTTCTTGCATGACAATGCAGCTGCGTTGAATCGACGTCAAGCTGTATAGGAAAACCGAAGGGAGAATTATATGAAGCTTGGATTAAGTATTGGCTATTCAGGCGGTGAGATGAGATTGCCTGTTGAGAAGGTTCAACTGGCAGAGAGACTGGGCTATGACTCCGTATGGACCGCTGAAGCCTACGGTTCCGATGCTTTATCGCCGCTCGCTTATCTCGCAGCAAAAACCGAGCGCATCAAGCTAGGCACCGGCGTCATACAATTGGCGGGAAGAACCCCCGCTAATGCTGCAATGACTGTCGCGACAATCGATGCACTAGCGGGAGGCAATCGCGTGATTTGTGGCATTGGGGTATCGGGTCCGCAGATTGTCGAGGGCTGGTACGGTCAACCCTGGGGTCGCCCTTACTACAGGCTAAAAGACTACGTGACTATCATGCAGAAGATTTTTGCGCGTGAAGAACCTGTGACACACGAAGGCAAAGAGATATCCCTGCCTTATATGGGTAACGGCAGCCTCGGCGTTGGCAAGCCCTTGAAATCCATCTTGCACATGAACCCCATCCCTATCTGGCTTGGCACAGGTATGGAATCAACGGTCAGGATGACAGCTGAGATAGCTGACGGCTGGTTGCCGCTCGGCTTGGTTCCCGAAACGTGCAAAGTCTATGAGCCCTGGATAGAAGAGGGCCTGAAAAAGGCAGACAAGAACAGATCACAGTTTGAGATACAGGGCGGTGCTGCAGTTATCGTGACAGACGACGTGAAGACATCAATGAACCGCCTTAAACCAAACATTGCACTCTACGTCGGCGGCATGGGTCACAAAACGAAAAATTTTCACAAGGAAATGATGATCCGCAGGGGCTTCGGTGATGCCGCGGAACGCATACAGGAATTGTATCTGGCAAAAAACAAACGCGAAGCGATTGAAGCTGTACCGGACGAGTTTGTTGATCAGGGTGCACTTATTGGCGATAGAACAAGAATTCAAAAACGCTTCAGGGACTGGGAAGACAGCGGTATCACTGGACTCACCGTGAGCGGAAACGAAGAAGCTCTGCGCCTGATGGCGGAATTAGCCAGACTGAATATCGAACCAAATTCCTAACAACAAAAACATAAGGATTAAAAAATGAGCGGATCATCGGATGACAAGAAAAAATCAGACCATCGCACGGTAAAATGGTCACCGCCCTATCGCAGGGAAAACGTAGAGATGCCGGAATTTGATCTCATCGAAATCGAGCGCGATGCGCCAATCGGTAGAATCGTGCTCAACTCGCCAGAGAAGCGAAACCCGTTAGGTTATGAACGGCTTTTGCAAATAGAAATGGCAGCGAAGCTACTTGAACTCGATGATGAAATTCGCGTGATAATCATCAAAGGCCAGGGACCAAGTTTTTGTGCTGGTTACGATATTACGCCGGTGAAGAAAGGTGAACGACAGCGAAACATGCCACCAGGCGGCTATATCAATCCCAAGCGCGATAGGCTCTGGCAGTCCTACGATCTTGAGCATGCACGGGTTTATATGACCCTATTCGATCTGCAAAAGCCAGTCATTGCGCAAATTCAAGGCGCTTGTCTTGCCGGTGGTTCCGAGCTTGCAGGCTTCTGCGATCTGAGAGTTGTTGCTGATGATGCAAAAATCGGCTGGCCCGTTGGTCGCAACTGGTCACCGGGTAACCTGCAATACATCCCATGGTTAGTCGGCATGACTAAAGCGAAATACTATATGTTTACCTCAGAGCCCATGAGCGGTCTTGAGGCCGTGCAATGCCAATGGGCATCGGAATCAGTGCCTGAAGAGAAGCTCGAAGAACGCACTGAAGAACTCGCAAACCTGATTGCGCTGACCCCCACTGACCTGATTATGATGACCAAGCGAAGCATCAACCGCCAGTTCGAAGTCATGGGCTTCAAAACCGGTATTGCTGCCAGTGTTGACCTCCTCGCACTTTCGAGCTTTCGAGAACAAGGGCTCTATGCTCGCAGATCAGAGAATGGAGAAGGTGGTGATGAATTTATGCGCAGGGCTCAACAGGATGGCCTTAAAGAAGCCCTTAAGTGGCGTGAAGAGAAATTTGGTAACAGCTATCGAGAGCCTGACCAAGACGAGTAGCCGCTACCGGAAAAGAGAAAACAATCCGATTGAATTGGTGGCATAATGAGCGCCGAAAGTTTACATAAGACAATAATGTTGTATGGCGAATTATGTTCGACCAGACCATATTGAATCAGCAAGGGTCAACAAATATACGATGCAAGATACAGCTCCCGCCAACGAAAGGGCTGCAATAAAGATTGCAAGAGATATCGTGGGAGATATCCAGGAACGAGCTTTACGACCGGGAACAAAACTTGACCCTGAGCATGTAATGATTCAGAAGTTCGGCGTTTCTCGCGCTACCGTTAGAGAGGCCTTGAGGTTTCTCGAGCTTCAGGGAACGCTGAGGATTAAAGCTGGTCCTGGCGGAGGTCCGGTTGTGAGTGTGCCTGACATAGACAACTTGACCAGCGCAATCTCGCTTCAGCTGCAGTTTGCAAATGCTTCTTTTAAAACAGTTCTCGATGCGAGAAGGTCCGTCTATTCTTCACTCGTTGCAGAGGCGGCAGAGAATGCAGACCATCAGGATCTGGTCAATCTGCGAAACTGTGTTGAACGCCTGAAAGAAGCTGTCAGCGACCCTGACGAACACACACGCGAAGCCCGACGTTTCTATGAACTGATTGCTACAGCATCAAAGAATCTCGTGCTTGGTTTTCTCGTTAACGCTTTACACCGGATGTCTCAACACTCTGGCATCGTATTCGACCTGGACCATCGGCGCGCACATGCAAAGAATTCAAGACTCATTTTGGATGCAATTGAAGCAGGGGAATCCGAAGCAGCACGTTTGATGTCACAGCGGATGCACAGCGCAGCAAAACGCTATTGGGAGAAGCACGCGCCGGAGTTGCTGGAAATGCCAGTGTCCTGGATAACCTGACAAGCTGGCCTGTCGGTTATCTGATCGACGCCATCATAAACGGCTTCCCCCACGTACCAGACGCCCCGGCCGAGCACCCGTGTCCTGATCCCGGCGGCGAGTGATAACGCCATTCAACAGTGTGGCTTCATACCCGGAAATCTTCTGTAACAACCGTGCGCCACCGGCTGGCAAATCAGCATGAGAAACGGGCATATCGACAGATAGCGCATTCATGTCGATAACATTGATGTCGGCGCGCATGCCAGCCTGCAATGCCCCGCGGTCCTTGAGCCCGTAGAGCAACGCATTGCGACGCGTTTGCTTTTCGACGATGAACTCGATCGGCAGGCCTTCCCCGCGTGTACGCCCTCCAGCCCAATGTTTAAGCTGTGTTGTTGGCATTGATCCATCCGCGATAAGGTGTACGTGGGCACCAGCATCGGCTAACCCGGTGACAGTTTCAGGATGAGCTAGCATTTCACGCACAACATTGAGATTTCCATCCCGGTAGTTAGCACTCAGTATTGCCGCAAAACCGGTGCCCCCGTTTTCAATCAGATAGTCATAAAGCACGTCTTCAATAGGTTTACCTGTTCGCGAAGCACGGCCACCAAGTGAATCTTCAACTTTGGGCTCATA
>MDSX01081665.1_pt1 | contig 11611 bp, 19 predicted proteins | sample 811141 | NCBI WGS metagenome assembly MDSX01 (sample SAMN05326642, study PRJNA326480) | marine metagenome | isolation source: seawater | place: Atlantic Ocean: South East | collected 2010
CAGTTTTAGCTAACAAGCTTAAGAGAGAAAAGCCTAGAGCATTTAGAATAGATGGTGACGATATGAGAGAGTTATTCTCTAATAAAGATTACTCTATTAATGGTAGAGTTATAAATGTAGGTACAGCTCAACGTATAGCTCAGTATCTTAACAACCAAGGCAAAGATGTTATAGTTTCTTTAGTAGCACCTTATATTGATCAAAGAGAGGATTTTAAAGCTCTTATGGGTGATCAGATTATGGAGTTTTACGTACATACTACTGAATCAAGAGAAAGAGATCATTTTAAAGCTATTGCTTATACTCCTCCTCTTGCTAACTTTGTAGATATTGATACTACTTATGACACAGAAGAACAATCATTTGAAAAAGTTTTAGAAGCAATACATGGATAAAAAAAATACATATTTTGTTGATATCGATGGAACGATATTTATTTATAGAAAGTTTGAAACATACGAAACTTCGGAAGCACAGGTTATTAAAAGTACCAAGCAGTACTTACAGCAAGTGAATGATGAAGGTCATATGATCATTCTTACTACAGCTCGACCAGAATATTTAAGGGAGCATACAGAACATGAATTAGCTAAAAACGGTATACCATATCATAAATTAATAATGCAAATTGAAAGAGGCCCTAGGTATTTAATCAATGACATGGATCCTAAAAAACCTGGAGATAGAGCAATTGCAATTAATGTAAAAAGAGATGAAGGTATATAGTTTATTTATAGGAAGATGGCAACCATGGCATTCCGGACATAGGTGGTTGATAGATCAGAGACTTAAAGAAGGTAAAAACGTTTGGATAGCAATACGTGATGTTGAACCAAACGAAAAACAACCTTGGACCCCTCATGAAGTTCTTATGAACTTATCTGAAGAGTTAAAAGACCTTTTAGAAGAAGGTAGAATAAAAATCACAATAGTACCAGATATCGAATCTATTAATTACGGTAGAGGTGTAGGTTATGAAGTTATAGAGCATGTACCTCCTCAGCAAGTAGGAGAAGTATCTGCTACTAAAATAAGAGAACAGATGAGAAAAGATGGAAAACTCGATTAAACTAATAACCTGTGTTAGTATTAAGTATGATATAGACCTAATATACCATTTCTGTAAACACTATTCTAAATTTAATATAGATTCTCACCATTTTATTTTACACAACGATGCAGATTTTGAACTTACAGAATATTTAGAGTTATTTCTACTTATTAAAAGTTCTGAATTAACCTTCGAAAAATGGGTAGGAGAGTTTAATTGTATTGAAAAGATAGGTAAGTTTAATAAGATTATAACTAATTCTAAGGAGTCTCATATACTTTTAACTGACATCGACGAATTCCAGAACCATGTAATACCTATACAGGGCGATTATATATGGGGAGACCTAGTGGATAGGGAACCTGAAGGAATGAAAGTAAAAAAAGTTACTGCTGAGAGTATTGCATTACAGTTTCCAATAAAAAGTAAAATTAGCAAATGGAATAATAGTATTAAACCTTGTTTATTTCCTTCTACTGAAAGATTACTTTCGTCGCATTTTATTACTAAACAGTATAATAACGAAAATACAATAGAAGTAGACCACTATAGGTGGACTAATACTAGATTACTAAAATCTAGAGAAAGATACAATATACATGCTAGACTTAATAAAGAAAATATAACTTTTCCAGGAGGATTTCCTGTAGATGCTAAAGAGAGCAGAAGAGTTGTTAGTAGATTAGAGACAAAAACTGCTATATAAATTATGAAAATTTACATTAATGGATGTTCTCACTCTAAATGTTATTTAGACATAGGTGTAGTAAGTTGGCCTCTTCTTATAAAATTGTTTTTTGATAAAGATTTTAGTTCTGTAAACAACGAAAACGATCTTTTAACTAAGTCACTCTTAAAAAGTAACATACTAACTACATATAGCAAATCTAAATACGTAGATGATAAATTTTATAGAAATAATTTTTTAAGGTTTATAGAAAATAGAAAAGAGTATTTCATAAGTGAAGCTAGTGATGCTAAAGGTAATGATTCTATTTTATATGAGACTATGGAATCACTACGTCATTTGAAGAATGCTGGTAAATTACCTGATATATGTATAATTCAATGGAGCGGTCATAGCAGAAACTTAATAAGCCCTATACTACCAGAATATTCTTATTTAAAGATACCTGGTGCTTACTCAAAAAAAAATAAATCTGAACATTTTACTAATTTTCGTTACTGTACTCCTGCAAACGAATACTGTAGCACCCAACTTCCTATTGAACCAGCTGCTTCTTTGAGATCTTTAAATAATATGGTAATATTACAAGATTACCTTAAATTACTTGAAATAAAATACGTTTTTATTAACTATTTCCCATTAGATTTACGTATTTCTGATTTATTTATATTAAAGGAGTTAGATTTAGATAGATTTGTTTCGTTTAATAATTCAACTCACCCTTTATTTGAAGGTTGGTTAGATAGTATAGTAAATAGTAATGGTGAATTAAATAAAGATCCTCAAGGACATCCCAATATCAATGGAATGAAATTAATATCATCAAAAGTTATAAAAAAAGTATAATGAAAATTTTAATAGTTTCTCCTCCTAGATGCGGTAGTACATCATTACTTAATAACCTTTGTGAGTTAACTAATTCTAAAAGAATAGCAGAGCCGTATACTAATCCTAAAGAACTTTTGACTAGAAAGCAAAATGAATATCCATTAAATTTAAATGGTAATTATATAGTAAAAATGGTATCCAATCAAGTACCTGAATCCTATAGAGAAGACTTCGAAAGTTTTATAACTTTAGTTTACAGAGAATATTCTAAAGTAATTCTATTAAGTAGGAGAAACTTACAAGAACACTTTGAAAGTTATATTAATTTAAGATCAAGACTTAATAAAAAAGACGTTCATGACAGTTGGTATATAGATGATATAAAACCTTTTTGTAATAGATTTGATATAGAAAAGTTTAAACTTAAAACTACCGTAGTAGATATTATTTCTAAAAAACTAAAAATACCAATAATATATTATGAAGATCTATACGGTAAAGATAGAAAAAAATCTCTTAAAATAATAGAAAGTCTAAATTTAAATATAGATAATAGTAAACTTAACGATAAATTGAATCCTATATTTAGATATAGACAATTTACAAAAAGACCGATACTATGAAACTTAAAGAAGAAAGTATTAACAAAGTTTTACACGAACTAAAAACACTACCTTCAGTTAAAGTCATTGAAAGGGATTGTTCTTATACTCGTACTATTTTTAATAGAAATGATTTTGGTTGGTTATTCGACGAAATAGAATCTTTTCTGCCTTCTAGATTAGGATTAAGAGATGAATTTAGAGGATGTAGATATGATCCAGGAGACTTTATGAATGAACATCGAGATGGAGATTATGCATACGCTGAATTAAGTGGCGGAATAGAACTAAATAGAGACTATGAAGGAGGGCAATTTATTATAGATTCAAAACCTTTAGAGTCAGAAGTAGGAGAACTTTTTACTTTCGGTAGATTTATTAAACATAGAATAAACAAACTTACTAATGGAACGAGATATTCTTTACACTTCCATATTATTAACCCAAAACAACTTTACCCTTTAATATAATGAAAGACTGGACTTTAGTTTATTGTTTTACGAAAAAATTATCTAAACTTGCCGAAGGCGAACAGGAAAAAAATTTTAATATAATATTAGACTGTTTAAAAAAATCTATCCAGTTAAATTCAAAATTTCATAAATTAAAATTATATACTGATGATTTTACTTATAATTTGGTTAAGGATCTAGATATTGAAACTAAAGTTATCGATTATTCTCGTTTTAGATTTATAGATGATATAAAAATACAAACTTTACCATTATTGGAAGACAACGAAGTACTAATCGACCCAGATATTTTCCTTTATAAAAAATTAGACGTAAAAGAAAGTTATGATTTAATATTAGAAAGAAAAGATCCTATAGACACCTGGTGGTACAAAGAAGAACAAGAATTAGCTGAACCGTTTGATTTTTCAAAACTTTTAAATTTCGTTTCTAAAAGTGGAACAGTAGGTAATATTGGTATAATGAAATTTTTTAACAAAAAATTTTTAAATGATTATATCGAAAGATACAACACTGTAAGAGACGTAGCAATGGCAGCAGAAGAAACACTATACCCATTCCCAAGATTTTCAGTCCTCTTAGGTCAACTTTTATTAAGAAATGTTGCCGATGATTTTAACTACAGTATTGGGTATAGCAAAGAGAATAAGAAAAATGAATACAAGCATCTATCAGGTCATAATAAATATAAAAGACATTTTTTAATAGATAGAAGAATAGGTATTAAAAAAACTATATTATAATGGTTTCATATAAAAGACACTTTGCAAAAACAATTAGTTGGAGAATTATTGGTACGTTAGATACTTTTTTACTATCTTGGTTTATTACAGGTAGTATAAAAATAGGAGCAACTATAGGAGGAGTAGAAGTAATAACTAAAATGATACTTTATTTTTTTCATGAAAGAATATGGTATAAATTTAGTAAGTACGGTATAAAAAAATGATCAAAGTAGGTATATCAGCATTTTATCACGACTCAGCAGTAGCTATATCTACAAACAATGTAGTTTTAGCAGCAGCTGAAGAAGAAAGGTTCACAGGAATAAAGCACGACCATAGCTTTCCTAAAAGAGCTCTTAATTTTTGCTTATCTGAAGTTGGAATTAAATTAAATAAAGTTAACGAAATACATTGGTATGAAAGCCCCGAAAAAAAAGACAATAGAGTCCGCACTACGTTTGCTAAAAAACCCTTCAAAACGTTTTTTCTTAACAGGAAGTATAAAAAATCCAAAAAGTCCCAAAATCCGAAAGATATTCTCGAATCTATGGGCTACACCGGCAAAATCATTTATCACGATCACCATGATAGTCACGCTGCTTTCTCTTACTACACTAGCAATTATACTGATTCAGCGATACTCACTGTCGACGGTGTTGGAGAATGGGAAACAACTACTATCTCAATAGGAACAGGAAAGTATATAAAGAAGTTAGAATCTATTAATTTTCCTAACTCTTTAGGCATGTTATATAGTACTATAACATCCTATTTGGGGTTTAAACCTAATGAAGGAGAGTATAAAGTTATGGGACTTGCTCCTTATGGAGATTCTAATAAGTATTTAGGAAAATTAAAAAGAGTAGTATCTCATAAAAATAATAAATACTATTTATCTCAAGAGTATTTTACGTGGGAATATTCAGATAGAATAATGTTTAATAAAAGATTATGTCGGCTACTAGAATTACCTCCAAGACTGCCAGAAGATACATTAACACAGGATCACAAAGATCTAGCAGCATCCTTACAGAGATTTTACGAATTGGAATTTTTGAAATTAGTAAAAAGAGCAAAAGATCTTACAGGATCGGAAAATTTATGTTTAGGCGGAGGATGCGCTTATAACGGAGTAGCAAACGCTTTAGCATATAAGTACTTTAAATCAGTACACATACCATTTGCACCGTCTGATGCAGGTTCAGCAATAGGAGCAATATTGAATGAACATACTTACGTATCTCCATACTTAGGACCTGACTTCCATGATTCTTATATAAAGAATATCATGAGCGGCTATAAAGATAAATTACAGTCGTTTAAATTATCTGAAGAGAAGTTAATAGATAAGACTGCTTCTTTAATAGCTTCTCAAAATATAGTAGCTTGGTTTCAAGGTAGGATGGAATTTGGCTCTAGAGCTTTGGGTAACAGGTCTATATTAGCATCTCCTCAAAATCCTACTATGAGAGATAAATTAAACTTTATAGTTAAAAAAAGAGAAGGATTCAGACCTTTCGCACCCTCGGTTATAGAAAGCAAAGCAAATAAGTACTTCGAATTAAAAGAATCAGTACCTTTCATGAATCAAGTAGTTAAAGGTAAGACCGAACGAATACCTGCTGCTACTCATATAGACGGGACTTGTAGAGTACAGACAGTAAATAAAAAACAAAATAAAAAATACTATAATTTAATATCAGCAGTAGGAGCTAAAACTGGAGTTCCAGTAATACTTAATACTTCTTTTAATCTTAAAGATCAAACTATTACTATATCACCAAAACAAGCGATAGAAAGATTTTTAGATTCTGATATTAATTTTTTAGTTATAAATAATTTTTTAATAAAGAAAAAATGAATATTTTAAATTGGTTTAAAAGAAAATACTTTTCTTGGAAAAGAGAAAAGCAATATCAAAAAAAATTAAAAGAATTAAAGAAACGAGATCCTTTTAACTATAAAAACTTCTAGCTATTTATATAATATAGTAGTATTATGGCAGATTTTACGGGTAAAAAAATAAAAGATACTTACGCTAGAGTTGTACAGTATCATAACGGGACATTAAAGGACGGACTAGGGTTTGCTATTTCAGCATCAGCTGGGAGTCTAAGCGGATCTTTATCAGGTTCATTTGAAGGTAACTTTAACGGTAGTTTTACAGGATCCTTCAATGGTCCTATTGTTGGAGCTACATCTTCCTCATTAGCTAGTAGAATTACTACTAATACAACTAGTATTACCTCTCTACAGTCTTTTAGTTCGTCGTTAGATGCTACTTATGCCACAGATGCACAAGTATCTACTGCAGTAAGTTCGCTAAACGATTCTACATCTTCATATGCTACTACAGGGACTAATATATTTACAGGTAATCAAACAATAACTGGCAGTAGTGTAGGTTTAATGTTAGGTTCCAATCATTGGGATACAGGGTCAGCTACATTGTATGCAAAAAAACTAAATACTGACTTATGGTTAGAACAAAACAGTAATAATAATGAAGCACCTGAAGTTACCTTTTTCAAAAGCAGAGGAAATGTAGGATCTGAATCACCAGTCATTACAGACGACGTTATATTTAACATAATAGGTAAAGGATATAAAAGTTCGTCAACAGCACAAGGAAACTCAGTTTCAACTAGTGACTTTATTACCTTGAGTCAAATTCAATCTAAAGTTCTAACAGCTGAATCTGCTTCATATGGGTCTGAGATGACATTCTCTATAGTAAAATCAGGAAGTACTGATTTACAGACAGTTATTAAATTAGATCAAGAAGGCACTGTTAATCTACAAGAAAAAACAGTAGCTAACGATCAATTAATAGCAGGTGATAGGTTTATCGCTTCAGGGTCGATAAATTTTAGCGGAAGTTTTGATAGTAAATTTGGGTATACTGAATTAGGCCAGAACGATACTCGTATGTTCTTGTTAGCATATTCTTCAGGAAGCGGTAATGGAAATGCTTTGTTAAATGTTAGGAGAGAGACTGCCGGGTCTACCACAGCTACTATACATGCCAACGATGTTCAGATAGCTAGAACCAGAGGAAGAGTATCAATCGGTAACACTACATCTACTACTAATATTACAGGCTCCAGTCTTGGTATAAAAGCAAATACAACAATAAGTTCATCACAATTACTAACAATACAACCTTCACATCCATTACCTAGTTCACCTGATACAGGATCATTCGCAGTAACTGGAAGCATATTAGCATTTTATAATGGTAATAACTGGTTAGAAATTTCAGGATCTATTTTAGTATAATAGTTGGATATATTAATTTAGTTTCTTATATTATAATAATAATATGACTATAGTGTCGTAGCACCACTTTAAAAACACTAAAAATGGTAAATTTAAAAGAAATCGAGGATGATCTCTATGATGTAGAGTCTCGCAGAATGACGGAAGAGCAATACTTAGCGAACCGTAGACATCAAAAGAAAATTGCACCTAATGAACCCCTTAACTACCCTGATGCAAGGAAGCATCAAATAGTTTCGTTTATTAAATCCGGTATTCGAATCTTAGGATACTGCTTTATACCTTTTAATTTGGTAGTCTCAGCTATTCTTCTTATATTATCTGAAATAGTAGGTATAATAGAAGAATTAGTATAATGGCAAATTACACATCAACAAAAGTATTTGACGGATTCTCAACAGTATTTCGTCAATGGAAAGCAAACGATACTCACTGTAGGTTTTTGCACGGTTATGGTATTTCTTTTAAACTTTGGTTTGAAGGAGATTTAGATGAACGTAACTGGGTATGGGACTTCGGCGGTATGAAAAGAGCTAAAGGTACTATAGACGGTATGTCTCCTAAAGCTTGGATGGACTATACATTTGATCATACGTTTATAGTTGCAGAAGACGATCCTTTCTTAGAGTCTTTTAAGAAGATGGATGAAGCTGGAGTAGCACAGGTTAGAGTTATACCTGCTACTGGAGCAGAAAGATTCGCTCAATTCGTCTATGATAAGGTAAATCCTTTTATCGAAGAAGAAACAGAAGGTAGAGTAAAGATAGCAAAAGTAGAATTTAGAGAACACGGTAAAAACTCAGCAATATATGAGCCTAGGTAGAGTAGAAGATTACGATAAGAATTTACCTATTGTAGAAATCTATACTGCTGTTCAATCTGAAGGTTCAAGAGCAGGGTACCCTACAGTTGTTATTAGAACTACTGGTTGTACTCATAGATGTTACTTTGGAGAAGGAGGATGGTGTGATAGCTGGTATACTTCTATACATCCAGAAAAAGGTAAATATACTTTTAACGATATTATCAAAGCATATGAAGATAATCCTCATATATCAGAAATGATGTTAACAGGAGGAAGTCCTACTATGCATAAAAAACTAGTAAACGAACTAACACATCTAGCAAATGAAAGGAACATCTTCATTACTATGGAGAATGAGGGTAGTCATTTTTTACCTACTGATTACCCTATTAATCTATTATCAATCAGTCCGAAGTTCAGTAATTCGGTTCCTCAAATCGGAGTGGAAACCCCTGAGGGTAGAATCACGGACGAAAGAATGGTAAAGCAGCATAATAAGTTTAGACTTAATTACCCTGCTATTAAAGAAAGTATTAAGTATCACTCTGATTACCACTTAAAACCTGTATGGGACGGTAAAGATGAAGGAGCATTAGAAGAGATTATGGATTGTATTGATCAGTTAGATGCACCTAAAGATAAGGTGTGGTTTATGCCAGCCGGTGATACTAGAGAGGCATTACAGAAATCTTACCCGGTTATGTTCGATTGGGTTAGAGATAATGGATACCGTTTAACCTGGAGGCCACATATTATTGCCTTCGAAGACCAAAGAGAAGTTTAATGAACGTAGCAGTATTAGTTAAAATTATAAAAGAAACTAAAGCAAATTGGAGATTTGTCTTCGAAGATCCTTTACTTGATAAAATTAATATGATCCCAGGAATGTTAGTACAGTTGTGCTGTAAACCTGGGGAAGAAGGGTCTGTAGTTAGAAACTACTCTGTTGCATCATGGCAAGACGGTACAAATAAGTTTGAACTTATAATTACTAATCTTGAAGGAGGAGCAATGTCAGATTATCTATTTAAAGAAGCCAAGGTAGGAGATGAATTTATCTATAGAGGTCCAATGGGAGTATTTACTCTTCCGGACAATCTTATGGATAGAGATATCTATATGGTTTCTACAGGATCGGGAATAAGCCCTTTTAGATCTATGATAAATGATATCTTTAATAGTAAAAAAGAATTTAAGAATATTAAGTTATTTTTTGGTACTAGAAAAGAAGAGGATATAGTGTATAGAAAAGAATTAGAGTTTATACAGCATTGCCTTCCTGGCTTTGAATACATACCTACATTAAGTAGAGAAAAAGTACCAGGTATAGCAGAAGGCTATGTACATAAGCACTATTTAGACCTTATCGACAAGTCAGATCACAAGCCTCTGGTATACTATTGCGGCTGGGATAGAATGGTAAGGGAAGGAAGAGATCATCTAGCAGAGAGAGGTTTTGAGATGATGAAAGACATAAGAGTAGAAATATTTGGTTAGTATGAGATTTATACTTATATTACTTTTATTAATATTCAGCAATAATACTGAAAAAAGAGCTCATAAAACTCTTTTTAAATTTTATGGAGAAGAAATAGTTTTACTAAAAACTAAAATTAAAGTACCAAACGGTACTCTATACGAAGTTGCAGGAAAAACTGATAAAGTTTATATTGGATATTCTCCTTCTAAGTTTGATGATTTTGATTATATGGTATTATTCGATTCTAGTAATAAAATTAAGCTAGTAAGAGTTCTAATATATAGAGAGAACTACGGAGGAGAAATAGGATCAAAAAGATGGTTAAAACAGTTTATAGGTATGACTGAACCTAAAAATTATGTAGACGCAATATCAGGAGCTACGATATCAGTCAACAGTATGAAATATAGTATTAATAAATTAATTAAATCGTTATGAGAGTAGGAAGTACATTCCCAAACATTAGTGTTAAGGCAATCAATGCCGACGGTGATGAGTTAAATATTAACTTATCTGAACCACAAATACCAACTGTATTGTTTTGGTACCCGAAAGATTTTACTTTCGTATGTCCAACTGAGATACATGCATTTCAGGCTAAACTGAAAGATTTTAATGATAGAGGTTATCAAGTTTTAGGAGCCTCTTGTGATACTGCAGAAGTACACTTTGCTTGGTTAAATACAGCTAAAGAAGACGGAGGTATAGAAGGAGTAGAGTTTCCTTTATTAGCAGATTCAAGACGTCAACTTTCTAAGAAGCTTAACATCTTAGATTACGAAACTGAATTCTATTTTAATGAAAAAGATCCTGATGATGATGAAAAAGTTATTCAAGACGGAGATAATGTAACTTATAGAGCTACTTACCTTATAGACGGCAACGGTAGAATCTTTCATCAGTCTGTTAATGATATGCCGTTAGGTCGTAATATAGATGAGTTACTTAGACTTATAGATGCTAAGGCTCACGTAGACGAAAAAGGAGAAGTTTGCCCTGCAAACTGGAGTGAAGGAAAAGATGCAATGAATGCAACCAGAGAGGGAGTTAAAGACTATTTATCAAAGTAATATGGCACAATACCAACTAATAAAAATGTTATTGGCTGAATTTAAAGCCAAGAAAGAGAAAGCTTTACTAAGTTTAGAGCTTCTCACAGAAAATCCTGCAGGAATAGGAGACCACTCTACAGGGGACTTCTACAAAAACGCAGAAGAAGCTATATCAGCCTTAGCAGAAGCAGATGACGTTTTAGATACCATAGAAAGATATTATGGAGATAACAACAATAGGTTTACTCAAAATAACACATGAGACTACCAGTTATAAAGCACCTTAGTAATTTTATCCAAACAAATGACGAAGACTATATAACTGAAACTCTAGAAGTATTTGAGGATCTTATAGATGCTAGAGGAATTAAAGAAGAAGAGCTTGATGTTATTGGTGAACTTATGTCTAATATGGAAGGAGCTTTAGAAGTCCAAAAACTTATTAAAAGTGGAATGACTCAAAAAGAAGCTTTAAATGATTTTATGAAACGTGTAACATCAGTAGGTAAATGAGTTATATAATAGGTAAACCATGTGAAGCAACTTGTGATACTGCATGTGTAGCAGTTTGCCCAGTTGACTGTATACATGGACCAATTGATATAGAGGGAAGAGGAGAAGAAGTTAA
>MDSX01094930.1_pt1 | contig 11608 bp, 8 predicted proteins | sample 811141 | NCBI WGS metagenome assembly MDSX01 (sample SAMN05326642, study PRJNA326480) | marine metagenome | isolation source: seawater | place: Atlantic Ocean: South East | collected 2010
AATAAATGAATTAATCACTAATGCTCTGAAGTATGCTTTCCAAGATGGAAAAGGAGAAATAGATATCCATTTAAAAAGTGAAGGTGATCAAATTACCCTAAAGGTGTCTGATAATGGTAGGGGCATGAGTGAAGAAGAACAAGCTTTAAACAGCGAATCATACGGTTATGAATTAATCAATGCCTTAATCGATCAATTGGATGGTGAACTCAAACTGAATATGGACAAAGGCTGCAAAGTAGAAGTGTCTTTTAAGAACTATGAAAAGGCGGCTTAATGGATCGATCAGCCCTTAATATATTAATAGTAGAAGATGAAGCAATCATAGCAACTGATATCAAATCACTTTTAGTATCTGAAGGATTTAATGTCAAAGGGGTTGCTAAAAATGCCACCAGGGCATATGACTTGTTGAGTATGGAGGATATTAACTTTTGTATTCTGGATATCCATATAGGGACTGGTCCTTCAGGGATAGACATTGCAGAAGTCCTTCATAATAAATATCAAATTCCCTACATTTTTTTGACCTTATTCTCTGATGAAAAAACCTTGAATTCAGCTCAAGAGATGGCTCCGTACGGATATCTCGTAAAGCCTTTTCAAGATCAATCTTTGATTTCTACTATCACCATTGCATGGAGCAACTGGCAGAGGAGTTTGCATAAGACTATCAATTCAGAGCTGATAGCAAAAAAATCACTCACAGATCAAGAACAAGTGATCACAGGCCTTCTAGCTAAAGGACATTCTTACAAGACCATCTGTGAAAAATTATTCATTTCCATGAATACATTGAAATACCACGCGAAAAACATCTATTCAAAATTCGATGTAAAAGGAAGATCAGAGCTTACTGCCCACCTTTATCAGTAGAAATTTGATAAAACCACACAAATGTGTGGGGCTTCCACTTTTATATTTTTCTTCTTTTACAGAAACAAGTTCAACAATAATGAAACTAGTATGGAAAAGGTCAAATGCAATAATAAAAAAGAAGAGAACCAATGTAAATGAGACGATTGCATTATCCAATTGGAAAGAATTAAACCAAATGATCAGCGATCATTTTGAAAAGGAAAAATTATCAAATTTATTAAAACAATGTCCTGATGAAAAGAAAAGAATTTTTTAGCACAGCAATTACGACAGGTTTAGTCACTTTGGGAAGTCCGTTTTTCATACGACCTTCTCTACAATCAAAAATATCTAAACCAAAAATAGTAAGTAATAGTGAGGGAAAGGTAACCAATGTAATAGGGGATATCCAAACATTAAAGTTATCAGGAGCAGATACTGGTGGAGAAATGACATTAATTGAAACGGAAAATGTGCCGGGGACTATGATACCAATGCATGTTCATTCCAGAGAAGATGAAATATTTAAAGTCTTGAGTGGTCAGTTAGAAATGACTGTAGGTGGAGAAACCAAAGTTCTTAAAGCTGGAGATTTGGCATTTGCACCTAAGAATATCCCTCACATGTGGAAAGTTGTTGGGGCAGAAAAATGCAAAACGATTTTGACGGCTTTTCCAGCTGGTATCGAATTGATGTTTTCAGAATTAGGAAGCCTGCCCTCAGGACCTCCTGATTTTGAGAAAGTAACTGAGATATGCGGTCGGTTTGTAGTTAAATTTTTGGTTGAACCATAAAGCTAAAAAATCTTTTATTAGCGTTTCCAAGTGCCCCCATATTTATAGTGGGAGTTTTTTTATAGATTAGCAGCTTATTAATCATAAATCAATTAAAATGAAAAAAATATTATTATTATTTACTATTCTATTTATATACACAAATAGTTTATCCGCTCAGAGAACTTTTGTTCTGCATGGAGTTCACGTACCTAATAAGAATCAAGAAAATTTTGAAAGTCAAGAAATAGAATACAATTCTAAACTTGCTCAAGATTATGTTGACAGCGGTAAGATGAGAGGGTGGGCTTTACTAAAAAGAGTTTCAGGAATTGGTGACGCAGAAGATTATAAATTCAATTATTTTTGGGTACATGCTTTTGATGATATTGATCAAATGGTTGCCCACAAAGAGGATCCCTTTTGGGGGAAATTCGAAGATAAGTTCGGATTTAAATCTAGTAAGCTTAAAGGTAACGGAATCTCAAAAAGCGGTATCTATCATTTTATGACTCAAAATGAATTTAATACAGGACAGGGCAAATATATCATTTTAAATGACGGAAAAGTTAATGATATTCAAGCTGCTATTGAACTTGGAATAGAAACTGGTAAAATTTTTAAGAAAAACTCGAAAAAAACTGGTATGACAGGATGGGGAGTAGCTACAGTTATTGCTCCTCAAGACAAACACAATGATAGTAATATTTTTTATTGGGATATTTATGACTCAATGGAAGGTGTAATGAAGCACATGGCAAATCAAGGTGCAGTTTTAGACATACCCAATAACATGTCTGAAAAGTTTCTAAGTAATTTACCAAATGGATTTAATCACAGAAATATTGCTGAATTTATTATTGGAACAAAATAACTTTACTTTAACTATTAATAATCCAAAATGGAGGACGAATAACAATAAATCAATCTGGTGATAATGGTATAGAAAATAAAGGTTCACTCACAGTCTTGGATTTAGCCAAAATCCAAATAGACTCTGCAGTAGCACATGGACTATATGAATCTGGAAATGCAACTATAGATCTATCGGGATCAATTACAATAAATAACTGTGGAGATGATGGATACTACTCTAATGGAGATAGTATCAGAATAGAAAGCACGGGAGAAATTACAATCAGCCAAGTTTCTGGAAGTGGTATGGGCTTCTGTGGAGATTATTTTAATAATCAAGGAAAAGTGAGCATTGACTCTTCTGGACATAATGGTTTGTACTCATCTGGTAAGATGATAAATCAGGATACAATTAGAGTCACGAATAGTGGTGATAGAGGCTTTATGAATTATGATTCATTAACCAATACTGCTTCTGGTTATATTGAAATCACTAATTCAGGTACCAATGATGACGGATATTACAATGATGAATACACTTTGAATCAAGGGGGAATGGTCATTTCAGATATAGAGGATCATGGCATCAATACGTATTATTCATTTATCAATGAAGGTGATATATCCTTGATAAACTGTAATACGGGAATAATAACAGGGGGGCCTTTTCATAATGAGGGGAATTTTGAAATACGCAATGGGGATGTAGGTATCTACATAGATGATGATGGATTTTTTGATAATTCCGCTATAGTTTCTATTGACTCTTCCAAAGAGTTTGGAATTTATAATGATGATAGCCTATATAATGATAATGGAGCATTTATCACTATAAAAGGACTTCATGAGAACAATGCAGTAGGATTCAAAACAGTTGACTCGGATGACATTTTCGTCAATGATGGCAAATTTTACATTTACGATACTGATAGTAGTGCCATGATCAACAGTGGTATTATCGTGAATCGAGATAGTCTTATTCTAGAAAGATCAGACCAAACTGCTCTTTTAAATCTAGATTCGTTATACAACGATGGTGGAGTTCTATTGATATCTAGTTCCAATGGAGATGATGCCGGACTTACCAATGAATCTATAGAGGCGACCATTAGAAATGAAGGTATCATCAAAATTGAAAATGGAGAAGGGCCTGGACTCTTTAATAACTTAGGCGTAATCACAAATCTTGATTCTCTTATTATAAATAATGTAGCGGATTATGGCATAGACAACGCTGGAACTATGATGAATGTGTCAGGTGCTATAATCGTCGATGGAGTAGGGAAGGGTTTATTTGGTGATGATTTAAAAGAAAATGCTGTAGTAAAGAAAAAACTATTGGATGAAAAGGGTGTAGGCATTCGAAACCGATCTCTGACTATCAATACTAATTTTACAAATAATGGCATTGTAGATGTCAGTGATATCTTTTATGGAGTAGTCAATTTAGCCGAATTTATAAATAATGACAGTATCCCTATGGGCCACTGTAAGACAGTAGGACTTCAGAATAGTACATCTATGTCTGGTTTCAGTACCGTTTTTACTAATAATTCTTATCTCTACATAACAGGGGACAAAGGAATAGAAACTGATGCTGATTTTACCAATAGTGCACTAGGAGAAGTAATTATAAGGTGTGATGATGATGACTTTTTTGAGAGTTTTATTCCTGGGATATTTATTTGTGAGGGCACCCTGGATATTGGGAACACACCATCAGATCCAAGTGATCAAAATTGAACTATTGTGAAATAAGTATGAGGCAAAGAGAATTCAAAAAATGGCTAAATATGTCGGGTATAAGTACAGGAATATGCAGACTTTGAAAAAGGCCCAAATTCTAAATCATGATATATTGGAGTACCATTTCATTGGAATTATCTAATTACTTAGAGAATGGTCATGCTATCTTTATGTATTGCTTAGCTTCATGAAGCTAAGAGTAGAATAGGTTATAAATTGAAGTCATGCCATACTAGTAGAAAGCTCCTATATCATGATTTTTAGCTTTCCAAATTCAACTTTTCATTATTTCTTTTTAGTTCTACATATATCGTCTGTCACTCGGTATTTTTTGTATTTAGCTTTTTGATAGCTTTTACGAGTACAACGATTATAGGATGGTCAGATAAAGGCAGATATCCCTTATTATTCATTCCAACTGCCTCAGGTAGATACTCTTGTGCATTCTAAGCACTAAATCCAGAATAAAGTTAAGCAGCAGGCTTTCTTTGAACTGAAATAACTTCAGTTATGATTTTTATAAGATCTAATCAGCCAGATACTATCTGTCTTTTTTTGATATCTGTCCGATCTAGGGTTTGGCCAAATCCTTTTTGTCAAATTTATCAAACCATGAAGTTATGTAAGCCACTTTAGAAAGCAAATTACTTGGCTTAGCAGCTATTCCATGAGAGGCTTCTTGGATACGTACTAAAGCCGAAGGTACTTTTTGTAATTTCAGTGCCTGATAGTATTGTTCTGACTCCGACATAGGTGTGCGATAGTCTTGCTCACCGGTTAGAAGCATTGTTGGTGTTTTGACATTTCCAACTAATGATATGGGAGACCGTTTCATAAAATGTTCTTCGTGATCCCATGGCATACCAGGAAACCAGTAGTCCACAACACCTGATATATCTGCTGTTAGCGCCCAACTGTACCCGTTGATTACAGGTTTGGCAACTACAGCTGCTTGAAAGCGGTTAGTTTTACCAATGGACCAGCTAGTTAGAACTCCGCCTCCGCTGCCACCTGTGATAAATAGTCGCTCAGGATCAGCGTATCCTTCATTAATGACAGCATCTACACCTGACATCAGATCATCATAGTCATTATTCGGATAGTTATGGTGAATAAGATTAGCAAATTTTTCACCATAGCTTGTACTCCCACGAGGATTGGTGTACAATACCACAAAACCTTTACTGGCTATCATCTGCAACTCCGGAGAAAATCTATCGCCATAATTGGCAAATGGCCCACCATGAATTTCTAATAAAAGTGGATATTTTTTCTTGGGATCAAAATCAGGAGGTGTCATGATCCATCCTTGTACTTTCTGCCCATCATGGCTAGATTCGTACCATATTTCTTTGACTTCTCCCAGCTTCTTGTGTGCAAGGACATCTTTATTCAGTTCGGTGAGTTTTCTTTCTTTTCCACCATCCAATATGGCTAATTCAGCAGGTTGAGTTGGTGTAGATTGTGTAAATATTATCTTGCCATCAGCCACATCAAAATCTCCACCATCGTATGGTCGGCCAATGGAAGACCCTCCCAGGTTATCAGCCACAGACTTCATGGTTCCATTTTTACTGATAAAGCCTACTTTAGAATTCCCTTCTTTGTTATAAAAAAAATAAATACCCTTTCCATCTTGGTCCCACTGAATGTTATTGATGGAGATATCCAAATCTTTAGAGAGACATATGCTATTGCTTCCATCTGTATTCATAATGTATAGATGATTGTGGTGATAACCCATTTTTTTATCATCATGACCGAGGTATGCTATCGTCTTCCCATCTGGAGCTATTGATGGACTTTTATCAGGACCATATCTATCTGTGAGCTGGATTAATTCCTGATTTTCTATATTCATAGAAAATACTTCTGAGTTTCTTCTATCATACTCCCAATCGGGTTGGCGATTGGCTGAGAAATATATAGTCCTTCCGTCTGGTGACCATTCTGGTGCTCCGTGATTGAAATCGTCTGAAGTGATTTGCCTTGGTGTACCACCTTCCACAGGTAACAGAAAAATGTGGGCATAGCTTTCATCTATATAGCCAGCACCGTCGGCGCGGTAGACTAATTTATCGATATACTTTGGAGCGTCTGCCCAGTCAGCTCCTTTTGGCTTTTGAGGCATTTTACCAAAGCTCTCTTGTTCTTTCTTTTTTCGCATATTAAATGCCAGCCATTTTCCATCAGGTGACCAAGTAATGTTGTATGGCGCATCCTGTACATTAGTTATCTGGGTGCTTTGGCCATTATCAAGCCATAGTATTTCTACTTGATTTTTACCTGAGCTATTCGATAGATAAGCAATCTTAAGTCCATCTGGTGACCATCGTGGTGATGTATGTCGTTGTGTGCCTGTAGTGAGCGCTCTATGATTACTGCCTAAATCATCTATGATCCATAGATTAGAAAGACGTTGATCGGTCATGATGTCCATGAATGATCGGGCATACACTATCTTGGATGCATCCGGAGAGAATTGTGGATCTATAGCAAATTCGAGATCGTATACATCTAGTGGTTTGAATGTATCCTGCGTAATTCCAGCGATAGCTAGAAAATTCAAAAAGAGAAAAGCCACTAATTTCATAACTGAATGTTTTGTCATTTAAAAGTACTTACACAAAACTAATTTAAACGTCACATTTAACTAGTCTTGAAATTATTTTGTCACATTCTTTTAGATTATCCAGAGTTTATCAAATCCAAGAGTAAAAGCAAAGTCATTTAATGTTCAGAGTGAGATCAATTTGTAACACTGTTATCAGATAATCATAATCTTCAGAAAAGGTTTTTTGAAATAGACAATTGGCTTCATAGTTTGAATACCTAAAAGGCATTCTTTTCGTATTCCCTTTCCTTTAAGCTGACTACTCCAAAAATCAACAGCAACAATAGTAGAACAATAATACTCCATTGACTAAGTGTGGGAACGTTATAATGACTAGCAGCTGTAAGACAAACTATTCCCCATCCACCTAAACCGTTGTTAATGGCTTTTGAAATGTCATCACAAGCCAACAAGTTCATAGGATTGGCCATGCCGAGAATCAATCCAACATTATCATCTGCTATCATTGTCCTGATACCATAAGATGAATTATTTCCAACACCTGCAAAACTCTCCGGAAAAGCTGGTGTATGGGCATTATCGAATTTCCACAAATCCGCTCCAACAAATCTTCTTGGGTCAAATAAGTCTTCAATTGTCAACATGGCTTCTGCTACCATGCTCATTTCTTTTTTACCCATTCCATCCATCAATGCAAATGGTAATGTAAGAGGTGCACCGAAATCCAAGTCGCCAAAAAGCAAATAACTAAAGTCCATAGTACCTACATATAGTTTGCCTTGGTAGACACCCATGGTCCATGTATAATTGTTGAAGGGGTTTCCAAAACCTGGAAGACCTAATTTGGGAAATTCATTTTTCTTATTGGGTTCAATGCTCCAACCAGTTGTAGCGTCATACGCTGGAAAGATAGGTGAGCCGTATGCTAATTCTATATCTGGAGATGTTCCAAAATCCTTCCCTTTAAAAATACTTATAGCTCTGTATGTCCCCAAAACTGCAGCAATCAAACTGTCAGGAGTAGATGGAATACCATATGCTCGAAAATGTGCAACTGTAGATAAGAAAGGAACGTGCATTGTACCCCAAAACAGATATCCATCAAAAGAGGCTAAGGCTCCACCACCATAAGTAGAAGCTGTGACTGAGTCAGGTTCATAATCATCACCAACATTCCAAACTTTAGTCCATGCTGCGCTATGAACTGATGTCAATCCGCCACTAGGAATGATAGGGCTCATAAATAAACTCGCTGTAATTCCTGGGGTAGGAGCAGAGCCAACACCACCTGGCCATGTGGTTACAAATAGCCTTCCTTCATGAATTTCTAACTCGGCACCTTGTCCATCTAAATCTCCTACTTTTTCGAATAGAAAAGGATTGGTTTTATCTCCGATCCATCTTAATACACTTCCTCCTGATGAAGAATTACCAACAGCAGCGTATAGCACACCTTCATGTTCTTTCCATTTTCTGATATTAGAATATGCAGGCAAATTAGTGGCTCCTAAAAAAGAACCCGATATTGCATCAAAAGCAAAAAAGTTAAGACTTCCTAATAAATTGGGTCCAGAGAAAAAGGTAACCTCCTTACTATATCCTGCGGATCTAATTCCTAGTGTAGTATTTATTAATGGATGTGAGGGGGTGATATCTATTTGCTTATCAGTATCTAGATTGTATTAATACATTCTAGGAGTCCTAAAATCACCTAAGGCAGCAGGTAAAGGAGGTGAAATCTTACTGTCACCAAATTCGCAGACATATGAATTTGTCTGTACAGGACCTGTAGACCCTAAAAAGCCTCCAATAACTAAACAATGAACATTAGGTCCTGTGCCCCACCATAGGTGATCAGCACCTTTTGCCATGCCCCATACATAGGCTTGATTTACTTTACCTTGACCACCACTAGCTTCACAAGCACTGCAATCTATTCCATTAGGGTTAAATTGATTTCGTGCATCACCAATGCCATAGAAACACTCATCTGGTTGAGCTTTTGCAAGTGTTTCCCTATTTAGTACTTGAAAGTCATTTTCAAGCATATCCACGAGACTTTGAAGATATTCTTCTAAAGTCTGTGAAAAAGCCGATGAAGAAAAGCTTCAACTAAAGAAGACTAACAATAAAAATGTTGTGATTGTATTTTTCTGCATATTCTATTCTCACATTGCAAATAAAATGCCAAGGTAAGTTAGTTTGTTTTTCAATAAATGCAATTTTAAATGATATAAAATATATGGTGAATGCCTATTTTTTATTACTCCAAAAAATCGAATGAAAGAACTTTTTTTACATAAAAGGGGGATTCCTTCATACTTGATAGATATGAATGAATCAGATGTTATGATATGAATATTTTATGTTTCAAATGTGCATGCTATTTACTCAAAGTGAGAAAAGAAAAATGGAAAGATTAGCGTGAAAGCAGATAGTTGGGCTTCTACTTTCCAAGCGTAAATGAAATTCTACTAAACGAGGGCTTTCCACCTTTTTGGTTTCGACAATATTAATTAAATTTGTAATGTGTAAATGTGTTGAATATTTATCGTCTGTACTGATAATTTTAGTGTTTGGCAAAGGATAGTATATTAATTATGACCCCGCATAACAGAATAATCCTTATTGGTTTTTTAATCTTGCCATTTATTTGTCTTTCACAAAAAGTCACAAACACAGAGCCCTCATCGATTCATAAAAGCCCTTCCACTTACAAAACACTCATTGATTGTAGTGTCTTGTCTTCTACTTCCATCTATGTAGATAGTTCTGCAGTTAATGGATTGCAATCTGGTCTGTCATGGGATGATGCATTTATTGATCTTTCTACTGCTTTAAGATCAGCAAAAGTATGCCCTGGTCGAGTAGATAGTATTCTTGTTGGAAAAGGAACTTACTATCCCCAAGACAGTCTTGGGTTTTGCCTTCAGAACCTATGAATATGAGTTTTACGCTTACAGATAGCCTTGTGCTTTTAGGAGGTTTTGACCCATCAGGTGGTGTAACTACTCTTGGTCAAAGAGATTGGGAGACTTATAGGACTGTGTTAAGCGGAGATCTATTGCAAAATGATTCTACTGATTACCATATACTTTATGATATAGATGATAATCTTGAGCGAGAAGACAATGCCCGACACATTATAGATCAGACACATTGTCCGCTAAGTTTGGCTACTACGATAGATGGATTTTATTTTTCTGGTGGAAATGCAGAGGGTGATGAATTTGAAGAAGAGAATGGGGGCGCAATTCTTCTTATAGATGCTAGTCCTACCATAAGAGATTGTGAGTTCATTTATAATAGTGCTGATGATGAAGGAGGAGCAATTTTTGGTGATACTCTTTCCGCTCCACATTTTTACAAGAGTAACTTTCGTGAACAATTTTGCGGATGATGATGGAGGTGCCATCTTGAATAAGGATAGCATGTACTTTGATGATTGTCTATTCGAACACAATATTACAGATGATGATGGAGGTGCTATTTGTTCTGATAGTAGTGCTTTCACTTACATTGTGAATTCCTATTTCTTATTTAACGATGCTTATGAAGAAGGAGGAGCCATATACAGTGATTATGGTTCATTTCTCCATGTTGACAGTAGCATTTTTTCAGAAAATATTGGTGATATTGTAGGTGGAGCTATAAGTATATATGGAGCAAAGTCATTAATTAGCTCTTCTGAATTTGATTACAATTTTTCATATTTAGCAGGAGGAGGCATTCATTCAGTGCAGAGCCAATTGGAAATTGAGAATTGTAGTTTTAATGATAACGAATCAGAACATGGAGGAGGCATATTTTCTCTTAAGGAAAGTGTCCTTGGTCCATTGAAGAGCCCTCATTCAGAATTGCCGACTAAATCTATTTTGGGAGGATTCGAACCTTTTTTAAAGGTGTATGGCTCCCACTTCAATAATAATTTTGCTGATTATGCAGGAGGAGCTATTACTAACGTAGAGGGAGACGTAGAGATAGCAACATCCAGGTTTAATGGAAATGAATCAGAATTTGGAGGAGCAGTTTCAAATGGTGTCGTTGAGGTATTAGCTCCATTTAAAGAAAATTTTACTGCTCAAATACCGCTCAAATGCCTTGATTGTGTATTGGAATTTAATGGCGGGGAAATGTCGATAGACAGCAGCACATTTAAAAATAATCTTGCCTTTTTTGGTATAGGTGGAGGAATAGGAGTACATAAAGGAGAATTAAAAATGACCAATAGCCAATTGGATAGTAATTTGGCTTTTTGGGGTGGGGCTATAATGTCAGTTGATGCATTCCTAGATATTGATTCTGCGCATTTCTTCTCAGATAGTGCCTATGTTGGCGGCGCTATCTTTAGTATAAGTAGCAATTTGGGATTTTTAGAAGATCCACAATTTTCTCCACCACAGCTTATGGGAATGACCTTTATTCGGAATTCTACATTTTTATCAAATTGGAGCGAGGAAGTTGGAGGTGCACTTATGAATGTAGATATAGACCTTTCAGTAGATGGCAATATTTTCAAAGCCAATGAATCAGTAGCGGCAGGTGGGGCAATCTTTGGAGAATACGGTGCACTGACTAGTACAAATAATTTATTCTCTGGAAACTATAGCGGAGATGGGGGTGCAATTACGATTGTTGGAGATATAGGCGTTGATCCTATTACATTTTTTAGTAAAGCCGGCAAAAAAAGCACTAAAAAATTTAAGAAGCCAAACTCTGTTGAGCGTTTAGAAGAAAGTTCTTGTCTGGCTAAGTCGAATCGACCAATTGGCCCTAATGAATATGTTTTTATCAATAATAT
>MDSX01005091.1_pt1 | contig 11607 bp, 15 predicted proteins | sample 811141 | NCBI WGS metagenome assembly MDSX01 (sample SAMN05326642, study PRJNA326480) | marine metagenome | isolation source: seawater | place: Atlantic Ocean: South East | collected 2010
GCGAGGACGGGTGTCATCGCGGCGAAAAATTACGAAGACGATTCTTTTACCGCCGTGTATGAGTTGAGTGGACACGCGTGGAACACGAACCAAGATTACGAATTCTTCCCGTCGTCATCTGCACCGTATAGACATTACCGATTCATTCTCGAGACGTTACAGGGAGGAACCACCAGTGATACGGCATCTCTTACGAAATGGCAATTTTATGGCAAGTACGCGTCGACGTGTAACGGCGCCGTGCTCAAAACAGGAGGTGTCGTGACGGGTGGTGTCATCGCGGAGGCGGTGTCTTTGGGTGGTAAATCAAGCGAGGCACCGCTCACAGTCGGCAAGCCTGCAGGTGGGGGGGCTGCAATGACAAGCGCGGCATCGCATTGGATAACAAACACCGGCATCAACTCGACTACACAGAGAGTCGTCACAGAAGCACAAAGCGGTATATCCATATACGCACTGGGCAACATTCTCACGAGGCAGTATTTGGTATCTGCGAGTGGCACTCTTCAATCTTCGGATCGCCGCATCAAGACAAACATCGCGGACGTCAACGATTCGAGCGCGCTCGAGGCGTTCCGTTTGATTAAACCGAAATTGTACAACTACACGGATGTCACCCGTGGATCTTTGCCGGTGTGGGGTTTCATCGCACAGGAAGTTGGGGAGGTGCTCAACCATTCGACACAAACGCGAACCGAATACATTCCTAACGTGTATGAGCTCGCGAACGTATTCGCCGAGGGTACGGTCTTGGAGTTCGACACGACAAAATTGCAACCGGGCGCGTCTGAACTGCGTCTGTACGACGCCGGCGGGGCAGAACAGGACGTCTTGATTGACGAAATCGTCGACGAGTTCACGGTGCGCGTGTCTAAACCAGTGGACAGTCGGGATCGGGTCTTCGTGTTTGGACAGAGAGTTAATGATTTTACACTGTTGAAGAAGGACGCCATCTGGACCACCGCGGCTGCCGCGCTTCAACAGGTGGATCGCGAATTGCAGGCCGAGAAGGCCAAAACAAAAGCACTGGAATCCAAACTCGCGGGCGAACACGTCCCGCTCGAGAACGCCGAGGGATTGGCGATCGACGCGAACTACGCACCGTGCGTGACCGCGAACGATCCTTTGTTTCTGGGAATCGTGGACGCGGATGGGCGCGTCGCCGCTAAGGGCAAACGCGCGAAGGTGTGGGTGACCAACATCGGGGCACCGCTCAGCGCCGGTGACATCATCGCGACGACGTCGAACGTCGCGGGGTACTGTACGAAACTCACGGATCTCACGGAGGTTCACCGCGCGGTCGGGAAAGTGCTCGTGGACGTCGCGCTTCCCCAGGTCACCGATCACAATTTCGTCGCGCCGGCGGTTCCGCGGCGACGCAAGGTCACGGAGACGTCCGACGTGACGGTGTGGGTCCGGGAATTCAAATCGACGGCGGACCGGTACGCGACGTTACCGGAAGACGAGCGGCGCGTGCGCGACGAGGTCTATTACGCGCGGGACGATGTCGTCGAGGTCGTTCGCAACGAGTTTGTCGATAAAATGCCCGCGTACGATGTCGAGGCGTACCATCGCACACAGATCGACACGTGCGATGCCGATATTTATGAGGCTCTACCGGATTCAGAGAAAGTCAACTATGTCTTGGGCGTTGACGGCGTCTATGTGTACACGCACATCAATATGATTACAGTCGACGCGTGGAATGCGCTCGGGGACGACGACGAGCGAGATTCGTTCGTCCACGGGTACTTTAAGAATACGACGACGGAGATGGAGATGAGTCAGTGGGAAGCTCTGGAGGATTCGTTTCAGGCGAGATTCGAGCGTCGCACGCGTCCGGTGTATTTCAGGCTCATCGTCGCACGGGAATCGCGTCATGGCTACGTCGAGGAGGTTCGCGCGGAGACTGTCGACGTGCTCGATGCGTTCGGGCGGCCGACGTACGAGGATGTCGAGGGTGAGACTGATCCAGCGTTTGAGTTCAGGTATCTGACATCGGAGGGTCAGATCACGGACAGGCACAGCGGTGTACACATGGCGGCTTTGGTCGAATGTCTGCTTACGTAATTAAATGTTCTCTAATAGCATGAAGTTTGCCCTGGTGTTCACCCTGTGTGCACTAGCATTGAATATGCTCATCGGGTATTACGTCTCGTTCAAGCGCAACGTTCGCGAAACAGACCCTATCTACGACGTAGGGTTCAATCTACTCCCCGATATCAGTCGACACGATTGGTTGAGCGACGTCGCGCTCATCGTACCGTTGTTGGGACTCGCGTTCGCGTGGCCGGATTGGTCGCACACCAGGCGGCAGTCGATGCTCGTCTTACTCGGGATTATGTTCTTGTTCCGATCGATCGTGAATTATGTGACGACGTACCCGTCGATGAAGAAGTGTGAACTCAAACCACCGTTTGGCTTCTGCAATGATTTCATGTTCTCCGGGCACACGTCGTTTAATCTCGTCGTGGCGTATCATTTAGGTGGGGTATTCTGGCCCTCGTGGCCAATTCTCGCATCGCTCCTCTCGATCGCAACACACGAGCACTATTCCGCGGATGTCGTCATGGCGTGGATCGTCTTCGCGGCTTTAAAATGTCGAACATAGGTAAGATGGAAGTCGTCACGTACGCCAATAAAAAGTTTGGACTCTTCGATCGACTCGTAAACAATGAGTTTGGGGTCCAGGTGACCGTTCTAGGCATGGGAACCAAATGGACAGGGTTTAATGATAAGTATCGAGGCATGGTGAAACATTTGGAGACGAAGTGTGACGACGACGTCGTCGTGTTCGTCGATGGGTTCGACACTCTCATTAACAAAGATCTCGCGGGGTTCGAGGAAAAGTTTCGCGACACGGGCGCGGGGATAATCGTCTCGGCCGATCGCGAACCGTTCGGTAAGTATGTGAGTCGAAAAGTTTTCGGTACGTGCGGTGGCGAGTACGTCGCGAATACGGGCATGTACGTTGGGTACGCGCGCGATATCAAAATCGTGCTCATGGATGCGCTCGATATGACGTGTGAAGACGACCAGGTCAACATGAACACATTGTGCTCAGCGCACGATTTCATTCGAGTTGACGAAAATCGCGTTTTCTTTGAGAATGTGAGTCCACTCACCGACGCGGGCGACGTCTCATCGAGTGCGTATTTTATCAGTTTTCCGGGCACCCTCGGATTCGATCGGATCGGACGCGCCGCGCGCGAGTATGCGCAATTCTTCAGGGTGGATTTCGTCGTGCTCGCGCTCATCGCACTCGCGATGGCGCCGAGGCGTCGAAAACCGATCGTCGCGGTGACGATCGCTGGTATCGTGACCGTGTACGCGGCGTTCGCGGAAAAATCATGTACCGACACGAGAAGATTATTTTAGAACTATTTAAAGAGATGAGACATCTCTCATCCATAGATGAACGAAAAGATCTTCATCTTCGATGAGTTTCATTGGTTAAAAGAAGATTTCGAGAGAAATCGGGCGAGTGTTTTGAAGAAGCGACCCGTGGTGCGGTGTGTACACGGTAAGAAGGTGTTCAGATGCACTCGAGGGTGTCGCGAGACGTTTACGGAAACGGTCGACGCTCGCGCGACCGAACTCTGGCGCCAGCAAAAGGAAAAACTATTCATCGAGAAGGCGAAATCTGTGCATCCCGATGCATACGGATACAGTAATGTACATTATACAGGTGCCCTTGAAAATGTGAACATCACGTGTTTGACGTGTGAAAGGGACTTTCCACAGGGTCCGGCCAAACATTTGCAAGGTGTTGGGTGCCCAACATGCGGGGTCCAGGCAAGAGCTGACAAGCAGCGGAAGACCCTCGATGAATTCGTTCGAGAGGCGAACGAAGTCCATGAACATAAATATACGTATCCGAACTTCGTCTATGTGAACGATGGTACATCCGGGCTTATCACGTGCCCAAAGCACGGCGATTTTCCACAGACCCCGAACAACCATCTTCAAGGACGGGGTTGTCCAATGTGCAAAAACCAAACAGAAGGCCTTGTTTACGCCAAACTCAAAGAAAAACTCGAGATCCTCGGTTTCAAGGTCGAACACATGGGAAATCGAGTCTCAGAGGGGGTTGGAAAAATGGACATTCGAATCACCAAGGGGTGTCTCACTATCTACGTCGAAATCGATGGACCGCACCATTTTCGGGACATGCCACATCATAAAAGCCGAGTGAAAGATGTTCAGACAAAGGATCTCGAGAAACATCTTAAAGCGCGCGCGAAAGGCCAACGCGTGATTCGAATCGATCAAGATTGGATCTGGGGAGCATATACGAAGAAATCGAAATCGTGCACGTGGTTCGCTCGACTTCAGGACGCGATCCAGAACATCTCAAATGGGGGTGACCCAGGAATCGATGAGATGTTTCTGAGCGACGACCACGAGAAGTATCGGGGACATCCATGTTACCAGAAGGAAGCAGTTAAAGAAATAATCTCCACTAGTGATATAACAATACGATGACGACTGCACTCTTGGCCATCGGCCAGCAAGATGTACACATCACCGGCGCGCCAGAAATAAGTTTCTGGCGCTCGAGCTTCAAACGGCACACTAACTTTTCTCAATCGACCGAACGCGCAATTATTCAAGGCCGCGTGAATAACGGTGGGACTTCTTCCGTTCGCTTCGATCGCAAGGGTGACATGTTGTCATATGTGGTCCTCGTCCCAGACAATGGAACGCAAGCGACGAGCGTTTCTGACTGGTCCACGGTTATCGACAAAGTGGAACTTCTCATCGGGGGCGCCGTCATCGATACGCAAGACTCCATCTTCACGCAACACGTCGCGTCGAAGCTTCTCGCTCAAAATTTGTCCAAGTCTCGTCTCGGCGGCTACTATGGCAGTGCGTCGACGTTCTACCCGCTCCGCTTTTTCTTCTGTGAAAGCTGGGCACAAGCACTCCCGTTGACCGCTCTGTCTTACCACGACGTCGAAATTCGAATCACGTGGGGTGCGAGCGCGGACAGTTCTAATTGGCAGTGTTTCGCAAACTATATCTTCCTCGACGAAGCCGAGCGCGCGCACTTCTCCGAGAAGCCGATCGACATGATCATCTCGCAAACCCAGAAGAACATTGGTTCGGGTTCAACCACACAAGAACTGACATTTAACCATCCCGTCAAATTTTTGGCGTCCGCGAAGGCGAACGGGGCGAGTATGAATCTCCTGAGCGCAACTAATAAGCTTAAGCTTCAGCTCAACGGTTCCGATCAGGGCGAATCCCGGTTCGCAACACCTTTTTTCACCGCGATTCCATCGTTTTTCCACACGACCCACGGTGATAACGATGACGATGACGCGCTCATGATCGTGCCGTTCTGTCTCGACACGGCCAAGGCGCAAAGCACGGGAAGCCTTAACTTTTCCAGGCTTGACTCGGCGCGTTTGATCTCTTCTTCCGTCGCTTTCACGGAGAACATCTATGCCGTCAACCTCAACGTCCTTTCCATCGAAAATGGAATGGGTGCCCTCAAGTTCGCCAACTAACTTAAAATATCCACATAATGTAATGATCAAGGAACTTTTTCTTTTGGCGATCGTTTTTACGTTGACGTACGATCCGAAAACGGGTACCCTCGAAAACATAGCCAAGCCGGTCTCGGGCACTGAGGGCTACCGGCAGCAGCAACAGCCACCGGTGCAACAGCATCACGCCGTGCCGGTACACCCCGAAATTCGCCAGGCGCACCCCCGTCCTCCGACACAGATTCAACCGCCGAAGCCAGCAGCACAGTACGGTTACGTCGATAAGCACGACCATCTCGCACACATTCAGTTTGGGATGGCCGAGCCGTTGAGTGGATTCCAGTCCAGGACGGGTCTGGGTGCCGCGCTCATTCTGTGAAGAAAAAAACAGCATAGAAACTAGAAAACCAAATGGTTCCGATTCAGCGCGAGACTCTCATAAATTTGGGGATCCTCGTCTGCATCGTCGCAGCTTGCTTTACGTTCAGAGAAATCAGTTCAATGAAGGACCAGCTCAATCACGTCACGATGATGAATCAGCGTCTGACACATCACGCGAACCAAATCAACCAGGCGATGATGGCCACCCAGGGAGAAGAATCCGAATCCGACGACGAGGACGAAGAAGAGGTGAAGATCATTCCAGTCACGCCCACATCGCCCGAGCCTTTGACCGAGGTAAATCCCTCGAAATAAAAGGTCTGAGAATCTTAGACTGCGTCTCCACGAAGATGCAACATGTCACAAACCAATGCAACCACGAAACATAAAGCCATCGCGGTACCCGTCATTCGCACGCAAGGGCAAGAATCACAGTTCTTGGTCGTTCGAGACAGGCGGTTCAAAGACTGGATTTTCGTCACGGGTGGGTGTCGGCGCCGAGAGATTCCCAATCCGCTCAGGACCGCACTCAGAGAACTCGAGGAGGAGACTCGCGGGGTCATATCTCTCAAAAGGGGCGAGTACACGCACTACGATTTCACCGTACCGGAAGCGCCCGGGTCGGACGTAGAGTTGATATATAACGTGTACGTCTTCTTCGTCGACTGGGACATGAATATGCGCGACGAGATGGTCCGTCGATTCTACGAAGAAAAGGCGAAGTGTCTCGCGGCCAAGTTACAGAAGAAGCCCATCAAGCGAACCTTTGACGAAAACGACCACATGGGATTCGAAACCATGGGTGTGTTCGCGGAGCGCAAACAGTGGGATTTGATTCTCGACAATGTCATTAAGAATCCTAAATTTTACGAGTGCCTCGAATCGAGCGATAGAAAAACATTCGCGTTTAAGTAGATATGGTGAAATCAAAAGCCTACGTTTTAATGCAAATCAAAGATCTCCAGATGCAAAAGTTTGGCCACACAGAAGAAGATGCGAACGCGTATGCGCAAACAGTGCAGGGCCTGACCGTGTACGAACTCCTCGTATTAAAAAAAGAATTAGTCAATAGGGAATCACCCAAACCACCCGAATTACCCGACGTCAGCACGACGCGATGGTTCAGGGGGCACATGCGATTCGAAGAGGACGAGTGAGCGCCACATCGCAGCGCGAGATGTTTCGCGCGTGGTGTCGCAAAGAAAAGTTTAACAACGGCAAGGCGCTCAGCCACGTGCTCATGGACGGTGGGTGCCTGAGCGTGCCGTACGATCGACTCGGGGATTTCTACGAGAAGTACGTCGAGGCCGTTCGGTCGGGAGAGGAGAAAGTTTTCGTCGTCGAACAAAAGACGGAAAGATACAACTTCTTCGTGGACATCGACTACAAGGACGTGCGCGCGCTCACGATCGAGGAGATCGAAGACATCGCGCGGATCATATGCGATAAAGTGCGTTCGCTCGGGGGCAAAGACGCGCTCGTGAGCGTGGCGCCACCGAAAAGTTTGCCATCGGGAGACGTCAAGACGGGCATCCACATCAACTTTCCGGATTTCGTCGTGAGTCAACCGTCCGCGTTGGCCGCGCGCGAGCACGTGATCGTGGCGCTGAGCACGGCGAAGGGGAGCGACGTGGATTGGGAGAAAGTCGTAGATCAGGCGGTGTACGGCGGGATAAATGGCCGCAAGCGATCGAACGGGTCCGGGTTCAGGATGCCCTGGTCGCACAAGATGGCGAAACACGACGCGTGCGAGGGGAAGGGGTGCGCCGATTGCGTGAAAGGCCGCGTGAGTCAGTTGGCGTACCTACCGCTTTTTAGATACAGGCACGGACCGGTTTTCACCTTGCTCGAGAAGATCAATCCAACGCCGACCGTCGAGATGATGTGGATGGCGACGGTTCGGTCGGACGCGACCGAGCACGCCAGCGTGCAATCCCCGCATCGCGCGATCAAGGAGGCGAGTTTCGAGCACATGGACGGCCTCGACGGCGAAGAGATCGACGACCCCGATCTGCACGAGGCTATCGAAGAGGCGATACGGACCATGATAGAGGGACAGGCCAGCGCGAGCGTCAAGAAAATCATCAAGTTCGATGACACGTACGTCATCACGAGCGATTCGAAATACTGCGCAAACGTGGGGCGAGAACACGGATCGAATCACGTGTACTTTACGATAAGCAACGGCAGTCTTCGTCAGAAGTGTCACTCCGCGCACGAGACGTACGCCGGGCGCACCACTGAACTCTGTCAAAATTTCACCAGTGATGCCAATCCCATAGCGCACGGGACGGCGCTGTACGCGAAGTTATATCCGGACGGCATGACGCCGACGGAGCGCACGGCGAAGAAACGGATCGAGGCGAAGGCGACGTCGGACGCGAAGAAGAGGTGTGAGCTTCTCGTGAGGCGGTTTCCGGGGCACGCGCGAACCATAGTCACCGCTCTCAAGCCCAAATCGAATCAAAAGACGTGGATCGCCTCGACGAATTCAAAGTATTGTCCGATGATAGGTAAAGATCACGCGACATACATGCAGTTCGCCATAGAGAAGGGTAAGAGTGGTCGAACATTCATTCACCAGGAGTGCGAGTGCACTCGGAGCAGGGCGGGGAAGATGAGATTGACGAAAGATCTCGTCAGTGACGAATCTCTAAAGAACGCACTGTTTAGATCCCAAAATAAATAGAGACATGTAACAACAGATGTCGCTCGTCTTCACGGGTCTCGCTCTGTACGTGATCTATCGCGTTTCGACGTTCAACGGTGACATCAAGCGCCCTCCACCGAGGGTCGTGGATCTGGAGATGCTCGCGCTTCGCCGAGAGGCGCACAAGTTCTCGGGCATCGACCCCACGGCGTACGAGCGGTTCACGCGGGAGTTGGATCGCGCGGCGAATTTGATTCGGGACCCTCACGAGTCGTCGCGGGCGCTCTACGCGGCGATCGACGCGCTCCAAGATCTCGGCCTCGACGATCGATACGAAGTCCAGGGTGACGTCACCGCGCTCGCGCACAAAATAGGAGTCGCGTTCGAACAGCGAATCTTTGATCAGGCCCTTCTCGAGAAAAAGATGTTCGCACCGAGGTACTTAAATGGAAGAGTTACAGAATGAACAGGAAACCAACAAATAATCATGGCCGCCGTCGCTCAACAACCGCAACATGGAAACAAGAGATCGAGATCGGGAAGAATCATTCGACGCCCAGGTGAGATCTACACGCCCGAGTTGGAACGGTTCGAGGACGACTACGGTTCGGACGAGTACGACGACGATGACGACGGTTCGGACATCGACACGGACGAGGAGGAGGACTCCGACGACGAGCTCCTTCTCGACGACACCGGGTCGCTCGACGATTTCATCGTTAACTCCGACGAGGAAGACTCAGAGATGGAAGATGATTTCAGCGACACTGAGTACAGCGACAGCGAGTGATTTCGCGATTAAAAAAGTATCCTTGTAATTTCAGATGGAAACCGATATCGGATCCCCGATCGACTACAAACCGACAATTGAACCGCCGTCGCCCCCACCTCCACCAGACGCGAACGCGACGTCCACACCCATCGAGGAGACGGTTCAGGATGAGTACCAACCGACGCAGGCGGAGTGGGATCAGTACATGCACCAACAGGCGATGCTCGCGCAGCAGCAGGGGTATTACGAACCACCCGAAAAGAAGGATGTTTGGTCTTCGGTCGACAAGACCATGATCATCGCCATGTTCGTGGCGCTCATCGTCGGCTTCTTTTTGGGTAGCAGTCGCCAGCCCGTGTTTTTGAAATATAACTAACTCAGATGTTCGCACCGACGAACGTCCCGACGCTCCCAGTCTTCTTCTCCGTGAAGTACGCGCGGCTCACTATCCGCGGGTCCTTCTCGTTAATCTCGTAGGCGCGCGTCGCGCTCACTAGTTCTATCTTAGGCACGTCATCTTTCTTCGCCGGCTTGATTTTTTCAAAGATGCGCGCGATGTCTTTACCACGCGCTCGGGGAATCAGGTAGAGCACGGACGCGAGAATAAGGAAACTGACGGTAAAAGCTTTCATGTTCTTATTAAATGTGAGGATTTTATTTATTCCTTCGACTCGGCCTCGGCTTCGGCCTCGGCGGCGGCTTCGCGTTCCTTTTGGCGCGTTTCGATCTCGTTCTTCGCGAGTTCGTTTGCCTCCTCGATGAGCTCTTCGATCGGCGCGTCGGGTTTCGCGGCCTTTAGCTCCTCGAGGAATTCGCCAGGGGTTCGCACGGGCGCTTCGTCGCTCTTCGTGTAGTGAATCGAGTTATCGTCACCGGGTTTCAAAGATGCACCGGCAGTCATGTCCTTCTTCCGGTCGGCAAACATCTTTGCGGCTTCGATCTGGGACTGTTTGTATCCTTGCATCAACTCTTCGAGCTTTTGATCGGCGTAGTGCGTGTCGTCGACTTCTTTCGGCGGTGGTAAGAAGAGCCATTTACCGACTTCGACGCAGTAGATGTCGAACGCCGGGTCTTCTCTCTGTAAACGTTGTGCGTGCTTGCCGGCTTCGGTCTGTGTCGCGAAGACGCCTCGGATTTTGATGGCGAAGTGATCGGCCTTTTGTTTACAGTCGTCCGTCGGCCCGATGTAGCTCAGACAGGCGAAGAGCTGTCCAGGTGGGAGCGTGTAATCTTGTTCAAGGTCGTCGACGGTCGGCATGATGGATGCTGGGTTTTCTGCTTCATTTCAAAGTCTCTCCTTTAAATAGATCAATGAAGTTGTCAGATCTTCGAGAACACTGGGAAATCATTCGAGATGAAGCGTTAGCGCTAGAATCTACTTATATACAGGAAACACCGCGACCCACTGGGAAATGGGTCGCGAACGATCCGGGTGGCGAGATCTGGAAGATTCTCAAAAAGTATCAAGATGGACAGTCGGGGTGGTTGAAGTCGGGCAAAGATGATGTACCGAGTCGGTGGGAAGATTGGATCAATTATCCACTCGTATGGAAGGGTCGCGAGTTACTCGGGAACTGTCGCGTGTGTCCACGCACGGTAGAGCTCATCCGTCAAATCCCAGGGGTCAGCGTTGCCGGCTTCTCCCTGATGAAGGCCGGTGTGAAGCTGGATCCCCACTGTGACCCACTCGAAGACGACTATCTCTGCACGTACCACCTCGGTCTGCGTGTGCCCAACGGGTGTGTCCTGCACCACTCGGTCGTCGGCTCCGTCACGGAAGCCGATGGGAAACACATCGCGTTCGATGGCCGGCAGGAGCACTGGGCGGAAAACAGGTCTTCAGGAGATCGGGTCATATTATACATCGAGTATGTCTTACACAAATGATATTGAAATCACCATCGCGCGGCGGGCCTTTTTTCTCGCGTGTAGCAGGTGCAGCGCAGCGTCATTGAAAGATCACGAGATAACGAGCCCAGGGGCACTACATACCACGAAGTCTTGAAGCACAGTTTTCTCGTTTTTCATTATCGAAAACAAACTCCAAAAAACTACTAGATTTTGGAGCTTATAAAAACATCAATGTTGTAACGTCATTGTGTTACGCAGTCACCCGAGATTATAAAATAAACAAATAGGTTTTATGAGTAGAAATTGTAGATAGTTTTCAGTAAGGTTGTCTCGTCACCATCACCATTTTTTCATAATCACCTCTAGGGCGGACCATGGTGGTTTTGACTAGAAACGACGGTACAGGGGCGTGAGTGGCGTGGGTCATATTTTCATTCGTGATCTAGAACGGATCACCATCA
>MDSX01081842.1_pt1 | contig 11607 bp, 15 predicted proteins | sample 811141 | NCBI WGS metagenome assembly MDSX01 (sample SAMN05326642, study PRJNA326480) | marine metagenome | isolation source: seawater | place: Atlantic Ocean: South East | collected 2010
TATGCACAAGCATTCTTGAACCAACAATGTTCTTTAGACCCCCTTTATGATTCATCATGTACTGGATATTTGACTGCACAGTGTAATCTTGACCCATTATATGACACAGCGTGTACTGGTTATGCAGATGCATATCTGTTGCAACAGTGTGATTTTGACCCCCTGTATGATGTACAGTGTACAGGATATCAACAAGCATTCTTTAATCAACAGTGTGAGTTAGATGGACAGTTTGATTCGTCATGTCCAAACTTTGTTGCTGCACTAGAAGAAATTTTGGATGATGGAACGACTGTTGACCCTATTGCAGATGCTCTTGCAGCACCAGAGATAGACTTCACTATTGTAATTCCAGAAGTTCCAGTTGTTGTCGTAACAGAAATACCCACAGTAGAAGAAACTGTAAGTGAAGATTACGAACAGACACAGGGTGATATGATGGCAATGGAAGATGATATTGAAAGAGAGATTGCTGAACTGGAACGTGAATCAGAAGATAATAATGAAGAGGAAGATGTAAGTAATCCTTTTGAAAAGGAAAGGGATGATGAAAAAGAAATAGTGCAATCAGATTCTTTGCCAGGCGATAGTGATGGTGAAGTCGGTACAGGAGAGGCGGTACAGGAAGATGACATTGAAAAGGAAATTGCTGCGCTTGAGTCTGAGGCAGAGGCGCCTACTGAAGTTAAAAAGAAGAAGGTTGTTACGAAAAATGACAAGATTAGACTTCTTCTCGCTAAGAAAGCGATAGAGTTAACACAACAAGTGGAGAACGCTGTTACCATAGAACAACAAATGTTGGTACAAAGACAACTATTGGCACTTATATCATTTGTGCCAGGATTTGATTATGCAGAGAAAGAACTAAATCAAGTGAGTTTCTATCCACCAAAACCAGTGGTTGACCATCAATATGCAAGATGGTTCTTAAATGACCCTAATTTTGGTATCATGGAAGATTCACAATATAATTTCAAATAGGAGAGAGAAATGGCAGAAGTAGAATACGGTGGTATAAAGGTTGGTGGTAGTAAACTACTACTAATAATCCCACTAATAGGAACACTAGGTGGTGGACTATGGGCAGGCTTTGAGTTTTACAAAGACTACATGGATATGAAAGAACAAATACAAGAATACGTTGCACCAGATTTATCAGATTTTGATAAGTCACTTGCTGTGATGACTGAGGACATGAAGATTGTTAAAGAAACAGTTGCAGTATTCAAAGAAGAGATTATCATCATCAGAGATAGTGTGAATGATTCGGTTGATATGATGCGTGATACAAAACACGACTTGCGTGATGAAATCATTCGTACAGAGAAACTACTGGAAAAGGTAGAGAACGATATTGACAAACTGGAAGATGAAGCAACTGCGTTGATGGACAGAACTAAGACCGATGCTCGTGCTATGATTGATGATGCAAACAATCGTTTCAATGACAAGGTATCTGGTTTGGAAGGTTATGTCAAAAGAGAACTGACTTCACTAGAAAATTCTATGGACAGAAAGTTGCAAAAAAGTTTAGATAACCCTCTTGCTAACCGAAAGTAATCTATAAATAGGAGTAGAGAGATTTGAGGGAGAGGTTACTTGATAGACCCATTTACCGCCATAGCGGCAGCGACCTCGGCATTCAAAACAGTTCAGAAGTTTGTTGCCGCAGGACAGGATTTTGAAAATACTGTAGGACAAATGGGTAAGTGGTATACTGCTGTATCTGATTTTCGTAGGGGACATCAGATGAATAAGAAACCACCTCTCTTCAAAAAACTTTTCAATGCTGGTTCTGTAGAGGAAGAAGCACTACAACTCTTACTACACGAAAAGAAAATCATGGAACAAGAAAAAGAGTTACAGACTATATTGAATTTTAGATATGGTTTTGGGACTTGGGATGAACTCACTGAGATGAGGCGTTCTATTCGTGCAAAACGTGAGAAAGAAGTTTACAAACAAGCAGAACTAAGAAAAGACCTATTAGAGACAATCACTCTTACTATTGTAGTTGCTATTGGTATAGTATTTGTAGGTGCTATTATCTATTTCATAGGGTCAGCACAAGGTAAGTGGTAATGGGGTGGATTGCTTTTATTCTGTTCTTTATTATCATAAGTGCCTTACTGGCATATGTAATTCATATTGACTATAATTTAGATAATATTCCAGAACATCCCAGAACAGAAGCAGAAGCAAATGTGGACTTGATGAAGTTAAGAATTCGTCATGCTAAGAATAGATGATACACGCATTTATGTTAGTAGTTGTTATGGGAACAGGTGAGTTTCGACAGATACAACCCAATGCAATGATATTCAGAAGTATTGATGTGTGTCAGTACTACGCAAGACGTATTCCTAGACAATACGGCAATTACTCATACAGTTCGTATATAGACCCCAAAGATAGAGTTACTGCATATTGTAAACCTGTCAAAGTTCAAGACGGGCCAAATATCTATGACCACTAGAATGAGTTGGCAACCATTGCCATAGTTTTTGTGTCAGGGTTACCAACAGGTACAGGCATAATTTTACTACTACCGCCTCCACCACCAGATTCATTATTATTGACAGTGGTTGGTGCAACAACAATATTACTCCCATCAAAACTATCTTTCTTTTCTGCATTTTCTTTAGACGCACTAGGTACTTCACCCCCCATTTGTGTCGCCATATCTACTTGTGCTTGTGTCAGAGACTTCTTAGGTTTATAATCAGAACCCTCTACTGTCTGACCTATAATTTGTTCACGTTGTCCTTCCAAATCCGCTTCTTGACGGGCTAATCTTGAATCTTGTCGTTTTAAGCTGTTTCTTTTCATCCTAAACATAGGAGAAGTGTCTTTGAACTCTTGTCTGATTTCGTTTCGTTGGTTTCTAATTGCAACTCGTTTTTCGTCAATTTCATTTACTTGACCCACGATTTTCTCTGCATCCTCTCTTTTGACAGTATGCATTTTACCTTTATATTTTACTTCTACCATTCCCTCTGGTACATCTTTAGAATCTTGTGTAGTAACAACAGTTTCACCACCTTCACCACCTTCAGAATCTTCCATCATAGGAACATCTTGGTCTTGAGTTGTTAGTGAGGCCTCTTTCTGTCTCTTTGCAATATATGCTTTTGGATTCTGTTGAACCTCAATAACCTCACCAGTTGCAGTTTCTACTCCACTTGCAACTGCTGGTGCAATACCTGCTGATGCAGCGATAGATGCAAATGCCGCTGCAAATGCAGCAATCTTTGCAGTTCCAATAACGCCAGGCATCGAATCTACAAAGTTCTCAATCTTCTCAGAGAAGTCATCTAGTTTATCGACTTTACTAGAATCAATTCTATCAAGTCCATTCATCATTGCATCAACATCATCACCAAAACTTCTCATTGCAGAACCTAGTGCAATCACATTAGGTGCTGACTCTGCAAGTCTTACAATTTTGTCAATGGGAGATTCGTTACCAAAGAGTTTACCAATACCATCAAGGATACCAGACACAAAGTTACCAGCAGACATTGCAACTAGAGCAGCACCAACCGCTGCGAGTGCGGCAGGAATTGCAAACATAGTTGATATCGGAACATCTTTGAATAGATTAAATGCCTCTGCAATCTCTGTCATTGCTGGGGCCGCCATCTGAGCCGCAAATGCAAATGGTATCAATGCAACACCAAGAGCACCAATTGCGAATGCACCACCAATAATTAGAGGTGCGGCAAGTCCCATCACTGCTGCGATTGCACCCAATCCAGCGATTGCAACAAGTCCCATTCCAATAGTCTTCCAATCAAGTTCTGCGAACTGTTGGAAACCTTTTCCTGCCAACCATAATGCACCACCAAGAATTGCAATTGCAGCGGCACCAACAATCATAGAACCAGATGCCTTACCAAGTAGGAAACCGATACCAGCAAGTCCAACAAGAGCAACTCCTGCTTTTGCAAGAGATTCCCATTCAACATCATTAAATTTAACTGCTGCGAGAGCAAAAGGAATGAGTGATGCACCCATCAATCCCATTGCAAGAGCACCCTTTGCGATTGCCTTTAGGTTATTTCCTAGATACTTAAATCCTCTACCGATAGATTTAATGACACCACCAACCCCTCCAAGAGGGCCGTCTGCACCTTTTGTATCTGGTGCAGAACCTTCTCCAGCACTGCCACCTTTGATTGCTTGAATGAGTTCGTTGTGTCTACGTTCTGATGCTCTAGATTCATCTCTTTGTTGTTCTACTGCAAGTGCGCCACTATCATCATCCCCACCACCAACTGCAGCGGCACCTGATTTTCCAGACTCAGATATCTTCTCTTCTACTTCTTCAGTTTTACCAACAATAGATTCAAACTTGTCTTGTTGTACACCAAGAAGGTCAGTGATAGATTTCATCTTGTCTTCTTGTAATTGTTTTTGTTCTGCTTCTGACTGTGCAAGTTTCAACTTTTGCACCATTGCCTCTTCTTCCTCTTTGGAATTAAATTCCATACCTGACCCAGCAATAGTATCTCTTGCTTTTGCGTCTTGCATCTTATCTCTTGCTGCAGCAGCACGACCCTCAATAAGTCCTTTGAGTGGAGTTTTCTGTGCAGCGAGTTTGAGGAATGGTAATAGGAATGCCTTGCCAGGAATTGCGTCTGCAAGGTTAGTCAGTGGGCCCATGAGAGTTTCTTGGAAAGTATCAGCAAGTCCAGTATTGGCACTATCAGTAAGACTTTCTAAGAATTGTACTCTTTTTGTTTGCGTGGTATATTTGTCAACAGAACCCTTCAACCCAGCAATATTAGTTCTTAGACTAATATTCTCTTTGTTCAGTTTTCTAGATTCTAGATTACTAATTTCAGTTTCTTGTGCTAACTTTGCAGTTGTTTGTTGTAGAGTTGCCATTGACTTTTACCTATTTCTTTTTATCTGAATATGCGTTACCAGCAAAGAATGCAGCAACTATTGCCGCAACTGAAACAAAATATGTTGCCGCCATATCACCCAGAATCTTTGATGCTTGGTCTAATCCAATCCAGTTTGCAAGTACTACTGCAAAAGGATATAGTAACATACCCCAAAGGGCAAACCACGCCATCTGACGCATTGCATCCCTACGGGCGTCTGCATCTTCAAGTGCTTTTCTCTTAAATTCCAAATCCATCTCCATCTCTTCAATTGAGATATGTCCATCACCATTAGTATCTTTTTTTGCAACCGCCTCATCTACGGTAACTGTCTTCTTTTCTGCCATGGTATTCCCTCTCTAGTTATTTTTTACTATGTCTCATCCTCATATTCTCATCTTCAATATGTTGTAGTAACATATTCAAGTAGACATCCCTTTCCCACGGCAACATTTCTTCTAGTTCTGTTAATGAATATTTGTGGTGTTGCATCAATGCAAAATTCACCCTCATATAATTCATTAAGTTATCATGTGAAAGGGCTATCCGAAAAAAGATTGCAGTCCCTCAACGACAACATCACTCTCTACCTTGGTTACAGGGTTTGTAACTTTTACTGTATGTTTCAAACGTGGAACTGTATTGAAGAAGTTTTCAACCTTCTTGAACATTGATGCATCAAGAGTTGATACAAATTCTTCTAGTTCATTCTCATCCATATCTGCACGATTATGTACATTCTCTGCATCATAAATTTGTCTGATACATCTCTTAATGATTGTCCATGCAGTATCAGCACCAACACCCAATAAGTCACCTGTCATTTCAATAGTAGGATAGTCTAATACTAGTCCTATATCATCTGTTAGTTTAATGTTATTTTCGTGTCCTTCTGGAAAAAATACTTCTACTTCTTCTAAATCGATTTCTGCATCAGCATATGTTTCTTTGTCATCTGGACATAACAGTTTAATTTCTATCTTAGAACCTGCCGCCTTCATTCTGATTTTGAGAAATACATACTCAATATCAAACATAGGTGCCTTAGTCACATCCAACTTACCAAAGGTACATTGTTTGACTGTTTGCATGACAGATTCACTTATCTGTTTATCTTCTCCACTCTCAAGTGCAAGTAGAAGACCTTTTTCTTCACCCACAAGGAATGGACGGTATTGTAGTTTTTCGCCTGTTGACGGTAGCGTCAATTCATGTTTCGGCGTTTTTAGTAATGGTAAAGACATAATTTATTGTTCTCCATAATATGTATTATTTAGTCTGTTATATCCCATCCTGTGGGGTACGGAAATTTTCACCATAAGCATCAGTTATTGGTTCAAATTCATCTTTCTTTTCTAGTTTTACTTCTGTTTCAGGATTAATAGAAGGTGGTTTAGAACTACCTATTTCAGACCATTCCTTGAATGCAAATCCAATAGTCAAGTCATGTATTGCACTGTTGTTCTCATAACTATATTCTAACGGAGATACAACTTTAGGGAATGTTTCTTTTAGTGTAATGCCGTACATTCTTTCACCAGTGTTGTCCAGTTGGTATATATTCATACTGGATACATAATCGTCATAGAAGTTCAATCCATATGTATTTGTATTGTATATAAACTCTTGCCATGTATCGAAGTATGTCTTCTCACGCAAATCACTAGATAGAATGAATGTTACATTAATGATATCATCATATGTTAACCCTTGTGCAAGTTCGTGTGTTGGGCCGTATATAGTATCATTTGTAAGAGTTGTAATTGTTCTGCCAGGCATAGTCAAACTTTTCATTCGTAATGAAAGTTGTCTTGCGTCTACATTGATAGATGGGGGGAAGAATATTTCTGCCTCAAACTTATTTTGTCTTGCAACACTAGATTGGTTAATACTTGCGGCAAGGTCTTGTACACTAAACTGGGGCATTACCCTCTCCTTGGTTGTGTTGACATTTTACGAGAATCTGCATAGACTTTATTTTCAATTCCTTTAGGAACAAATCTCTGCACTGGTAATAGTACTGCCGCCATCATTTCTTCTGATGTAATCGCACGAAATCTAGATTGTACATGACTTGCAAGATACCTTTTCACTGTTGGTTTAACTAGAGGATTACGTTTGATACGATTCCATGTTAGTCTAATTCTTGTGTTTTCATCCATTCTATCATCTGTTGCATATTCAGCAATCACATTCAATAGTTTCAGTCTCATAGGAATAGATAGGTAGTGAAAATTCAATCCAACAAACCCTGTCGATTCTGCAACACCAATTGGTAGTACAAGAGGAAACCTGTCGTAATAAGGTAATTCATTTTTACCCTTTGCATCATAGAAGAAAAAGTTCATACGACCATATTGAGGACGCTGACTAATCAACCCCTCTCTAATAAGTTGCTGTGTTGGGGGAACACCCATCTCTCTGATTTGTTTTCTAAACCATGCAACGGAGCGTTCGTTACCACCAGTCTTTTCTAATAGTTCATCAAAATACGTCATACATCTATTTATACGTTAACCCACATGGTCTTCAGTAAGAATCTTAAATTCAATACCTCTATCATTACACCATTCAATCGCTGCATCCCACTTTGCTTTATTGACACCCCATGTACGAACTTCTGTAATAAATCGTTTGGTTTTACGTTTGGGGATAGGAGGTGGGCCGCACTGTGCTTTAGGTTTTACTTCAATCAACATCTTTTTGACTGAACCATCTGCCTGTTTTACTTTGATATAGAAATCTGGGAAGTACCTGTGCATCCTACCATCTAGGGGAGATATATAGGGTATGATAATCTCTTCAGAACCCCATTCGATGATTGCATCACTCCTATCACAATAGAGCATAAACCTACGCTCCCAAGATGAGCGATATACTATGTTATTGTAATCGCCTCTATATTTCTGAGGTTTATTAGGAACATATCTTCCTTTATGTGGTTTATAAGTCATTACAATCCGTATAAATACTTTCACAAGGTTACTTAGGACTATTTATAAATGGGAAATGCAAACAAAATAATCAACGGTAATGGTAATAAACGAGTTTATGATGGTGACCTCTATTACCCCCAAGACATTGGTAGTATGGAAAGAACAGGACATTATGTTCAGTTCTTCATTAACAAGCAAGAGTCTAGCAAAATTGAGTTTGCTGGTGGTTCATATTCATCACTAGCAGCTGGTGGTAGAGATGGAAGTGTTCGTACATCTGACGTAGCAAGAGACAGTGGTTCAAACATATCAGTAAAACGAGCACCAACACAAAGACTTGCTGCATCTATACAATTGTATATGCCCAATCAAATTTCATTACAGCATGGTGCAAAATATGCTGAAGAAGAAATAAATGCTGCTGCAACAAATGTTATGGCTGCCCAAGGTGGTGGAATTAGTGGTGTTTTTTCAATTTTCAAAGAGGCAGTTGGTAATGCAGTCGGAAGAGGTATCGAACAAGCAAAGTCAGGTGGTAGTGCTGCTGCAGCAGATATCAAAAGAGGTAAGGTTACAAATAATAGAACTGAGATGAAGTTTGAAGGTATCGACAGACGTTCATTCTCTTTTGATTTCAAGATGATTCCAAAAAGTGAAAATGAAAGTAATAACATCAAAAATATTGTTAACCTTTTCAGATTTCATGCAATGCCTGAAATGGGTAGTTTCAACGGCAGAACTATGATTGTTCCATCCACGTTTGATATAAAATATATGCATAAAAGTGGAGAGAATGATTTTCTAAATAAAATATCTACCTGTGTACTAGAAAGTATTGATGTAAAATTTGGTGGTGATAGAACACAATTCTTTAAGAACAATGCACCTATGGCAACAGAAATTTCATTGAAGTTTAAGGAACTTGAGATTATTACAAAAGAACGTATTGCAGAGGGTTTCTAAATGAGTTATTTTAACAAATTTCCTACAGTAGAATATGATGTTCGTGGTGATGGTAGTACTACTATTATGACAGACATCACTCGTAGGGTTAGAGTTTCAAACAAGGCAAGACTATCAGCAGTAGAATTTGACTTCTATGATGTACAGGATGGACAAACCCCTGAGTTTGTTGCAGACAGGTATTATGGAGATGTAGGACTGCACTGGTTAGTTCTTATGGCAAATGATATTGTAGATGTGTATAACGATTGGCCAATGTCAGTACAGAGATTTGAAACTTATGTTGCATCTAAGTATGATAATGTGGATGGTGTTCATCATTACGAATACACACAGGAATCTGGTGATACAAAGTTTACTATAGAACTTCCAAATGAATCTGCAACAACTCTTCCTGCTGGTGCAGTTGCAGTTACCAACTATGGGTATGAAGAGTCTGTACAAGACAAGATAAGACGAATTAGACTTATCAAACCAGAGTTTGTAGAGGACATAAAGAAAGAATTTTCCAGAAAAATTAAAGGTAAGTAATAATGGCCGACACTAATTCCATTCAGTATGCAGGCGAATTTGCAATTGCTGAATGTATACTTTATACTGTAGGTGGTAAAGAATTAGACTTGACTGACCTTGTAGTGGGTGTAAATATCTACGAGAGTATCTTTAACAACTCTATAACTGGTGATATATCTTTTACTGATACAAACAACATCATAGGTAACGCTAAGATTGTAGGACAGGAAAAACTGTCACTAAGTCTTATTACACCTGATGCTACTGATAACTACGACAGAACAAACTCAATCGAGTTTGGAGAAATGCCTTTCTATGTCTTCAAAGTACAAAGTAGTAATTCAATCAACGACAAAACGATGGGGTACACTCTATCATTTACAACTGCTGAGATTGTAAGGAATGGACACATTCGTGTTGCACAGTCCTATAAGGGTGAACCAGCATTAGATATAGTAAAGAAAGTTGTTCGTGACCCTGAGTTACTTAACTCTAAGAAAGAATTCTTCTACGAAGAGACAACTAATAACTACAAAATGGTTGCCCCAAATATGCGTCCGTTTGATTTCATCAATATGGTTGCACGAAAAAGTCTATCCAAAGATTATAACTTTGCTCCCACATTCCTCTTCTACGAAACAATCAAAGGATATTTCTTCAGAACCATCGACAGTATGATGGACAGGAAAAATCCTAGAATGATATATAGAGAACACACACCAAATGCGTTTGTGGAGGGGAAACCTGATATAGTTGCAAACTTACAAAACATATTGTCATATGAGGTTATATCTTCATCAGACACTCTTGTCAGTCAACGTGCTGGTATGTATGCATCAAAGATGTTAGAGATTGACCTATTCAATAAGAGTTACACAACACACGAATATGACTACATCAAGAATTATGAAGACGATGTTCATGCTGATGAGTTTAACAAATCTGGTTCAGAGATTGCTCCTGTACTATCAGAAGCGACTGATGACTATGGTAAATTTTTATCAGAATACCCAGATTCAGTATTCTACGTTCAGACAACTGATACTACAGACGAACTATTCACCCCTATGCACCAAGACGGTAAAGAAACACCATTTGATACCATTAATACTAAACAGTGGTTACAGAGAAGAAAGTCTAGATTTGCACAGTTAGAATCTTCACTTGCATTACGAGTAGAAGTGCCAGGCAATACAGTATTGCAGGCAGGGGATTTAATAGGATTAGAAATACTCAATCGTACATCTGTTACGGATGAACAATACGATGAAGTGTACACAGGAAGGTATTTGGTGAGAAAAATACATCACCAATTTGCCAAGACAGGAAGTCAACTTATGCATACCGTTCTTATGGAATGTGTAAGAGATACATTATCAACCAAATTGCCTACTGATGGTGTTCCGTTATTTGACGGTGGAGATAACATTGAAGAAATGATTCCACTAGGAGCAGCAGACCCAGGCGATGTTCTATTTTAGGAGGAGCCCGACAACCAACCGTTTGTTATGATAACCATTAATTAAACATAGAGGTAGCAAATGACAACCAAACTCAAAAATCGTATTAAGAAAATGACATTTCAAAAGACACTAGATAGAGAGATAAAAGTTGAGGATACCAAGGAAACTAAATACTATGAAGAAATGTATAAACAGCGAACGATGGAGTTGTTAGGAATAAAACATGAAGACACTTACGGAATTACAGGAAGGCGTATATGACGCCAATATATTTAAGGTCATCTTTTTAGCAGGTGGGCCAGGCAGTGGAAAGTCCTATGTCGTAAAACGAACTATGGGTGGTATGGGATTGAAACTGGTAAACAGTGATGATGTCTATGAAAAGATGTTGAAGGATGCTGGTTTAGAGACTACACCAGAAGATATCTATTCAGACCAAGGACAAGAAATCCGTGTTCGTGCAAAGGCGACTACTAAGACCATGCAAGGTAACTATATCCAAGGAAGACTTGGACATATCGTTGATGGAACTGGTAAGGACTTCAGTAAAATTCAAAAACAGGTTGGTTATCTAAAAGGACTTGGATATGAATGTTACATGGTATTCGTGAATACATCACTTGATACTGCATTGGCACAAAATGCAAAACGTAAAAGGACACTACCAGAAAACGAAGTGTCTAAAATGTGGAAAGAAGTCCAAGATAATATTGGTAAATTCCAGAGTCTATTCGGTGGTTCTAATTTTATTGTTGTCGATAATAATATGGCCGGTGAAGATGTATTTGCAAAGGTATGGAAACGATGCATGGTACTGATTCGCAAAAAGGTCAATAATAA
>MDSX01017849.1_pt1 | contig 11605 bp, 16 predicted proteins | sample 811141 | NCBI WGS metagenome assembly MDSX01 (sample SAMN05326642, study PRJNA326480) | marine metagenome | isolation source: seawater | place: Atlantic Ocean: South East | collected 2010
CCTTCATCATCAAGCATTGCAACTTGATATTCTGAATTGGTTAAAAAGACGTAACCTGAATTTCTATTAAAACCTACTCTGATTCCATCATTATAAAAATCATCAGGTAAGCCCTTTTTAATAGCTGATAAAAGTTTTCCAGCTTCATCCAATTCTCTGTTACCAAATACAGATAAATCTTCTGTGTATAGATCATAGTGTTGTTGTGTCATGTTATTTTCTCCTCTGTTTGTTATGACTAAAAATAATTAATCTTTGTTATTAATTGCGTTGTTAAAATTTTCCTGTTCTATAAACTCAACAACCTTATTTCTAAGATTGCAGATACTTTTATATTCAGGATGCTCAATATCAATCGGACTTACTCCATACTTTTGTAATAAGTTATAAAAGTCATCTTGAAAAGCTATAAAGTTGTTATCGCTCATTTCTTTTGCTGTCATGTTTTCTCCTCTGTTTGTTATGACTAAGACGCGCTTGCGCGCGTTTCGGATAATAAATCCTCTTCAGTTAGCCTGAATTTGCTTGATGCGTTTTTGTAGTTTTTTAAACTCTCTAGTTCTGAGTTTGTTGTGTTTCTCAACAACATTAATTAAAACATTAATTTCTTGTGAGTAGTTTTCAAACTCGCCATGCTTTTTCAGAATTTCACTTATGCACCAAATACTAAATCTGGCAACTTCTGTCATAGGCACTTCAAAAGCATCCATTCTGTCTTTTAGATTGTTATAGTTTTGTATATTGTCTGTCATATTTTTCTCCTCTATTAATTAAATGACTGTTCAATATTACTACTTCTTCTCACACTTGTCTACACTTTTATACACTGTTATCTCAATTAACTAACTTTAGCACTGTAAAATGCTTTAGAATAAAGGCATGGAAGAGATTAATAATTCATCAATTATGGAACATAAAACACCTAAAAAGAGAGGAAGGAAGAGAATTAAATTCACAGAAGATGATCTTCTAAAAATAGAGCAAGCATCTGGAATGGGTTTAACGAATGAGCAATTAGCCAGCGTTCTAGGGTGTTCTTTGAGTACAGTAAGAAGGAACAGAAAAAATAATGAACTATTTGAACACCATGTTAGAAGGGGAAGAGCTAACTCTTTAAAAGAAGTATCAAACGCTCTCTATAATAATGCAGTTTATGAAAACAACGTACAGGCGCAAATCTTCTTTTTAAAGAATAGGGGAGAGGAAGGACAATGGAGCGAAAAAAACGAGAATGTTTATACCCTTAATCTTTCTAACGTGCTAACAGAGGCACAAGGAAGGATAATCGAGGGCGAAAGAGTAAAGGAAGTAACTAATGCGGAGACAGTCTCTATGAAAGAACTAACCAGTTCCAAAAAAACCAATAAATAACAGAGTGTAACTATGATTTTCTCTAATCTCCCTAGTACAAATAATCAGCGTTACAGAGGCGGTTTCTCTGTGTTGCACCTCTCCGCAACTGTTCACCGCCTCACCTGTTACCCCATAACATAAGGCTTTCAGCGATAGTGAGTACTTACTTACCTAATCAAGACCCCCAGTCAATCTATATCGGCGGGGCACAGTCAACGTATAGTGTGAAATAAAATTTTTATAAAAAAATGAAATACAGTCCTCAAGAAGAAAAAGAACTAATGACCTCCATCTGGTCACTTAACATAAAAGATGATCCTCTAAACTTTGTTCGCTTTGTCTTCCCTTGGGGTCAAAAGGACACCCCCCTCGAGCACTTTGACGGGCCAAGGAAGTGGCAAGAAAAAATTTTGCGGGATATTGCAATACACATACAACGCAACAACTCTATTGATATGCCCGAAATGTTCCGCTTGGCGGTTGGATCGGGTCGTGGAATAGGTAAGTCTGCTTTAGTTGCGTGGATTATATTGTGGATGCTATCTACACGACTTGGTTCAACTGTTATCGTAACTGCCAACACCGAGCAACAGCTACGCTCAAGAACATGGGCGGAACTCGGTAAGTGGCTTACACTCTCCATACATTCTCATTGGTTTCAAAAGACAGCAACGACCATCAAACCCGCAGCCTGGTTTGAAGAAGCACTCGTTAGAGATTTAAAAATAGACACAGGCTACTACTACGCACAAGCGCAACTCTGGTCAGAAGAAAACCCAGATGCCTTCGCTGGTATTCACTCCAGCTACGGTGTGTGCCTCATTATGGATGAGGCTTCAGGTATACCCGCACCCATCTACTCTGTGTCAGAAGGTTTCTTCTCAGAGCCTACCCCCAATCGTTTCTGGTTTACCTTCTCCAACCCCAGAAGAAATACAGGGCCTTTCTACGACAGCTTCCACTCCAAACGTGCCTTTTGGAAGTCGGAGCAGATAGACTCTCGTGACGTAGAAGGAACAGACAAAGACTTGTTCCAGAAAATGATAGAACAGTACGGAGAAGACTCTACTGTATCTAGGGTAGAAGTCATGGGTCAGTTTCCAAAGGCAGATGACGATACAGTTATCCCTATGGACTTAATTAATTCTGCCATAGATAGAGAAGTTACACTCACCGCAAGCGAACCGATTCTATGGGGATTAGACGTAGCTAGATTCGGTGGCGACAACTCTGCGCTTTGCATACGACAAGGAAATACAGTTTTAGAAATCGTTAGTTTTCAATCTATGGACTTGATGCAGTTATGCGGTGCAATAAAAAATCGTTATGACGACTCAACTGCGATAGAGCAACCACAAGAGATATTGGTTGACGTGATTGGTTTGGGTAGCGGAGTCGTGGATAGATTAGCAGAACAGAATTTACCTGTGCGGGGTGTGAATGTAGCCGAAGCACCAAGCACGAAAAAGAATTATTTAAACCTACGAGCAGAGCTTTGGTTTGCAATAAAGGATTGGTTGGCGCAGCGTGATTGCCGACTTCCTAATAATGACGAGCTTGCTTCGGAACTCGCTGCGCCTCAATACAAATATACATCATCTGGGAAAATTAAAATAGAAAGTAAAGACGAAATGCGTAAAAGAGGTATAAAATCTCCAGACAAGGCAGACGCATTAGCTCTGACGATGGCAAGCTCGGCTGCATCCTTTGGTGGCAGTCAAGCGTTTATGGGTTATAATTTCAAGAAACCCTTAAAGTCAAGAATATTTAGAGTGGGATAATTTATGGCAAAGAAAAGCACAAAGCAGATCGAAGCAGAAATCGAAATGCAACTGAATGAAGAAACGGACTTAATCAATCTAACGGGAGTCATCAAATCAGAGATGGATGATGCTCGTGATTTTATCTACCAAGTTGGAGAAGAGAGAGCAGAGTCCACCGAATACTATCTTGGCAATGAGCCAGAATCGACAAGCACATTACAGTCTGAGTTTATCTCTACTGACGTTAGAGACACCGTACTCTTTATGTTGCCTTCCATCATGCGTACTTTCTTTGGTACGAAAAAGGTGGTTGAGTTTATACCTAAAGGGCCTGAAGACATTGCGCTTGCCGAACAGCAAACGGATTACATCAACCACGTTATCCAACAAAAGAACAATGGTTTTAAAGTTTTATACGATGCCTTTAAAGATGCACTCGTTAGAAAGACAGGGTTTGTCAAAGTGTTTTGGGATGACTCACTCGATGCAACTACGCACGAGTATTCCAACCTAGACCCTCAGTCTTATCAAGCCCTAGTGCTTGACCCTGACGTAGAGATTATCGAAGAAGAGATAACAAAAGAAACGATTACAACACTTGATCCGCTTACACAGGAAGAAGTTACACAAGAACTACCCGTCAGTTACGATCTAACCATACGCAGAGTTAAAGAAAGAAGCCAAGTATGTTTAGAGTCTGTACCCCCAGAAGAAATATTAATATCCAGACACGCTAGAGATTTAAACAGCGCATCTTACGTTTCACACCGCATGATTAAATCCGTATCTGAATTAGTTGCTATGGGTTACGACATAGAAGAAATAGAAGAACACGCTGGCTATGGCGGTAGTGCAGTTGATCCAGAAGCTTACGAAGAAGTACAAGCTCGTAATCCTTTTGACAACATGGTTTATCCCGACAGGAACGATGCGGGCGGTAAAGACGTTTTATACATAGAACACTATTTATTTTACGACTTTGACGATGACGGTATAGACGAAAGAATACGAGTATGCACGATTGGCGATGGCTTGCACGTTTTAAACGTAGAAGCATGGGATGATCTACCGATTGTGATGTTCTGCCCTGATCCTGAACCACATACAGCGATTGGTTCATGTCCAGCAGACTACTTAAAACCAATTCAAGCAGCTAAGTCTCAGATTATGCGAGACACGCTAGACTCATTAGGACATTCTATTTTCCCTCGTATGGCTGTCGTCGAGGGTCAGGTCAATATTGATGATGTATTGAATACTGATATTGGACAGCCGATTAGAGTGCGTGCTCCTGGTATGGTACAACCTTTTAGCGTACCGTTTGTCGGCAAGGAAGCGTTTCCTGTACTGGGCTATCTCGATGAGTCCAAAGAGAATCGTACAGGGGTGTCTAAAGCATCAGCTGGTCTAAACGCTGACGCTCTTCAATCAAGCACCAAGGCAGCGGTGTCCGCTACTATGTCGGGAGCACAAGGAAGAATAGAGCTAATTTGTAGGCATTTTGCCGAAGGCGGTATGAAAGACCTCTTCGGATTGGTCAACAATCTGGTCATTAAGCATCAAAGTGCTCAAGATATGTTCAGATTGAACGGTAAATTCGTACCTGTTGACCCTAGATATTGGGATACAAACAAAGATATCATCGTAAATGTAGCGATTAGCAAGACTTCAGACGAAGAAAAGTTTGCTATATTGGCGCAATTATCCACAAAACAAGAGCAAATATTGGCTCAATTAGGCCCTCAGAACCCTCTTGTCTCTTTACAGCAATATTCCAATACTTTGAGCAGAATGATCGAAATGGCTGGATTTAAAGACCCAGAATCGTTCATAAACACCGAAGTTCCGCCAATGCCACCCGCTCCACAAGAGCCACCGAAACCAGATGCAGCTGAAATGTTAGCGCAAGCAGAGGCTATGAAAGCACAAGTAAGTGCTCAGAAGGCTATGATAGATGCGGAAACAGATCGTATGAAGATTATTATGGATGACGATAGAAGTCGTGACATAGAAGAAGCACAAATACGATTAAAAGCGGCAGAGTTGTTGGCAAAATATGGAGCACAAGTTAATATTGCAGAGATCAATTCCATCATGGAAAGAGATAGAGAATCGATCAGACAAAATGCAAAACAACAAGCTCAAGGATTATTTAGTAACAATGCGCCCCAACAAAATTTATGATATCGAAGTCTTAGAAGGTGATATGGTTTACGTAGGCAAAGAGGTATTTGCCAAAAGTAAACAACAAGCTTTTGAAATGATGATATTAATGTTTGGTGGTGAGATAAACGAAGATTCAGAAATCATTCTTTGTGAAGAAAGAACGGTGCACTAATGACTAGACCAATACGCAAGACAACAGGAAAGGGCGGTAATTACAGACCTACCAAGTCTGGTGCTGGCATGACCAAGAAAGGAGTCGCTGCCTACAGAAAAGCTAATCCTGGTTCTAAACTAAAGACTGCTGTAACGGGTAAAGTAAAACCTGGTAGTAAAGCAGCTAAGAGAAGAAAGTCTTATTGTGCTAGATCACTCGGACAACTCAAACGTAGTTCTGCGAAGACTAGAAACGATCCTAACTCTAGGATAAGGCAAGCACGCCGAAGGTGGAAGTGTTAAAAAAACCCAAGTATAATCTTCTTATGGATATATTAATCGCAATCGTAGTTTTAGCTGTAATAGCTGGCTACTACGTTAAAAAGAAAAAGCCTGAAATTTACAACAAAGTTAAAGAATCGTTAAAACTTAAGAAGTAAGATGCCAAAGAAAGGACTGTACGCAAACATACACGCTAAACGTAAAAGAATAAAAGCGGGTTCTAAAGAAAAGATGAGGAAACCTGGTACGAAAGGTGCTCCTACTGCTAAAGCTTTTAGGAAAGCGAAAAAGACTGCGAAAAAAAGATAATGCCTAAAAAAAAGGCAACACAAGAAGACAAGCGTAAACAAACCGCTGCTTTTTGGAAGTTTATTTTAGATCAAAGGAAAGTTAATAATAAGGAAGAACCATGCCAAGAGTAGGTAAAAAACACTATTCTTATACAGCTAAAGGAATGGCTAAAGCCAAGGCAGCTGCTAAGAAAAAAGGTGTTAAAGTTAAATACACTAAAAAGAGAAAGTAATGAAAAGAGCGTTGGTGCTAGGAGTCTTGTTATCTCCTCTTTTCGCTATTGCAGATCAGACAGGTGATTGTACTGCTGGTTCACAATACTGTGAGCAAAACAGTTTAGATACAACGAACACTACTACTACAACCAATACCAATACAAACACCAACACAAATACTAATACGAACACCAATACGAATACGAATACCAATACATCGACTTCGACTAATACGAATACGAATACCAATACGAACACAAACACCAATACGTCAAACAACACGAACGTAAACACGACTACCGCTACATCAACTGCGACAACAAATAACAGCAATACAAACGTCAATACGTCAACGTCTACGGTTAGCTCAACGGTTAATCAAAACGTAAATAACACAACGGTTTCAGACAATACAAATACTAATATTAATACTTCTACGACAAACAATACGAATACCAATATTAATAAATCGGAGTCTGAATCTACGGTATCTACAAACAATGTTAATCAGAATAACAACAACACAACATCTGATAACACCAATAGAAATATTAATGAATCAAATACTACACAAACGATAAATCAAAATGTTAAAACCAATGCCCCTCCTTCTTCTGCTATTGCTCCTAGTATTATGTCTTACTCACAAGACCTATGTACCACAGGAGTATCAGGTGCTTTTCAAGGACAAGTTTTTGGTTTATCAGGCGGTAAAGCAGTCAGAGATGAAAACTGTGAGCGATTAAAACTATCTAAATATTTATACGATACAGGCATGAAAGTAGCCTCTGTAGCCATACTTTGCCAAGACACAAGAGTTTTTCAAGCTATGGAAATGGCTGGTACACCATGTCCGTATAAAGGCCAAGTTGGAAAGAAAGCTGCTGTAGCTTGGTCTGAAAACAAATTAGACAGACCCGATTACCAAGAGTTAAAAGATAAGTACATCAATAAATGCAAAACAACTCGTAATTCAAAAGGCAAAAAGAAATCAGGAAGAACTTGTGCTAAAGAATTTATGGCTAGTTAGTTGTTTATTATTATTTAACAATCTACAAGCAAACTACATTTACGAGTCTGGTCAAAGTCTTATTGATTTAACCAATCAGACTAATACAACTAACTTAAACTCTGGTGATGATTCGTTGTCCCCAGCCTTTGATTTAGACTTTACCTTTACCTTTTACGAAAATGATTATACATCTGCTCGCATGGCAACCAATGGTTGTTTGCATTTTGGTCTAGGTACAGGAAATATTAACTACAATAACTATTGCGGTGATTACACACCTGACCCGTTGCCTCAATACAACTATACGTTGTTTCCATTTTGGACAGATTTGATTAGAGATAATAACTCTAAGATGCTTGCTAAAAACTTTTCAGACAAAACTGTGTTCGGTTGGTATGACATGAGGGAATACTATAGAGAGTCTGATAATAGTTTTGAAGTCATACTGTGGACTAATAATACTTATGAATTTAGATACGGTGCACTAGATATTATTCAGCACGATGTATTGATAGGTGAACAAGGTAAATCTGATGAAATATATACCTATTACTATCACGATGAATGTAATACAGGAACAACTAATACCGCTACTTGTTACAACTACGATTGGAATGCATCTGATAAGAACACAAACTTAGAGAACGGAGGTTCTTTATATAGCGAAGGTTACATTGATTGTAGTGATCCTTTAAACAATAGCAGTTGTGATGGTTATGCAGCAGCTTATTTAAATCAACAATGCGACATTGACCAACTCTACAGCGAAACTTGTCCTTTTTATTGGGAGGCTTATGACGACTTACAATGCGACATTGATCCACAATACGCACCGTTCTGTCCTGGTTATCAACAAGAAGCTTCAGTTGCTTATTACGTTGAGCAAGAGTTTGACTACGGTTATGAAGAAGACTTTAGTTACGAAGAACCACAAGAAGAAATTATTATTTTTGATTATGAAGAGGTATTTATAGAAGCTATACCGCAAGAAGTTTATGTAGAAGAGTTTGATGTATTACCAGAAATAGATGTGATTGAAGAAATAATTACAGAACCCTTTCAAGAGCCAGTTGTTGTAATGACTTACAATGATTTTATTGCTGAAGAGGTTGTTGTTAATCCAGTAGAAGAACTCATACAGCTGTTTGAATTTGAAACTATTATTAGAGAAGAGCTAGAACAAGAAGTGCAGATAGAATCTGTTGAGGTTATAGAAACAATAGAAGAGATCGAAGAGGCAATAGAAGTTGTAGAAAATGATGAAGAGGTTGTTGAAGAAATTGAAGAAGAAACAGAAGAATTAGTTGCAGAAGAAACATCTACTAGAAGTGGAATAACCTCTACTATGTTAAACGTAGTAAGAAACACAATAAGTGTTGCCTCTGCTAGTTCTAGTAATACCTCTACAGCTAATAGCACAAACAATACAAACAACAATACAGCTTCATCTTCATCTGGAATTAGCACTAGCAACTCACCTAGTATGTCGGATCAAATAACATCAGCTAACGCACAAAACAACATGGTATTGTCTTTAAACACAAGCGCAGATGATGTTGGTGGTGGTCAAACACAAAGTGTATCTACAATTATCACACCATTGGCTACATTAGATTCTAGTCCACAGGTAGTTATGGCAGAAGTACAAGTACAAAATATGCAAGGTGAAATTAGTACAGCAGTATCGGGTGCAATGACACAAAGTGAAGCAGATCAAATAGCCAATCAAATAATTGCTAATAACATCAAAGAACAACAAGAAGAACTGCAAGAAGAGTCACAGGAATCAGGGGAGTATGCCGATCAATCAACATTGGTTGCTTATTTGGGTTATGTTCCAGCCTTTGAAGTTTATAAAGGTTACGAAATGCCTAAACAAGATAACTGGTATACACCTAGAGACATTTATAGCGATGCATTTATTAATGATAATAATGAAGCGTTTTATGGATTGTCTTCAGCAAGTTTGAATACATTAGGTGAAATGATAGAATTACAACCTAGTCTTTAGGAGTTTTTATGGATTGGTTTGAAAGTAAAACAACACAGTTAATAGCTTTGGTTTCTATTGTCGCTACTTTGGCTGGCTTTGGTTATACAGGAGCAACTTACGTTAATCGTTTAGAAAATTTAGAAGCTGAAATTGTGGGTATAGATGATACGGAAAATGCACAACAGGCTATAGAGGAAAGATTTATGGCAATAGAAACGTCTGTTGCATATATCAATAAAAGTATTGATGAAGGAATTAATCCTTCACTAAAAAGAATAGCTGAAGTATCTAATGAAACGAGTAAAGACGTTACAACACTACAAACAGAAATACAGTATTTACAAACTGATGTTAAAAATCTTAAGTCTGATAATAAAAATCCATTAGCGGAGTAATTTATGAAAGCACTACTTAAAAACTTAGTTGGATCGGTAGCACCAACCCTAGGTACAGCATTAGGCGGGCCTATGGGTGGTATGGCTGCAAACATGATTGCAGATGTGTTGGGCTGTAAAAACGAACCCAAAGAAATTCAAAAGGCTTTAGATAATGCAACACCCGAACAAATGCTTGAGTTAAAAAAAGCTGAAGCTGATTTTGAAGTTAAAATGAAAGAGCTTGAGGTAGATGTATTTAAACTAGAAGTACAAGACACTCAAAATGCAAGACAGACTTTTTCTAAAGATTGGACAGCCAGAATTATAGGTATTGCTGTTATTGGTGGATTTATGGGATACATATTCTTGGTGACTATTCAGCCGCCCGAACAGAACTCAGAGGCTCTAATTAATTTAGTTCTTGGATACCTTGGTGGTTTAGCATCAGCTATTATTAGTTTTTACTTTGGGGCATCACATAAAAGTGACGACTAGCGGTAGATGGAATTGGTACGGGGAGGGTAAAGAAACAATGCAAATATCTGAAGAAGGCATATCATTAATTAAATCTTACGAAGGCTGTCGCTTAGAAGCATATCAAGATTCTGTAGACGTTTGGACTATAGGTTATGGTCATACTAAAGACGTTAAAGAAGGCGATAAAATAAACCAAGACGAAGCTGAGTATTTGCTGCAAGAAGAAATGATTGAGTACGAAGGCTATATTAACGATTTTGTAGAAGTACCGCTAGAACAATGTCAGTTTGATGCGTTGGTATGTTGGGTGTATAACTTAGGCCCTACAAACTTAAAAAACTCTACGTTACTTAAAGTGTTGAACGAAGGCGATTATGACGGTGTTCCAGAACAAATAAAAAGATGGAACAAAGCTGGCGGTGTTATCTTAGGTGGCTTAGTTAAACGCAGAGACGCAGAGGCTAATTTGTTTCAAGGCAAAGAGTGGGATAAACTGAGCTAATCATGGATGGAATGTTGTTTTGGAACATAATAATTAGTTTGGTATTTGCACCAATCTTTTATACATTAAAGACTCACGCTTCAGAACTACAAAGACAGAACATTTTAATTAACAGAACACGAGAAGAAGTAGCTAGAGAGTATCTAACTAGAAATGAACACACCATTGAGTTTCAACGATTAATAGATAAAATAGATAAACTTGATGCTAAAATAGACAAACTAATAACAGATTAATATGGCAGAACCAACATACGATCCATACGCATATAGCGACATAGGCAGAAGAGCATTAGGCGGAGAATATATAGATGCTATGAATTTCTTTTGGTTTGATCCTGTAACTGGAGAAGAAGGACAAACTACAGAAGGATGGAGTCGTGTTCCTGATGCTGCAAAACCCTATACTTATTTAGACCCAGGATCAAGAAACCAAGCTAGAAATACTTTCTATGAAAGCGGTGCTGCTTTTGGTGGAATGGGAGGAACTGGCGGTATGGGTGGCTTATTAAGCGGTCAAGCTTACGCACAACAAATAGCGGGTGGTATGCCTTTTGAACAAGTAGTAGCACCTGGTATGAGTTTCTCTCCAGATCAACCTATGGGTTATATTGCAGAAGGAGCTACACCTTTCCAACCTAGACCAACCTTTTTTCCAAGCGCACAAGACCCTTCTGTTGGAATGACAGGAGCAGACTTAGGTTTGCCAATGGGCGAAGGAACACCAATGCCAGCTGGGGTTACGTTTGATCCTGAATCTATAAGACAAATACCAGCACCATCGGTTATGGGAAGTCCATTGCCCTTGGATATAGACATAGATGAGTTGTTAAAAGATATTGATGTAGAACAAGCTATAGAAAACTTACCTACACCAACGGTAACTCCAGAGCCAGTAGCAATACCACAACCAATAACAGCTCCAGTAGCAGCTCCAGTAGCAGCTCCAGCAGTTTCTACACCTATTACAGCTCCAGTATTGCCTCAGATTGTTCCAGAAAGACAACCTGTTATGCCTTCTA
>MDSX01080404.1_pt1 | contig 11601 bp, 13 predicted proteins | sample 811141 | NCBI WGS metagenome assembly MDSX01 (sample SAMN05326642, study PRJNA326480) | marine metagenome | isolation source: seawater | place: Atlantic Ocean: South East | collected 2010
GTAAAAAAGAGTAACTCCATAATCATTGTTTGCATAAATGTGCTTTAGTCCTGATGAATTTGATAAGTTAAATCCAGTGCTTTGCATGAATATTTGATTGCCAGTAGCATTTTTTATTACACCACTACTACCATCATGATAAATCTCTAGATCTGAACTTGCTCCAAAGATAGCTTTGTCGTTATCACCAAAGTTGATATCAGCACTTGTTGTTAAACCGTCTGTAGTTATAACACCTGTTACGTCTATGCCTGAACTGGTTGTGGCTAGTTTTTTACCAGAGCTGCCATAATATAAATTAACTGCACCATTATCTACAGCACCTATCTTTAATTGTGTTCCTGCTGAATTTCTAACATAAAAATCAGTTGCATCTATTCTTAAATTACCTGTGCCTAAGTCTCTAATATAACTATTACTATTATCATGGAAAATCTGTAAATCATTACCTGTACCAAACTGAGCTTTGACGTTATCTGGGAAGGTTGTACCGTTGGCATCTAGGTAGGCTTCTATATCATCGGTTATGGCTACGCCTGTTTGGGAGAATAAGCTTAAGATCCCAGCGGTAAGCCTGGACTCTGCCGCGTCTCCAGAACCAAAGGCTTTGGCTGTGGTGTTGTCTTGAGCTCTTACAACGGTTAAAACATTACCGCTTATAGCAGTAACACTTACTATTTCATTATTGGTACCGTCATCGAATGTGCAAAAGAATGTATCCCCACCGCTTATAGCTGGGAACACACTTCCATCTGAAACTGTTATTGAGGTTGCAGAAGTGGTTACATTACCTGCTAGGGTAGTCTTTGCATTGTTCTTAAAAACAATTGCCACAAATTACTCCTTAAATTTTATTACGAAACTGTTACAGTCCAGGTAATTGTCATTGAGTCAGATGCACCCTTGTTAACTACTGAGAATACTGTTCTGCAAAGCATGGTTCCAGAAGACGAAGCATTAAAAATACCAGCCTCTTTTATAGCCCCTGTACCTGAACCTGCTGAGAATGTAGCAACATAAGTTACTTCGTTTGTATTCACAGTTGTTGAGGTAAGTGCTGATCTTATAGACTGACTTCCTAAAGCTGTATCACCTGCTACTGCTGCGGTAGATCCAGTTCCTATTCCCATGTGAGACATGGCTGTAGCAGTGGCATCTTTCATTCTGCTGGCTACATAACCCTTCCCAGTGGTTACAACTATGTTGTCAACTTCACTGACAGTTTCGCCGTTGATAGCAATAGCCAATCTACCCTTTAATTTTAAATCATCAATTATCATTTATTACTCCTAATTTAGTGCACTAGTGTTTAAAGCAGCAGTGTTCAGTACACTAGTTCCGCCCAGAATAATAAGTATATTTATTGATTCTGAAATAGCAAAAGAATCCGCCTTAATCTGGCTTAAAGATATCACATTTGATTCAGATAATGAAACAGTATCCGACTTTGGGCTTCCTAATATTATAGCCTTTGCCTCAACCATCGTTATTACATCTGACTTAGAGGTCGAATAATCAAATAGGTGTTGCTCTGACATGAAAGCAACATTGTCTTTATTTAACGCTGTGTCCGTCTGTAATGGATCTTCCACAGAAGCTAAGTCATCCAAACTAACTACATCCGCAAAGTTCCTTGAGAAGACAACGGTTTTTGCAAAGCTTTCAGTTACAGAGAATGAATCAGAGGAAACCTTACTAAATAATTTAAAGTCATCCTCCAGCATAGCCAGTGTTTCTGTATTGGCTTTGTCAAAAAAGTAGGAGCTTGATTCAGATAAAGACAGCTCATCACTTTTAACAGAAGATGTTCCAATAAATTGATCGTCAGTAAAGCTTATCGTTTCCGTGGCTGCGGTCTTGTTGTAACTTATTAAACTAGCCTCCGCTAAAGACAAAGCCTCTGACTTTGCTAAGCCAATGTCTATAATTGCATCCTCATCTCCCATAGAGAAGTTATCGGCAAATAGTTTGTCTATGAGTATCTGTGCCTCTTCGCTAACAGATATAACAATTGCGTTTGGATTTCCTGGTCTGAAGTATAGGTTCTTAGTATCGGAGTCGACTAGAACTTCAACATTAATATTCTGATAATCAAGACCTAGGTCTAGGCTTATAAAATCTAAAAGAATCCCAGAGATTGGGGCGACAATCTGGCGATCTACTCCTAGATTATAGTTTAAGGTTTTTGTTGTTAAACTTGGTGCTGAGTCGCTAGAGAATGATACAGTATTGACTATCTCTTGAGTCTTTACTGAAACGCGTAGGTCTATATAATCTACAGCTAATCTTATAGCCATTAGTCAAAATCATCTCTCACATTAAACTTTAGTAAATCATTTATAGTTTGTATATTACTATCTGCTTTTGTGATCTCTATTTCTCCCTCGTAGAAGCCAGCTGTTTCAAATGTATCTGAATTAAATACCATAGTACATTTGCCTTCCGTTGGTGCGGTAAGGGTGCATGTTATTGTAGATAGTATAGCTGTGGTTCCAATTTTTCTTATTCTTACCCTGGTGGTAGATCCAGTTAAATCTATCGGTGCGAATGTATTTGCATCTTCAGCGTCTAATGTCTTTCCTGATGCTGCGGTATTTGAATCACGGAGAGTAAAATTTAGCTCTGGATGAGTGTCGCCCACTACTACTTTAATTGTTGCTGAATATGCCATCTATATAAACTCCTGATATCTTATAGTCAACGGAGCACCCACCAATCCATACTTAGACTTTCTAACTGCCTGTGCCTCGCCTTTGTCGTATAACCTCTTATTAAGATCCGCCGCCTGAACATCACTCCAAGGACTATCTTTCATCATCTGTAATCTATAGAGAGCACCGTGAACAATCATTTCTTGATATTCATTTACAATAATATTAGGTATTGTTGTTGATGTTGCCGTTGGCTTTAAACTATAAAGAGTATACAGTGAATAGTTCTTATCTGGGGTTGGGGCAAATAATATAGTCTCTTGATCCTTTTGGCTATAATATTTTGGTCTACCCTTTCCATAAAGATCAAATATTGAAGGAGATCCTATGAGTGCTTTTGGCTCTAATCTGGTAAAGCTTTTTTCTGATATCTGCACATTTGATTCACCGAACTCTGAAAATATATCTATTATGTGATTAAGTTCAGCTCCAACAGGTATGTCTAAGTCAGCAGCCTCGTATTGATTAATGCCAGTAACCGTTTGAAATAAAGTAAGATCCGATAGGTATATATCTGTGTTAATACAAAAATCAATAAGTGTGTTTCTTATCTCATCTACAATAATAAATGATGGGCAGTTTGGGGCTTCTCTTTTTACTTTAGGTACTAAAGAATCTATCTTTTTTGCTACTGCCATAAATCACTATTGTGCTGGTGTTGATGGCTTAGGAGTAGACCCTGCATCAACTTGGTTTTTAATTCCTAAAGACTGTTGGAATGACTGCATATAGACACCTGCTCTTTGCATGTCTCCAGCATACTCAGTATCTTTTTGGTATGCTCTGTATAACATAAAGTCTAGTATAGAGTTAGCATAAACATCGTCCAAGGATATCGTTGTTGTTGTTGTTGTAAAGTCTGCTATCGTTATGTCTGTCGGCGATGAGCTATAAACAATATCTATTGTTGCGTCTGATGCTGTTGACCCAGGATAAACATAAAACACTTTTGGGTCTAATGGGTCGTAAGCATAGTGCTCAACATTAGTTCCTGTGGTTCCATGCCAGTCTTCTATTTGATCATCCAACACCCTTCTTTCAATATTAGTAATTGGTTTTGTTGTTGGATTCGTATTCTTATAAATTGATATTAATCTTAGTGCTGAGCTTGGTAGTGTTTGTTTTGCACTGTCTGCTGTTAGAGTAAATGTTTCATTAACTGGATTCGCATCTGGTCTAAATAAAACGACCTCTCTTTGAGCATCATTTAAATAGTTCAATAGAGTTTGTTGGGACCATCTTACATTAGTAGTATCTTGTAAAATCTCCTCAGCTCTATCAATTAAATCTATTACTTTAACGGTTGCCATTTATAGTCCTAGTGTTTTTATTTCTTCTTCTGTTAAGTTTTTCTTATCATAAACAAACTGCCAGAACTCTGATCTGTGTCGTGGGTTCCATGGAACAACCTTGCCGTGCTCACTTCTTGACGCTACAGGATCTTTACTCACAGTCTCTTTTTTCTTCGGAGCCTTAACTTCTTTAACATCTTTGTTTGCTTCTAATGTAGCTACCTTATCTTCTAAGTCCGCAAGTTTCTCTTTTGGATTTAAAGTAACATTGTGTTCTTCTTTAGCTAATTTTAATAGTTCGTCTTTTGTCATGTGTAGTTCCTTCTTTGATTAACCATAGTAAAGATACCATAAATATAAGTGTTCTATCTATTTTTTTCTAAAAAAAAAGGGAGCCGAAACTCCCTTTAAGCAATAGCTAGTATTAAGCAGTTTGTAGCTTAAATTCGCCGATAGCTGTAGGTAGGATAACTTTGTATCCGTATACAGACAAACCTCTAACGCCATCACCGAATGAAGACTCAAGTCTTACAGTTTCAGTATTAGTCATTTGAGAAGCGTAAGCAACAGCTTTAGGATGCCCAAACAAACCAGATGTTACTCCAGATGTTGTGCTTAGGTTGTTAGATACATACATATTGAATCTATCAACTGTACCAATAAAGCCATTTCTTAATGGAGATACATTATCACCAGTTAAGTATGCTTGTCTTAGTTCTGATTGCTTTAACACTGTTGCGACAGCAGGATTGATGATCATGAATCTTCCATCTTCTGGAATATTATTTTCATCAAGAAGCTGACCAGCGTCTAAGATGTGCCCTAGAACATTTGCAGATGTTACGTTTGCAGGTGTTCCGTTGATGTCTGATAAAGACGAACCAGCGGCTACATTTGCGAACACATCTTGCTCGATAGCGATTTTCATGTTCTGAGCTGCGTCATTAGCTGCTTCGTTCATGAAGTCGATATCTGCTTGTTCTCTTAAGATATCGTCAACTTTAAAAGCATAGCTTTTAGCTTTGTTGATATCTAATTCAATAGTAGATGATGTTACATCACTATATGAAATAGAGCCAGAATAGTCAGCTACTGATACAGCAGGAACTGTTCTGATGTTTACTTTATTACCTAACCCTGAGATCTCTCCTTCGTACTCGTTAGTTGTAACTTCAGACAACATGGTCTGAGCATAAAACTTAGCTTGTAACTTCTTTGAGAAGACTTCAGGTATGAAATGATTTTCTCCACTTGCGAAACTAAAACTTCCGCCAGATGTTGAATATGCCATTATAATTACCTCTTTTTAAAAAAATTAATTTAATAGCAACAAACTAACTAGGGCTTCACCCTTCCATCGGCATAGGCTTGATCAATTTCTTTCTCATGCTTTCTAAACTGTTTGTCGTTTAGTTTGCCAATTTCAGCAGCAGTCCAAATTCTTTTGTTACTACCTGTATTTTGTTTCCTAGCCTTAGATAAAGTTGGTTCAACATTCTGCTTCGCCTTCTCCACTAATTCCGCTTTGGAAACACTTTTCGGATTCAGACCTAAATCTTTTTTATATTTTGATAAGAGGGATATAACATCCTCAGAATCACCTTCGCTAGCTGCACTCTGCCACATTCTTGATTGTCTTCCTAACCAAAGAGCAAAGTCCTCACTCTCTGATGTAGATTTCCAGTCAGGATGTACATCTGCAATAGCTCCGTAATGTTTCTTATCCGCTTCCTCTCGTTGAGTCTTCAAGACCTCTTCTGTAGCCTGGTTCACTCTTTGATCAACAGACGCGATGCGAGCATCAACGTATTGCTGAAGTGGTTTAACAATCTCTGGATAGTCTTTGACTATTTCAGCGAGGTCAACATTCACTTCCTCTTTCTGTCTTTCAATTCGTGTATCGGACTTCATGCTTTCGATAGCTGTTATCTTATTAGACATTTCAGATATCTTGGCTTCAAGTTCTTTCTCTCTCTGGGTAGCCTTGGTCATTCGTGCCTGAGCATTCTTGTACCTTTCTTCCCATTGGTCAGCAGATAGTAAACCCTTATCAGATTTAACATCTTCTTCCTGAACCTCGTGTTCTTCCTGATCAGATGCGTCTTCAGTCTCCTGAGATTCATCGGGTGAAGTTTCTACTAGTTCCTCTTCAATCTCTTCTGGGGTGTCTGTGGTTTCATCTTCTTGAGTAGCTAACCCTTTAGATTCAACTTCAGATTCCGTCTTAGATTCAGCAACTTGCTTCATCATCTCATCAGCTTCGTTTTCAAGCCTTTCAGCGATTAACTCGCCTCTAGTTTTTTCTCTTTCCATTTTCTCGGTCCTCGTGGGTGTGTCGATAAAATTAACTATATATGTTAGGTGTGTCCCTTCGGGATCCTAACGCTTCTATTACCTTCGTGGCAATTGTATCCAAAGATACTATAAATTTTAGGATGTCGCAACGCCCTTGGCTAAAGCGGTAGTCCTCCGTTATTTCCAACTGGTCCCTCTCCATTTGGCGGAGGCGTTCCATTTCCAACATCAGGTCCGCCCACTCCTTCGGCATTTGGGATTTGATTTGCCTGACCGCCTTGCTGGCTGGCAAGGATAGCTTGTTGTAGTGCTTGCTCATCCATTAACTCCTTTTCATTTTTAATTACTTCTTCTGGATCAATATCTAATGACTTAGCTATATCCGTTAAGAGCTTATCTCTCTTAATCATATTAGCGTCCATTGGGTTATTAATTAGTGATAAGAACTGTAGTAGTCTTTGTGACTGTACTTCTTTTTGTATTAATGCAGTAGATCCTTTTGCAACAACTCTCATGTCTGACTTAACTAACTCGTTATCATTCCAAGTCATGTTCCAGTCATACAATGATCGAATCATTGGTTTGGTTAAATAGTCGTCAATGTTTTTAATAACGGACTTAAGAACAATGTTTGCATTACTCATTAATATAGATATACCTGTGGCAGTTCTATTTAACGAGCTCTGTGTCTGTCCGTGTGTGTATGATGGTAACGCGGTGGTTTCATCCGCGAACCTTCTAAATAATTCAATTACTGATACCAGTGCTGGCGAGTTGGACTGTGGTTGATAGAATCTAACCATGGGCTGATTCCCATCCCCACCCTCTCGCAAGAATACTCTCCAAGGATATAGATCTGTTGGATCCTCACCTGAAGCCATGATGTCAGTATTAACTTCAACCATAGGACCAGATGATAGAGCCACATTGTCTAAGTATATTCTTGTAGCCGCATTCATTGTAGTCTGTGAATCACGCATCATTCTAGGTACGCCTGTACCCCAGAACGCATGCGGGTTCTTTTCATATGGGAAAATAAAGTAAGGTATGACACCGCCTGGAAGCGGGTTGAGTTGTGCTTTAATTACCCTCCCTGATACAGTCCACACATTAGCACTATACTCTTGTGATAAATCAGCATCGCCTTCAAACTCTATACCTACTTCTTCAAGATCATGACCGTTTAATGAACCCCAGAACTCTGTAATTTCAAACTTGTTTGTTTCTGTAGATCTGTCATTAACATTGGCTATGTCTCTTCTGTCTTTCTCGTGTTGCTCTTCGTCATGGTTTCCTTCTGGATAATGTTCAAGGCATTCCTCAATCATGTCCTTATTGAAACCTGGGAAGTCTTTAAGGTCTACGAACTCCTGTCGGGATATAATATGTCTTCTAAAAATGTCTCGCATATCATCCATGGATGTGGCGAAAGGATCTGGGTATAAATCAAATATAGACACAGCCTCCATTTCGGGCATTGGGCTTTCCTCGTATACTAAAGCAAAACCCTCTTCTGTCTTAACCCACTTATGGTCTTTCTCAACTCTAAGAGTACCAGCCTTCATTGCCCCAGTACCAAAGATGACCTGCTCCATGATTGCATCCTTCATTTTGCCTTCTAAGTTTCCTTCGATGGCTTGGTCAAGAATAGCCTCTTCCATGTTCTCTACTCTTCTTTCTGTTTCTTCCGCAAGCTCTGTTTCTAATTCATTAAGTCTTGCTTGAATTAAATCATCAACAAGTCCTGGATCTACAACTTCAGCAGCCTGCATTATTTCTAAAGCAGCTTTTTCGGTAAGTTCCTTTTCGACAAAGGGTTGTTTGGTTATAGGTGTTGCTTCTATTGAAAAGAATTTTTGACCTGGTTGAAATAAAAGATCGGTCATTCTTGAGAAGGCTGCAAGTACCTTGGTTCTTGTTAAGCCAACATAGACTTGGGATCTGTCTCCCTTGGATTGGATTTTCGCAAGAACGTCTGGATCGTATTGACCCATGAATGCTCGCAAGTCTTCTATCCAATCATCCTCTATATCATCACGGGCATCTTTGTACTCCGTGTATTTGGATTGTAGTATTTGTCCTAGGGAATTTAATTCAGTCTGCTCTTGATCGTCTGTATCAACCGCTGCTGAAATACCCCCTGGTTCTAGTTCGTTTTTTATCTTCATTTAAAAATATTGTTTTTTTGTTCTTTTAAAATTCTGCCTGTGCTTCCTTGGCATGCTGTTCAAACCAAACAAAGCAATTGCGTATGCCATTATTCTATCATCATAACAACCATTCTGTGCATTTGTTATTCCTCTAGCGTCTACCACATAAGTCCGTAGCTCGTCTATAAGTTCCATATCAACTATACCACTTTCTCCTTGGCGAAGTAAGTGTGCTAAGTTATCAATAATTAATGGCTTTGTCTTGCTGGTTGTTAAGAAACCTGCACGTCTTGTCATTTTATCAACATAGGCATCGTCAACGGTTTGTTCTACAAATAGATTTGGGTAGTTAAGTTCCTGTGCTTTTCTTATTGTGGTTAGACCATGATTGTTTCTTTCAATTAAAGTCCATGCTTTATTGTAGTAGATTCCAATCTTACAAACTATGCTCGCAAGGTCGAACGGGTCAACGTGCCCACTCCAAGTCGCAACCTGGTTTCCCAAGTGATCCAATACCTGTATCACCGAGTAGTCGCCATGTTCCAGCCCCTCCGCAACATCAACACCAATACAGTATCTTAGAGAATCCTTTGGATTCTCGAAAATTTTTAGGAGCCCCTTCGCGTGGGGGACAAGCTCGGTATCGCGAACATCGTAGCGTTCAACGGGGGTATAGCATTCAACTGCCGCCTGGTCTATGAACTTAGGCTCAACAAATAATCTACCCGTGGTCAGAAACGCTTCTTGCGGGGTAGAGGGATACTCCTGCCTGAACAGGTCTTCGCCACCAAGCTCCTGTATCTTTAAACGCCTAAACATTATTTGCTCATCAGTCAGCTCGTACATACGTTTAATATCTTCTTCTTCGCGTTCTAATTCAAAGTAGGGATCAACCTTACGCTTGTAGTCAACCATCATGAACCAAGGTATGAAACATATTTCCCACTCGCCTTCTCCTCGCAATGCTCTCATACATGCATCATAGAACCATCCGCCTGCTCCATTCGCGGTAGACTCCAACATAATCTCGGACTCTGCCTCGGGGACTGTCTGTAGTAGACCCGGAATAATATCTGAATTCGGATAGAAGGCTACCTCTGATCCATGCAAATAGTTTGTTGTCCAACCACGACCAACCTCTCCTGTTCTCGCGGTCGCAACTCTCCAACGCGAACCATGTTTGAAAGCCATAGATGAGCTTGTGTGTTCTTTAATCTCTGGAGTTACTAAAGGGTTAGGTAAATTATCATAGAAATTACGCACCATTCCAAAGATGGCTTTGGTGGATTCATTAAGATGAGATACAACTACAGCGTTTTGATTTTCATTTGTGGTCGTCTTCCAAAAGCCTCGTGCTTGGCAATAGGTCGATATACCCGTTTGACGTGACTTTAAGATGAGTATTCTCACCTTACCGTGATGAGCATATTGCTCGTTGATCATATTGTCTAGTAGTTTCTGTGCCTCATTGAATTCAAAGGGTATTAACTTGCCCTGTTTATTTATAATTTTTAGGCAATGCTTGGCATAAAGAGGGAGATTCGTTTTGAAGGTTTTTACAATTTTTTGAATTTGATTTTTTTGCATTTCGTATTTTTAAAAACTACCCCCCCCTAAAGGGACATAGGGGTATATATGTATTACGGGTACCCTGTCCAGCACTCCCCCCATGTGTGATTATTGCGTTATTCTGTACATATCGTATATATATACGTTTAAAAAAGTATCGCCTTAGTTAAGCGAGTCTTTTTCTATAAAATCCAAGCTTTCAAACCAACCATTTTCCGCCATATTTACTTCAAGCTTCTGTTTATCGTCAATCATTCCGTAATACTTCATGAGTAACTCTAAGGCTTTGAGACGGCTTCCGCCTGTATGTCCTGATACATCACCAAGGGCTTCCTCTTTTAAGCGGTCTATTAGGCTGTCATGGTCTTTTAAATGCCTTTCCTTGCTCTCTGCTAGTTCAAATGTCAGCATTTTTTGCACTTCATCATCTTTCATCAGGCGATACCCTTGGTTGTAACTACTCTTTTCCGAATATCCGCAACGCCTTGCCGATTCTGTTGCGTTCTTAGTTGTTAAATAATGTTGTACAAACTCCGCTTTCCTTTGGCTCATTGTCTTGTCTTTAATAGTCATTCTTTTAATCCTCTTATGTTTATATCTCTCTACTAGATACCTTGTCTTTTATTATATATATATTACCGCTTGATGTGTAGCTGTGTTTGTTGCCTCTTCTTTTTCTTCCCCCAAAAAACGCCCCTCCAAGGTACCAGATGGGTTCCAGATCAAGAAATTATTGCTTTTTTTATTAGCTTCAAACCCTTATAAATACAGGCTTTTTTAAATTAGTTGTTAAAGTTGTTGACATGCAGCTCAACATATTATTTAATTGTATACATTGATTACATACATATAGGAGGGAATCAATCATGGATATAAAAGGAACTAAAAAATTAATTAATGAAGGTTATAACAATCTTTATGTGTTAACTAACATCACTTGGAAAGATTATAGAGAGGAAATGCTCAAATCAGAAAAAAGAAACGTCAAGAAATGGAGAGAAGATACCAAATACATTTGGAACATGGATAGAAAATATTTTTTAACAATAACAGAAGAAGCTAAATATTTTGTTATAAACCATATTGTTGAAGCCATGTTTTCAACGCGAAGCTTGGGGTTAAAAGAAACTCTTCATGTTAAAGAATCTTATGCTATGGCTCATGCTTTAATGGATGCTTATCCTGAAAAAATAAAAGAAGCCTTTAAAGATTTTGATACAGAAGCATTTCAAGAATTAAACCATACAAACTTTTGTGTTGGTGCTGAGGAGGTAGCGTAATGGATATATTTTTAACAGTAAAAAATGTTTACGGTAATAACTTAGTTTACCCTCAATGCATAACCTCTGAAAACCTAGCAAATTTTAAAGGGGTTAAGACCTTCAAGGCAGAAGATATAAAATTACTTTCCAAGCTTGGCTATAAGGTCACTTGGGTAGCACAAAGAATTCAGGGGGTCGCGTAATGGAAGACTACATGGAATACGAACAAGCCATGGTTGATTATGAAGAGGAGAACGACATTGTATATTGTTGCTTTCCTTTAGACCTTGGCAAGGTTGAAATCTTTATGCATGAAACATCA
>MDSX01000211.1_pt1 | contig 11599 bp, 14 predicted proteins | sample 811141 | NCBI WGS metagenome assembly MDSX01 (sample SAMN05326642, study PRJNA326480) | marine metagenome | isolation source: seawater | place: Atlantic Ocean: South East | collected 2010
CTTTTACTGGTTCAGGCTCTGGTGCTTTTACTGGTTCAGGCTCTGGTGCTTTTACTGGTTCAGGCTCTGGTGCTTTTACTGGTTCAGGCTCTGGTGCTTTGACTGGTTCAGGCTCTGGTGCTTTGACTGGTTCTTTTTTTATAGTCTTAGAAGTATTGATCAGTTTACTAACATCATCATTTGTATAAATTACCATACTTCGACAAACAAATCTTTTGCCAATTAATCTTAAATCCATAGAACCGAATTTCCAGTTTAGCACTAATACAGAGCCATCAAATGTATATACACCTTCAACTTTGCTAGAAGCATCTAATTGTCTGTAAAAGTTGGGTTCTTCTGTTCCAAAAAACAGATCGTCACTCCATTTCTTGTGTTTTGTTCTAAATTTTAAATAGCTCATTTTTTTCTATAAAGAAAATATTTATAGTATATAGACGAATTATCCACATTATGTAACATAATCTTATAACCATATTATTAAAATGGTTATCGAACAAAGGAGATTCTATTTTCTTTTCGGTTGTATTCCTGTGAGAATGCTCCTAGCATTTAGTTTATTAATGATACCCAAATCATTGGTAACGTTTGTAGTGTATGTTCTTGCTTCAATAGGTGTTTCTTTTGCCACACTTTATATATTGAAACTTCGTATGAATGCATCTGAAGGTGGGGGTAAAACATGGTGGCACTATTTAAGACCTTTACATTCTGTGTCTTATTTAGTCGCATCATACTTGTTGCTTACGGGAAACCGACAACATGCTTCTATGGTTTTGATTTTCGATCTTTTCATTGGGACGTTTGCATGGTACAAAAAAAGGTGCGTTTAAAATCGGATTTATTTTATATACTAGATAAGTAGTTAATGAAAGTTAAAAAAAAAAATCCCGCATTAGCTCAGTTGGTAAGAGCGAGAGACTGTAGTTTTTTACAACTGATAAGTGTAGGTAATACCTACAATAAATAGTCATCTCCAGGCCGCATGTTCGAATCATGCATGTGGGACTAATTAACTTTCTTAATTCTTTTTCTTTAGTATATTATTGATACGAATTGATAATATAGTTTTTTAACCTAAATATATAAAAAAAATGATATATAAGAAAATAGTCTAATAATAATTTATGACAAAAAAGTTTACGATAGAACAATTCATTCAAAAAGCAAGAGCTGAACACGGAGATACATATGGATATGATAATGTTGAGTATATAAATATTAGAACAAAGGTCAATATTACATGTAAAATATGTCAAAAAGATTTCCTACAAAGACCCAATGATCATCTTCAAAGTAAAGGATGCCCAACATGTGCTAATCATAAAAGAGCGAAAGCTTTATCAAAAGCTGAGTTTATTCAAAAAGCTAGAGTTGAACACGGAGATACATATGGATATGATAATGTTAACTATGTGAACAATAAAACAAAGGTAAATATTACATGTAAAACATGTCAAAAAGATTTCCTACAAAGACCCAGTGATCATCTTGATGGTAGCGGATGCCCAACATGTGCTAATCATATGCAAATACATATGGAAATGACACAAGGAAGAATCATATATGAAAGGTTAACAACAGAAGAATTCATTCAAAAAGCTAGAACTAAACATGGGGATAAATATAGATATGATAATGTTAAGTATGTAAACAGTAAAACAAAAGTTGATATTACATGTTTGGAATGTAAAGACGATTTTCTACAAAGACCCGATGATCATCTTTATGGAAAAGGATGTCCAACATGTGCTTATCGTAAAAGAGGACGAAAACAAGAACAAATGACAAAAGCTGAGTTTATTCAAAAAGCAAGAGCTAAACACAGAGATACATATGGATATGATAATGTTGAATATATAAACAATAGAACAAAGGTCAACATCACATGTTTGGAATGTCAAGAAGATTTCCTACAAAGACCCAATAAGCATATTGACGGCAATGGATGTCCATCGTGTGTTATTAAGAAGAATGCCAAAAATAAAATGATGATGGAAACCGAGTTTATTCAAAAAGCAAGAGCTAAACATGGAGATACATATGGATATGATAATGTTGAATATATAAACAATAGAACAAAGGTCAATATTACATGTTTGGAATGTCAAGAAGATTTCCTACAAAGACCCTATTGTCATATTGACGGCAATGGATGTCCAAAATGTGTGAATAAAACTGAAAGAATTACATGTGATGTTTTACAATCTGTATTGGATACATTAAAAGTAAAACATATGGGATACAATGTAACAGAAGATATTGGTAGAATGGATATTGTTGTATTAAATCAAAACACCGATATAGTTTGTTTCATTGAAGTAGATGGAGGACAACATTTTGAATTTATCGAGTTTTTTACCATAAGTGTAGAAGATATACAGAATAGTGATCTTAAAAAACACAAACGTGCGAAGATTAAAGGATATCGAACAATTCGTATTGATCAAGAATGGATATGGAATTCTCATAAAAAAGGGGACAACAGTTGGGTCGAATGTCTAAAGAAAACCATTTTGAAGCTTGAACAAAACATTGAACCAGATATTAAAGAGATGTTCTTAAGTAACAAAGTGGATAAATATTATTCTCATCCCTGTTATCAATACGAAAAAGACATTGAAAATCTATATAAAGACGTAGAACAATTGTATTTACAAAAAGCATGCTTTCGATAACCTGTCAAAATCATAACATCGTTAAGCATGAATCAAAAGTAAAAGCAAAATCAGACGGTCACGATTCTAGAAGACTATCATATCCACAATTGAAAAAACACCTTTGTTCGAATACAATTAAAACCGGCATAGTTCTATCATCATATTATTTTTTCAATGATTTCGACAAAGGTCTTTCAATGACAATCGGTGCAACAGCATCCACAATTTATATATATTCATTGTGTAACTATGTCGATAAAATAACTGAAAAACCCTCAAACTTCCAGTTGTTAGTTCCATTGGGAACGAATATGTTGGAGTATATCATCAACACCTCACAAGATCAAGTTCATTTGGATTATCTTACAACATTCATTGGTTTTATGAGTTATAAGATTGCTGTTCTAACAGTTTTACTTGATGAGATTTCTATTATGATAAAAGATGATTTAGTTGAACATAATAATGCAAAATTGAAATGATCAATAAGAATAAATATTATATACGAAAGATTCTACAGATGAAACGGACTGGTAAGAGACTAACTAATTTATATATGATATATTATTTTTTTAACAATTATTTAATTATGCTTATGAACAATAATTGATGCTATATAGACCTATATACACTTCTAATATATTATAAATAAGCGGTTGTTGTTCATTAGTGTAAATATAAAGTATAATGAATATAGGCAAAAATCACCGTAGGGGAGGAAAGAAAGGTCGTAATTCCAAGTTCTCTATATCTTCATATGAAAGTGAATATGATGAAGAATTCGAGATGGATGAAATATATCCTACCATTGTTCCAAAAAATAATAATCAACATGAATACAATAAAGCTCTTTATAGTATGCAAAATCAAATGATATTTGCAATAGGACCAGCAGGGACTGGTAAAACAATGTTAGCATGTTATGCTGCAATTACTGGATATAATGATGGAACATATAAGAAAATAATTATGACTAGACCCGTTGTTTCCGTAGAGGAAGATATAGGATATCTACCCGGGACCTTGGAAGAAAAGATGGATCCATGGACAAGACCTATCATGGATATATTTTCTGAATTCTACACACAAAGTGATATAAACTACATGATTAGAGAAAAGATTATCGAAATATCACCACTTGCATACATGAGAGGACGTACTTTTAAAAATGCTTTCATCATCGCCGATGAGATGCAAAACTCTACACCTAATCAAATGAAAATGTTACTCACACGTGTTGGAGAAGGAAGTAAAATGATTGTAACTGGTGATTTAATGCAACATGATAGAAAATATTCAGATAATGGTTTAAAAGACATATCTAATAAATTAGAAAACAAAAATTATAAACGAATTAAAATAATAAAATTTACAACAGAAGATGTCGAAAGAAGTCAAATAGTGAAAGATGTATTACATATATACGGTGATAGGAATTAAATTGCTTAAATGTGTAAATGAATTTAAACATAAATTAACACTTTCAAATTAGAATTATCAACTATAATCATGAACGACAGAAAACTAGCTATTTATAATTTTATAGTGCTTTCTACATCTTTAGTACAAAATCTTTTATGTAGATTTGATTATTTAGAATTAAAATATCATTATCTATCGTTATTACTATATACAACACTAGATTTCTTATTCATAATTAATAATCCTCGACGATATAGTCTATTTATACACCACATCTCCACAATGTATATATTACAAGGTGCTTTACATTACCCTGAATTTGATAAATATAGTGATATATCTTTACTAGAACTTACAACTATGTTCAATGCATTGAACATAATTTATAAAACAAAATTTACTCTTTTTCTTCGTAATACAGCGTGGATTTCAATTAGATTATGTATGTTACCATATTTAACATATGACATATTATCAACTATGTTATATACTAATGTATTATTGTATATAAGATATGGAAATTGTATTTTAACATTATTGATACTTTCTTTTGAATGGACAAACGAATTAATGAAGTTAAATTTAAATAATATATCCCAACTATATTACACTATACCAGTAATGCATCAATTATATACATATCAATATAGTAAACTTGCATTTACAATATTATATTGGTTATGTATATCTACACCAATAGTCACACGCATGCATGGATATGAAAATAAACTAATGTTTAATTTTTTCACATCTTATCTATTATTATTATAATGAATCCATGAAATTTATAACAAAATACAATATAAATGTAACCCTATCTAATATTCCATATTTTATATTAATTACCCTTATATTGTTGCAAAAATACAGTTTAGTTTTAGGTTTAATAATTACCACAATTTGTTGTCAAATACTAAAGAAACTAACTAACTTTTTGCCGAAAGAATCCATAATATATAAAATTACTCGTAGACCCGAAAATGGATTATATTGCGGAATAACATGTATTGAAAATAAAACAAAAAAAGATGACCCAGCATTCCCAAGTGGACATATGTCATTCGTAACTTTTTTTGCTTTTTGCTTACCAAATACTACACTAATGATTATTACAAAAATATTGTTAATAGCTATAACTGCATACAATCGTATAATTACAAAATGTCACACATATATACAAGTTATAGGTGGTTTATTTTTTGGATATACAATGAATCAACTATTGATCATATGATTTTTATTTTTCCTCTTCATCTTCCTCATCATCTTCCTCCTCTTCTTCGTCTTCCTCCTCCTCCTCTTCATCTTCCTCCTCCTCCTCTTCATCTTCCTCTTCCTCCTCTTCATCTTTATCTTCATCTTCATTTTCCTCATCATCTTCTTTCTCTTCATCTTCAAAATCATAATTTGAATAAAAATCTTTATTGTTAGCAAATAATAATTTGCTTGTTTTGTGATCTCTAATGATCACATCTAATGCATCCAAAAGCATAGTTTCTTTGGTAACTTCTGTGTTATTTTTATTAGTATAAATTCCAATGATTTTTGACATCACGTTTGCACTAGTAACATATTCATTACTTTCATGTTTGGTTTTTTCTTCATTTTTCATCTTATTGTATTCTTGTATTTTTGTCATATATTCAATATTATCACTGTCAGTGTAATGAATATATAATCCACGACCTTTCTTTGAAATATCAGTTATAGTAGTCCATTGAATATCATCATTTATAAGATTAATCATAGTAGAATTACAATTAATATTTTTTTTTAATTTTTTTATTTCGTCTTCAATAACTTTGAATGACATTGTAAGTGAATTATTAACTTTCTTGAGTTGTAAACATTGTTCAGCATAATTCGTATTTCTTGCAGATGGCTTGTGACGTTTTGTCTCTTTTATGATTCTCTTTGCAATAACTTGCGCAAGATTGTTCGTCTCATCATCTATATCAAACGAGATATCTGATTTTTCGGAAGTCGTTATACAGTCTGTTTCAGTCTCAATAATTATCGGGTCATCGTCACACTTTCGCTTACTACGTGTAGCCATGTTTGTAGTATATAGTTATGCTTATTATTCCAATGTTAATGATTGTTGATAAAAAAGATTATCGATTTTTTTGATGAGATAATAAGTTATTTATTTATAATAATTTATATCTTTAATTTCAATAAATTTTATTTTTATACTTCAATGGAATCTGATTAATTTCAATGATTTGATCTATACCTTCTACGTATTTAGGTTTTTGTAATCTATTGTAGTAACGTGTAATACCTCGACTGCTTTTAAGTTCTGCTTTACAAAGAGATTCATTATAGATATATTTTGTTATGTAATCACAAACATTTCTCTTGTAATTGAAAAATACACATAACGTGTGCATATTCCTGTATTTGCATGTATTTATGAAAATGTATCTTTCTCTTTCTGTTGCGTTTTCACCATCAATAATTATGTTTTGATCATCTTTTTTATCATCTAAATAAACGATAACATTTTCTCTTACTTTACGATTGGGAATTTTCATTCGAATGTACCTCATTTTAACACCTTTAAGTTGTTCAGAAAATCTTGTTTTCCCGACACCTGGAGGACCTACGATTACAATCATCGTATTTCTCATAGTATTGATGGTATCGATTATTTCATCAAAATTATTGATAGTAGATGATTCTATTGTTTTGGTTAAGTCGATAACTTCGTCTGTTACAAATAACTGTAATATGTGATTTTTTCTTTCAAAATAGTGGAGTTCTTTGAATTTCGCATTGAAGCATTGTATCAGGACTTTTTGATTATGCATACTTATAAATGAAAACTTGGACTTTGATTCAATGGATGATAATTTTATTTCTTTCAAAATAGTCTCAAAACCATCGTAAAGTAATGAATAAAATGGATCACTTACAAGTATCGAACAATATATATTTAGATTTGTTTCTTTTTTGAATTGTCTATTGAGTGCATCGATATATCCATCAATCATCTTTTCAGATATTTGTTTTTCAATATAGCACATACATACATCATTCGTTCTGAGATATTGTATTAGAGTATCAAGTATTCTTTTATCAAATATGAACTCGTGTCCTTGGACGGAAGTCTTTGTGTTCTTAAGAAGGATAGAAATATCAATGAAGTAAATATTTCTTGTATTAAGTAATATATCATGATTGATAACTATAGAATAACCAGTCATTTTCTACTTCATTTTGCCTACATACTGCATTGAGTCAATCATTTTTTATATCTATTTATTATTTATATTATGACTACGGTGTCTGTTTTATGTGTTACTTTCAATCGACAACATTTAATACCTTTCATCATTTATCAATTTAAAAAACAATCATATCCTAATTATCTCATGGAATTGATAATTTATGATGATAGTAAAGAAAGGATATTTCTAAACATTTATGATGATAATATTAAATACATTTATAGTAATGAAAAGAAAACACTTGGTGCAAAGAGAAATAAATTGAATTCGATTGCAAAAGGAGATATTATTGTATGGTTTGATGATGATGACTATTATTTTCCAGATCGAATAAAAGATACGGTATCTTCTCTTAATAATTCAAAACAACTGTTAGTAGGTTGTAAGTATACATTTCTTTATGATTCGTTTAAAAGTAAAAAAATTTTTAAGATAAAACATTGGAATAATTATACACAGAATAATATACTTGCATACAAAAGAAAATATTTACAATCACATGCATATAATGAAAATGATAATTGCAATGAAGAAAAATACTTTACAAGTGACTTTTCAGAACAAGCCATGATGATGGAAGGGAAAAACCTATGCATACATATTGCTCATAAGTACAATACAATATCAAAAACTAGGGTTCTTCTTAAAAAGAATCTAACAAAACTAAGATTTGAGAGCATAGTGCATGATAAATATGTTTTAGAGACAATAAACAATATGAATTGTAGTTCATATTACGATAATATTAAAAAAGTTGACTATATTCAACATACTTCGTTGGATGTTCACACATTTTATTCTGAGTTTTATACTTCTGAATTTTTATACATGTTGAAAATATATAACCACCTTAAATTATTGGAAAAAGTTATACTTGATGAAAATAATTGTAACTATATTAATTGTACATACTATGGTAAAAAGTTCATCATAATTTGCGATGAAAATGTAAAACTCGCTAATGAATTTTCAAATGTTAAAAACATAGTCACAAATGCTCCCCAATCATGGGAATTATTAGAATTGTATGTAAATGATAATATTATTGATAATAACAGTATAGATAAAAATAAAGTTTGGTTCTCTAATGACAAGAAACTTGAACTATCTTTATATGCTGTCAATTATGATAGTATTGATAAATTATTGAAAAAATTCAAAGTGTATGATCATGAAAGAAATTGTTCAGATATATCATTTGAATATTGTGATTATCGGAATATATTCGATGTATTGAATGTTTATAGACTGAACACCGATAAATTTGTAAATGCACTATGATTATACTTAAAAAGCCATTATATTTATATAACTAAATATATGTTTACGAAAGTGATGTTTCCATTATATGAAATTTGTTTTAAACAAAACATTTTTGATAGTGAATGTTATGATGTATTGAAATATAAATCTTCTCTCAGAAGAAATATAGTTAAAAATAGTTCTTTACATGGAGTTGTTGAAAATCATCATATCATTCCTCTTCAATGGAAAGAACATATTGTAGTAAAAACAGTCAAATATGACATTAATAAATCATACAATTTGTGTATATTACCTAATAGAAAATATCTCATTAAAAAGGATAGACACGGAAAAGATATACGTATTCATGAGAAAGGTCACATTAAATACAATTCATATGTAAAAGAACAATTGGATGTTATACTTGACGATTTAAATGATGAAGATATTTTAAAATATAAATTTTGGTTGTTCTATATATTTTTAAAAACATCTTTGGATAATAATGAAAGTGAAAATATGGATTGGAATTGATAATTTATTAATAAGAAGATTCAATTGCATGTAATTATAAAGAGGACCTTTTGTGATTAGATTACTTACATCATATATTTATCTCATTGTTTTTACTATCTTTTTTGAAAACCATAATAGCGTCATTCCAATGAGGTTCATTTAAATTAAATTTATCTTGCACAGATACAATATGTTTTGCCTGTTTATCTTTGTAATATAAATAACTCCAATATGCTAATGAATCAGCTGCATGAATATAATATTTCCGGGATAATAATGTAGGGTTCCACTTGAAGGTGCGTTTATATATAATACCGTTTGATTTAACTACTCTTGACATTTCCAAAATATAGGATCATGTTTAAAACAACTTGTACTTACAATTAGATCAAAATAATTATCATCAAACGGATAAGGATCACCTGGATTACAAACTACATCAACAGAGGAATGTGTCTCCATGTCCATACATGTGAATTCACTATTTGTAAAGAATTGACGTAGAGAACCATTAACATTCTTACCCCCAACATCTAAAACTTTTTTGGCACCTCCGTATATTAAGATAATCGTGCATTTTATTAAACTTGTAATTTTTATTTAAATAAATTGTGTTGATTTCCATACAGAGACAAAGATGGGGTCCGATTGTAATCCATCGGACCATTTCATACCAGGTCCATATTTCTCTATTTTTGAGTAAACATCTTTACACTCAAACCCTTTATTCTTTAATATGTTTTTAAAATATTCATAGTCATCCTCGGTATTAAAATCATGCTCTATGATTATCATCCTTATATTATCGAGAATATCAATCGAATCTTTCATCATTTTTACAAAATTACCCTCATTATCTATTACAAGAACATTAAAAGGTAAATTATACTTTTGTTTAAAATCATTATATGTTAAACAGTTAACTGGTACTGAGCCCTCGACAGGTATTTCGAATGTGTTCCAATGTTTTGAATATAATTGTTTATTTGATATTGCTGAATTCTCTACTTGAAAACCTAGTTTGTTACTATCCCTATTTTTTATAAGTATATTTAGTTCTGTCTTTGATGGTTCAACTACAACATGTTTCGTTTTGTCTGTAAGAATACTATTTATAACACATGAATTTCTACCTATTGAACCACCTAGTTCCAGAACACAATCGTCAGGGAGAATATGCTTTAAAGTCATTATTTGTTCTGGAATTTCAATTTTCAAATTCCCAGTAAAATTTAGTTTTGAATGAATGATTTCTAATTGTTCCATAATTATTTATGTTATAACATAAAAAAATAAAAAATAAACACGCGTTCAAAAATATTTGGATTGTTGTTCAATTGATTTTACCATCACACATATCGAGAACTATATTCTTATTTCTTTGCACTATCTCTTTGTCTGTGTCAGTCATATAGTCGATATCTGATATATTAAGTCCACAAGCGTTACGATTATCAGCCCAAAATTGATTGTTTACTATGTCCTTTTTATTTCTTTCAATGACGTTCGAATTTTTTATCAACATAGCTGTCTGTACACCTAAGTCCATCAAAACCCGTATGAGCGGCTTTCTCATTTCTATACCATCTTTCATAACAGCACATGTATTGGACTTTTGACCTTCCGGTAAGTATATACATTGATTCTCTTTGGGACTAAGTATCATACGGGTCAAATCTTCGGATAGCTCAGGGTATTTCATTCTACAATTATCAAATAGACGCTTGATATCTTCTTTTGTTATATGTTCCAAACTTAAATTATCATAGTTATTATAATTTATACTATGATCAAAGTAATTATTGGTATTATTGTTCGTAATATAATTGTTAATAGTTGATTTAGAATCTTCCGCATGTTTTCTTTTCTGTTTTTCTTCTTCCAATTGTTGTTTCAATTCTCTTGATTGTTTCTCTAAATCTTTTATTCTTTGTTGTTCTTCTGTTAACACAAGTTCACACTTCACATTCTTTATATGTTGATATTTGCCTTGACGTGTTGTAAAATACACTTTACAAAAAGAACATTGTAAAGGATTCATACCACTACAGTTTTTCAAATGTCTATCTAAATTCCTTTTAGAAGATAATATTTTATTGCATTTATTGCATTTATTTGGATGATCGATTGTAACATTTACATTTTGACAGCCAGCATTTACATCAACATTTACATTTTGACAGCCAGCATTTACAAAATGACCGTTTTCATTTACATTTTGACAAATAGTTTTATTACTTAGTCTTTTTAAACGCTTTTTACATGCAGATACACGACTGTAATGATCTTCTAATGACCATTTCCTGTTCGTTTCATAACCGCATTTATTACAGGTATATTTTAACGACATATTTATTTTATTATAATATTACTATATAATATAACTTTAAACTTATAAATAATTATCAACCTAAAACCTAAAACCTAAAAAACTAAAAAATAAGTTAGTAACATATATATATCTAAAAATAAAAAGTTCATATAATTTATAAAAAAAAAAAAAAAAAAAAAAAAAAAAAAAAA
>MDSX01080359.1_pt1 | contig 11598 bp, 7 predicted proteins | sample 811141 | NCBI WGS metagenome assembly MDSX01 (sample SAMN05326642, study PRJNA326480) | marine metagenome | isolation source: seawater | place: Atlantic Ocean: South East | collected 2010
AGTAATAGCAGGGTTAGTATTAACTAAGGCTACTGAGTACCATCCGGTACCGTTTGATATGTATAAAGCATTAGAAGATTCAACAAAAGCTTGTTTACCTGCAGAAACTCCACTAAGAGGTAATTCGGAAATAGTAGGGTAGACATCTAAGGCTGCTGTAGTCTCTACTCCTCTACTTAGTCGTAGCCAAGCACTCTTAGAAGTGCTATACATCCAAGTATTATTAGCTAATATAGCCTCCTGCCCGTCTACTGGACTATCTGGAAAATTTATTGCCATTTGTTATTCCTATAATTAAGCCATTAAGTTTATATAAAAAGCAGTAGAGTTACCTGATCCAACCGTAGTTAGTGACCTCCAGTTTGACTCCAATACTCCACTAATATAAAACTTTACCTGACCTCCATTAAAATAAGTGTTATTATTACTTTTATCCCAGCCAGTTATGTAAAATATCTGACCTGTAACTCCTCCGCTAGTCCACTGAACAGAAAAATTATCATTCGCTGTACCTTCAGATACATAATAAGTATAAAAAGGATCTGGTACTGTATATCCTGCTGTAGTAGCGGTGGTTCTTATTAATCCAATACCTCTAGTGTCAGTGTGCGCATTTGAAGTAAATCCACTACCCCACTCTGGTACATTTGATGTTGGAGTGTAGCCAGCGACAGTGGTAGCACTTCTCAAAGACGAGTCCTCAAAAACGGCTCCAGTACTATTTAAAATTAGAGCATTCCATACTGTATGATTATAATTGCCTGTACTAGTTTGATCCACAACAAATCCAGTAATATTTTCTAATCCAAATGTTAAAGTAAGGGTAGTAATAGCTGGAGTAAATAAAACTCCATCAGAGGCTTTAGTTCTAAATGTTACAGTTCCAGCATCTGAGTCACTCGTACTAGGAGTCAAACTAAAAACTCCATTATTTTCTGATACAGTCGTTAACTGTGGAGGTAAACTAGATGCATTATAAACAGTTGATCCAGAATACGCATCCCAATCATAAGTAATCGGAAATCCAGATTCATCAACCGCAACTGCTGTTAAAGTGCTAGCAACTCCACTTGTGCTAAGATTTACTTCAGATGTAGGGGTTGTAGTGTATCTAGGTCCTATTTGAGGTCCAGATGAAATCCTATCCCACTCTGAACCATCCCAATTATACAAAGATTTAGTATCACTAGCAAATGCAAAGTCTCCTACTGTATTATTAGATGACGGAAACGCGGCAGTGTTAGCGTAAGCAGTTACAGAAGATCCACTGTCCCCGCTACTACCAGCTGGACCACTAATACCTACCCATTGAGAAGATGATCCGTCATTGTAATAGACATATAAGGAACCATCAGCACTATTAAACCACTGATCACCAGCTACTGCACCAGAAGGAGCGGTATCTGAAACTGTAACATTTGTTGTATTATCACCGCTAACATCCCACTTACCTGTAGTGGAATTATATGTATATACAGCGCCGTTAATTGTCTGAGTATCACCGTTACTAGGACTATCTGGAAAATTTATTGCCATTTATTTGTTCCTCTAATATTCTATAGCGCCGGTTGGTAAGTATTGAACCTGTCCGTGAGAACTTGCAGAACTTAAAAATTTACCAGAATGCGTAGCTCCGCTACCGCTACCCGCTCCAAACCAAATCTTTACTCTACCACTGCCGCCGCTTGTAAGAGTATATGACCCTCCAGTATCTGCAGTGCCGTTTAAATACATTGTGACAATAGGGCCTGATGTGCCATCTGTTACTTTGAACCCTATCTTATCTCCTGCAGAAAGCACACCAAAACCTGTAGCAATATTGCCTGGATATTTTGCAGCGCCGTTTTGGTAGAAATATAAGGAAACTTGGCCAGAAGAAGTATAACCAACATCGCCAGCAACCTCTGGTACTATCCCAACAAAACCATCACTAATTCCTGAATTTCCTTGCAATTCAACCTCAAAATAGAATGTAGTACCTAGTGTATGAAAATCTAGCAAGTTACTATAGGCAGCATTACCTCCACTAGTGATGCTGCCGTAGTTATAGGAATACTCATCTGTACCAGCTGCAGCAATACCTCTAGTTGTTTGCTGAGGAACAACAATCGATTCTCCAAAAAGTAAAGATAGTGTAGTAATAGCTGGAGTAAATAAAACTCCATCAGAGGCTTTAGTTCTAAATGTTACATTTCCAGCATCAGAATCGCTCGTACTTGGAGTTAAAGTGAATACACCGTTACTTTCACTGACATTTGTTAACTGTGGAGGTAAACTAGCCGCATTATAAACTGTTGATCCAGAATATGCATCCCAATCATATGTTATTGGAAATCCAGATTCATCAACGGCTACTGCAGTTAATGTGCTTGTAGCACCGCTTGTGTCAAGATTTACTGTAGATGTTGGAGTTGTAGTGTATCTAGGTCCTATTTGAGGTCCAGATGAAATCCTATCCCATTCAGAGCCATCCCAATTGTATAAAGATTTAGTATCACTAGCAAACGCAAAATCACCAGCTGTATTTCCGGAAGAAGAAAATACGCCAGCTGAATCATACACTGTTACTGAAGATCCATCGGCACCAGCAGGGCCTTTTAGGCCGACTGGATTACTCAATACCCATTGAGAAGATGATCCATCATTATAGTAAACATATGTTCTAAGAACAGTTGAATCAAACCACAAATCACCTGCACTGGGTCCAGCCGGCGCTGTATCAGATACAGTGATAGAGCCACCTCCCCCAGTAGCTCCTGCCGCTAAACCTTTGGTGACTCTTTTTGCTTTTACTTGAGAATATCTATTGTTTGCCATATTAGTTCTCTATCAATACCCATCCGTTAGTTGCATTATAATAAACAAAACCTAAACCAGCTCTATCAAAGTCAATAATAAAGTCAGAATCACCTGCTTGTATTTTACTTCCATTCCGTGCTACAATAATATTATTTGTAGCAGCGTTACCTTCACCATCAATAATTCTTATCTCATCTCCCATCGATGGCCCAGCCGGTAACGTTACTTGAACTGTACCGCTTGATACATCGATGAATAATTTATCACCGGCAGATGCATTAACATTTGTACTCGAAGCATTCCATACACTAGATTGTAGCATATGGTAAGAAGCAACATTAATATAATCAGCAGAATCAGCAGCTGATGCCAATACAATAGAACTACCATTCGTTGCGGTATAATCCGCATCATCTAATAAGATACCGTTTAAAAATACCTGAGTATTACCAGCGCTATAATCTAAATTTGTTCCATTTTCATCAGACCCAGTAAAAGTGGTTTGGCCTGAATCAGCAATGAAGCTAAACGTATTTATACCACCTGCAGAAACTTTACCTCCACTAAAGGATGTAATCGCAAGTTCGTTTCCTGAATCTGCACTAGTATTAAGAACTACACTAGTACCATTTGAAGCTGTATAGTCAACTGTCTCTTTTAGCATAAAGCCGTTAAGATGTATTAGTACATTACCAGGAGAGTAGCTTAAGGTGGTCCCGTTTACATCAGCGCCGGTAAATGTAGTCTGTCCTGCGGTCGCAGTGTAGTTAAATTTGTTAATATTAAGAGCCGCGGTGAATGCAGTTCTTGCAGATACATAATCACTGTCAACAGTGTTAGTAATGAGAGAAATAGTTTGAGCAGAATCTACAGTTCCAGAACCACCTCCACCTCCGCTAACACCAGCATCTGCTTCTCTAAGGGCAACATAAGCACTATCAACAGTAGCAGTAATAAGCGCGATAGTAGCAGCTGAGTCTGTGCCAGCTGTAGTTCTTGCATTAATATATGCAGAGTCAATGGTGGTTGTAATATCTGTAGTAAGAGCTAATGTACCTGTTGAAGTAGGTAGAGTAACATCAACGTTACCAGAATATGAACCATGAGAAGCTGACTTTAGTCTTGTTCTATGAGCGTTAGAAGTCTCACAGTAGAAGTCTGCATATGCGACATTACCAGTGCCTGTACGAATGGTTATCCCACCGTCAGCTATGGTTACTCCCCCTGTTGAACCGTCTCCATCGATAGTAAGAGTCGAATCATCTATAATCGCTCTTACGAATGCATTATTAACATCAGTTGTAATAATAGTTGATACAGCTGCAGAATCAACATAGTCAGTACCAAATACAGGAATCGTAGGGGTATTAGAAAAGTTGTTATAATCTAAATAGTAGGTTCCGTTTTGACCGTCAAGAGTATCTGCATCAACGTTAAGAGCATCTACAAACGATTTAGTAACTCTAGCATCAATTGCACTATTTGCCCGAGCGTCTGTATAATATAATCTAGATCCTTCTGTAAGATCAGATGTTGTCTTTAATGAAAAATCTGAATCGAATCCTGCGTAATCACCTACAAGGGTTCCTACATTGAGAGTGGCAAGAGTAAACCCTGTACCTGACCTATCAACTACGTTAGTAGGTAACGTAGAATCAAATGCTGCATCTTGAAGACCGTTAAAGATGTAAAACTCACTGTTAGTAGCATCTCTAAAGAATCCAGTATGCTCTTTTGTTGTACCTCCATCCGGAGAATAATGTCCAACAAAACCGATATCTACTGCATCTGACTGCTCATTACTATCAGCAAGATGTAATAATGGATCAACAATCGTATATGTAATTGAGTTAACAGTTGTAGTAGATCCATTAATGGTTAAATTATTAGCCGTAATATCATCAGCTACCAGATCACCAGTAAGTGTAAGAGTAGCAGCATCAATATCAGCAAAAGTAACATTATCAGTTGTTTCTACACTTTGGCCAATATCAATTTGACCACCTGTAACAGTAACTCCAGTTCCACCAGTAATATGAGCCTGAACTTCAGCTGCACTAGGACCAGTATATGTAAATACACCTGTTGAACTATTATATGCTAATGAGCCATCCCCACCTGCATCAGTTACAGAAACAAGCTTTCTAGCTTCTACTGAATCAACAAAGTCGGTACCTAATACCGGTAATGTAGGAGTATTAGTTAAATTAGTATAGTCAAGATAATGAGTGCCGTTTTGGCCATCTAACGTATCTGCATCCACATTTAAATTATCTACAAAAGTCTTATCAACTCTTGTATCAATTAAAGTATTTACTTCTGATGAGTCTACAAAGTCTGTACCTAAAGTAGGAATTGTAGGGGTATTGGTAAAGTTAGTATAGTCTAGATAATAAGGTCCGTTTTGACTATTTAATGTAGCTGCATTAACATTTAACGCATTTACAAATCCTACATCTACATCATTAGTAATAATTGAAGATACATTTGTTGAATCTAAGATGTTAACTAGGTTATTAATAAATGCTGCATCTACATCTGATGTGATGATAGTTGATACAGCAGCAGAATCTACATAATCAGTACCAAAGGTTGGAATCGTAGGAGTGTTAGTAAAGTTAGTATAGTCAAGCAGATAACCTGTAGTTAAACCACCAACCGTATCAGCATCAATAGTTAATGCGTTAATGTAAGTTGCATTAACGGTAGATGTAATCTGCCCTTGAACTGCTGCAGAGTCATGAGTATCAGCAGCACTTATTAGATTATTAATAAAAGCAGAATCTCTTTGAAGATCTACCTGCAACGCCTGTACGTATGATGAATCAACAATATTAGTAATAAATGCAGAATCTCTTTGAAGATCTACCTGCCTAGCTTGAATGTATGCTGAATCAATAAGATTGATAATTGAGGCTGAATCTGTTCCAGTAACCTCTATACCACCTACAGTAGATCCGTCACCTACATATAGCTTGTTTGTATCGCTGGTAAAGACTGGTTCTCCGACCACAGGTGTGATCGTGAGTCTATCTGAATCTGTACCTCTTCTAAACTGTAATGGCATTTATTACCTCAATAAATTCTGCTTATATTTATAAGTCTATATGGCGCCCATATCTAATGTAAATCCTACAGGACTCAATATTGTCCCGAAATCAAAAACTTGATTTGCTGTAGAAGCAATCGTTACTCTTTTATTATTAACATCTGTTGTGATATCAATTCCTGTACCACCAGCAAATGTAACCGTATCACCACCAGTAGTAGCATCTACTGATAAGTCACCCACTACCGCTACTGTACCAAAGTTATTAACAAAGTCTCCAGATCTAATAGCAACATAGGCTGAGTCAACAATAGTAGCAACATAGTTTTCTTGAATTAAATTTTGTACAAATGCACTATCAACAATACCAGCTATCTCATTTGAATCAACTGGGCCTACTGTATTAGAAGCAATTCCGCCAATAAATGCAGAGTCGGGAATAATAGGCGCGTTAGTAAAGTTATTGTAGTTAAGATAGAATGTGCCATCTTGGCCATCTAATGTTCCGGCATTAACATCTAATAAATTTACAAATGATTGATCGACATGACTATCAATAATATTATTAATAGCTGTTGAATCTAAGCCTACCGAACCTCTATTAACAAATGTAAGAGTTCCAGACCCATCAGTGATTAAAACCTGGTTAGCTGTACCGTCTGTGGTGGGAAAAGAGTAGTTACCAACAGTAAGATTATCTGTCGTGAGGGTATCAAAATGTGCTGAATCATTACTCTGAAAATGCTGTACCGTATTACCAGATGTCTTATAGTACAAGCGGCCATCAGCATAGTTGATAGCTACTTCACCGTACTCAAGGTCCGTATTAAGAGGTATACGTCCAGCAACACTGGACTTTTTCAGTTTAATGTTAGTCGACATTTTAATCCCTAAAAAGGAGTTTATTTAAAGTCGGAAAACTAAAAAGCTATCCGACTATGTTATATATCTAGTAAGTACCACCATCAATTGTAGAAAGTTCTACATCACCATTAGTAAGTGTAAACTGTCTTGTACCTTCTCCGGCACTGTCAGCATATGCACCAAAGCTTGCTACACCTTTAGATGTTCTTGTAGCATTTCTACCAGTAACAGTAATAGTAGAACCTGAACCCGAAGTACTAATACCTTGAGGCCAGTCGCCTACAATATTAAGAGTTTCACCCAGCGTTTGCTGTAAACTAGTACCTACTCCAGGCGCTCCTGTCCCTGTACTACCAGTTCCGAAAGTAATATCATTTGAAGTTACTACACCAGTATTAACTGTAAAGTTAGTAGAATTAAAGCTAGCAGCACCCTTTTGGCTGGCAGATGCTATAGCAGCGCTAATAGTTACTGTAGTACCGGTCGCTGAAGTAGTAATAGTATTATCAGTGGTTTCCCCTTGGATAGTAAACGTTTCGCCAAGAGTTGCAGCCGCTGTACCGGTTTGCCCGGAAAGCGTAATATCATCGGCACTAATAATACCAGAAGAAGCACTAAAATGCGTAGCATTAAAGGTTGCAATACCCTTCGTAGAACCATCAGCTGCAGCATCCGTGCCAGCAACTGTAATAATACCACTGCCTGGAGTGATACTAATACCAGTACCAGCTGTTAAGATATCTTCCATGTCTGAATCGACACGAGCAGTAGTATAATAAAGGTTAGAAAGTCCTTCGCTTAAGCTATCTGTAGTTCTTTGAGCAAACTGAGTATTAAAGTTATCACTCGGTCCGACAAAAGCATCAGCAGTAATAGTACCAACTCTAAGATCTGCAAATTGATATGAAGCATCTGATACATTAATCTCTGTGTCGGGGTCTGTAGAATCTAGCCCTTCTTGATCTAGATTATCAAAGAGTTGATAAACTCCGTCGGTCGCATCTCTTACAAGACCTGTATGTCTTTTAGTTGTACCACCATCATCTGAATAGTGACCTAAGAAACCAATATCAATAGTATCAGATGTCTCGTTGCCATTAGCAACTTGAATCATAGCATCGCTAACAGCTAATGTTGTTGTATTGATTATCGTGTTAGTACCGTGGACTGTTAAGCCCCCATCAATAACAACATCGCTAGTAAAGTTGGCACCGGAGAATGTAACAGAGTCAGTAGTACCTACCGCTTGTCCAATTGCAAAAGTACCAGTACCTGATGTGTATGTTACGCCAGTACCAGCAGCAAAATGCGCTCTTACTTCAGCAGCACTTGGACCAGTGTATGTAATAGCACCAGTTGAGTTGTTATAAGTTAAAGATCCATCGCCACCAGCGTCAGTAACAGAAATAGCTTGTCTGGCTGGCGATGTGACTCTTGCGTTTGTAAAGTAAAGATTAGTCGAGCCTTCAGCTACGCTGTCGGTATCGAAATCAATGCTTCCGCCTAGTGATATTGTATTGCCTAAAATCTCAATAGTTGAGTTAGCCAATTCAGCATTACTAATTTCGCCATTGCCAAATGTAACAGAATGACCAGTAAGATCTAAAGTAGTAGCAAGTTCACTATCAGCAATACCTCCGGTCTTAACTGCCACGTGGCCAGCTGTGACTTCAAAGTTATCAGTGCTAAATGATGCCGCACCAAGATTAGAACTTGTAGCTTCTTCAGTAGCAATTGTAACAGTACCAGAAGATACAGAAGTTGTAATACCTTCTCCACCGGCAATGTCAATTGTTGAACCAAGCGATACATCAGTTGTATTAGCATCATCACCTGTAAATGTTGTCGTTGAATTTACAAGCTTACTGTTTGCAATTGCCCCTGCTAACTGAGTATTCGAAACTCCACCAGTAGCAATACTAACTGCTCCTGAACTTACAGAGAAGTCTGTTGATACAAAGCTAGCAACACCTTTTGCTGTAGTAGATGCATCTGTACCGCTAACTGTAACTACGTTGTCAGTTACAGCAGTTGCGATTCCTGTGCCGCCAGTAAATGTAAGATTAGAATCTAGAAGATTTACGGTGTCAGTTCCAGTATCTCCTGAAATACCAAGATCAGTTGAGATAGAAGCTGTAGTAGCATTTGTAACTCGACCTTGAGCATCAACTGTAAGTACAGGGATTAACGACCCTGTACCATACGTACCAGCTGTCACAGCGGTATTGTCTAGGTCAAATGTTACCTCGTCAGTACCTACAGTAGAGGTTAATCCAGTGCCACCGGTAAATGTTAATGTATCTGATAACAGATCAACATCACTATTGTTTGTGCCATCTGTAATGTCTAAAGTAGTAGCAATATTAACTGTACTTGCTGCTGTTAAGCGACCAAAAGTATCAACAGTAAATGTTGGAATCGCTGTGGTTGAACCATATGATCCAGCTGATACAGCAGTTGTATCTAAGGCATAAGATACCGTATTGTTACTAACAGTTGCAGTTACATGACCTGCAGCGCCTGTAAAGTTTAGAGCAGAGTCAAGAAGATTTACTGTATCACTATCGGCAGTATCACCGCGGATAGTGAGATCTGTTGAAATATCAAGAGTACCAGCAGCGGTTAAGCGACCCTTTTGATCTACTGTAAACGTTGGAATAGCAGAAGCAGAGCCATATGAACCTGGAGTTACCGCAGTGTCGGAAAGAGTAACTTCACCTGCACCAGACACATCAAAGTTAGCTGCAGCAAACGACGAAACACCAACCGCAGAAGTAGTAGCTAAGTCACCAGTAATAGTTACTGTATTGTTAGTAACAGTGGTTGAAATACCGCTTGTACCCAAGAAGCTAAGATCAGAATCAGCAATATTAACTACATCAGTGCCAGTATCACCAGCAATATCAATCGTCTTGGCACCAGCAATAAAGTCAACATATTCTTTTGTGGTAAGAGAGTTAGTACCAAAACCTGTTCTATCTTTGTAACCAGCTGGAACGTTAACTGCACCTGTACCATTGGGGGTTAGGGTAAGAGCAGTATCTGTAGCTGTAATTGAGATAGTTGATCCATTGAGGTCAATATCATCAACTTTTAAGTTATCTACTTTACTATTAGCGTCAACTAAAAGTGCACTTGAAGCTGTAAGTGTACCTAAAGCATGATCTAGTTTATCAGTAAAATATGAACCACCAATAACTTCAATATTGGCTGCTACACCTGCCGTTTCAGTTCCTGTGCCGATATATAGTCTATCACCACCGGATACGACTGAATGGTCAGCATAGCTATATGCCATTTCTCCATTTCGTAAAGCCGATGGGGCGCCACTAGTACCCGATCTTTTTATCTTAATTATAGATGCCATTAATAAAAGCCCCCGTCTTGACTTATTTCTACATTACCCAGTTCATTTCCTGCTGCCCATTTGTCACTCGCCGAATCATAGATAATTAATGAACCATCTGCTAAACTTGTAAAGTCTATATTTAAATTTTCAAACCTAACCTTACTAAAGGATAGGTTCCCTTCGCCATCTGTTGTCATTACAGATCCCGCTGAGTCTCCGTCTACAGTTGGATAACTTAATTCTCCAACTTGTAACGAACCACGAAATACTGCAGAGTCCGTGACATCTAAACCTGTTCTTATGACAAACTTTTGTTTAATAGCCATATGCTTAGAGACTCCTATTCATGACAAATATTACCTTTATTTATATGTTTATCACGTTCCAACTGTTATTCTTTTTGCTTTAATATCAAGACTAGATATTAATACGTTTGCGGTTAAAGCACAAGTAGTACCATCAATTAAAGCATTGTAATTTACCAAGTCGGAATCTTGAGTTTTTACTGTAGCATATGTTAGCATGAATACTTCATTACCATTGTGCGTCAATAATATTTCATCTGATTGATTTTTTAAGTTACCATCGGTAATTGAAATTACGTACTTTACTGTTCTTATCTCACCAACATCAAAAGTATCAATTTGCTCAGCGACGTTATCAGCGTCTCCTCCACCTTCATCTATTTCAACTAAGCCAACTCCAGCAACTCTCTGTAAAACATAATTAGAATCAAAAAAGTCTAATAAACCTGGCTGAGTTTCAGTGGAATCAAAAGTAAAATTATCGCCTCGGATCCAATCGTTTATAGTATCAATAGTTCTATTTGAATCAAATTTAGATAAAGGTACTAGTAAACTAGAGTCTACAGGTTGTCCTTCTACAGGAGCAGGGCCAACCGCTAACTGTCCTCCTCCAGCATCCGCTAAAACAGTTCCACCTAGAAAGATTGTTTCTCCTGCTAGAAATAGTTCTTTAAACTTTTTATTAGGAGATCCTAAATTATACGCTATATCAGTATCTGGTAAGATGCTACCGGATACTACAATACCTCCAGAATCGCCTGGATTATCATTTACTTGAGTAAGAACAATATTGTCTGGTTTATTAGTAAGTAGGCGCCAGTCTCTAAAAGATCCAGGAGAATCTCCACCCAACGTTGTAGCGTCATAGGAGGCACGGTCGACAGAGCTGATCGGAGTTCCAACCTTTATCTGCTTTACCAGTGTTGTACTCTCAGATATTTTTACTTCTGGGGTTTTATTAACTTTGACTACATACTTATCAGACATTATATCACCGAGTGACCGAAGGAGTTACTTGAGCTCTTCCCTCTAGTATTCTTTCAATAATTGTATTATTATCATCGTCCAAATACGCTAATTCGACGTCATACACATAACGGCCAGGTTTTAAAGAGTCTGTTTGAGTATTAGTGAGACTGAGGTTTATTTTACCGTCAGTAGCAGGGCTGACCACGATACTATTAAATTCAATAGTATCTTCAGTATCGCTATTATAAGATTTTTTAAGCTTG
>MDSX01061004.1_pt1 | contig 11591 bp, 13 predicted proteins | sample 811141 | NCBI WGS metagenome assembly MDSX01 (sample SAMN05326642, study PRJNA326480) | marine metagenome | isolation source: seawater | place: Atlantic Ocean: South East | collected 2010
CGCGTGGTCGACGGAGGGCCTCTATGACATACTACGGCCGGCGGCCACAAATAATAAATAAATACTTCTATGGGGGGTCCTAGCCCTATGGTTGTTTTTGGCCTTGGACATTCCATCGGCTTCCGCCAAATAGTGGCTCGAGCGTTGTCCTGCTGACAGGCCGCAGGACGACATTGAAGTGGCGTAAATGGATGAAGATTTAACTCTGCGGGTTTTGCCGGCGAGTGGCTCGCTATCCGGTTTGATGGTCGAGCTCGCGTAAGAAATATTTAACTTTTGGCTTCAGAGACGCACGTGTAGAGGCGATTAGAAGCGTCTTGCCACAGAGCGTCTTGCCACAGCGTCTTTGAGCGTCTTGCGCGCAGAGCCACAACCGCTCCCCAACAAACAGTTCAACACAAATCCGGTTTTTAATTGCCCAGCCCACATAGTAGATGTACTCTTAACTCAAACGAGCCATGTCCACGTGTAGTATAATTATACCTGTGCGTGGGTCATCAAACACTGTCGAAATTTTCAACGATGAGCTGCCGGAAGACCCTGCCGACGTGATCGACTTGCTGCGCGCAGAGCTCGCGCCGCTCGATACTTGGTGTGAGTTCGCGGTTGCATATCACCGTCAAGGCAGGCACGCACAATTCCGCGAGATCCTACACGGCGTTGTTGATGCCTTTGATGTGTACGAAATGCAAGATTTCTACCGACGTGAACCATCTTTATTTTTAAGAGGTCGACTTCGTATCTTAAACTTGCTCGCTGCCTCTGCAACAAACAGTTTCATTGATGAAGAGTTACGAAAGGATTCTCGCGAGGTACATCCCGAGCTTGATATGCGCGCGTATCTTCACGCTGAGCACATGATAGTCTAATGATCAGGCATGGAGACAGAAGGCACTTGAATACATTGGACGTGCAGACAAAATTTCAACAAATTGTCCCCAAACTTGGCTCGTGAAAGCGCTCTTTTGGATTGGTGAACACAATCACGATGAGAATGCTTTACGAAATGCCACATACTACGCTGATTCCTCTCTTCGAAGTAATGGTGGATCATCCTGCAATTCAAAGCTGGCGAAGGCGGCTATCTTATTCCACGAAACAAGTTATGCAGACTCGTTAAAACTTTATGTGAGTGCTCTTCGCTCAGATCCCAAAGCAGCAGGTGCGAGTGCACGTGTCGGTGTTGGTCTTTGTGCATACCATCTTGGGGACAAAAGCAAAGCTATGGCAGCTTTTGAACGCGCTCTTGCTCTCAGTCCAACGAATGTTGAAGCCCTCGTGGCGATAGCGCTTCTGCGACTTGAATTTTCTTTCACAAAGGCCGGAATTACGAAGGCTGCCATGGGGGGCGCGAATCTTCTGGTGGCCCTCAGAGTCTCGTGTTTTTTTTGTCTAACGAATAAAGGAGCTGGGCGAATAGGCGGCGACACTGCCGACACAACATGATGTTGATGTGGCAGCACACATGCTAGGGCGTGCCACAGAGTTGGTACCCACTCATTCAAATGCGCTTAATCACTTTGCAAACTACCTATTCTGGAACTGGAAAAAAGTTCCATTCACGGCCCGGGTTGTCCCAGGAAATATGAGTATTTCATGCTCAGCAGACCCCACACAATATCTACGCTCTGGTGTCAGCATAAAGCTAGGATGTGCCGGTAACGGCACTTTCCAGGCGAAGATACTTGATGATTTGCCACAAATGACGTCACCCAACCGATGGATCATGAAAGTCGCACCTTCCAACATATTCTGCCTCGGAGTTGAACATGAAGAAATGCCCGTGTATGTCAAAAATATTCCCGAAGTCGATAATCTTGCAAGTCGTGCATATCACTGTTCGTTCATGTGTCTTTATGTTAAGCCGGCGTGAAAACTACTTTGCTCAGGCACCGTGGTCCCTGAGATCCAAGCGGAAGCTTATTTCATTCTTGGACGTAACAGCCACGCCCATGGCAACGTCGATGACGCGTTACCATACTACACGCAAGCCTGCAAAATTTGGCCAAGGTTTGCCCTTGCTCAATTTCGACTTGCACAAGTTTTCATTACAGTGTCAGTTCCGCTTAAACCTCAACTACAGGTTCATCTAGGTAAGGGCTGCCACGGGTGATCTTGTTCCAGCCACCGAAGCTGCAGAAACGGCGTTCGAATTGGCTCCGCATGTACCAGAGGTACTTCGGCTTCTTGGTTTATTGCGCCTCGAACTTGACCTGGATGATGCCGCACGTCAAGTTCTACACCTGGCCGTCAAAGCAAATAAAGATGATCATTTTGCATGGTTGGCTTTGGCTGTCGCAGAGGAGCGCTCATCCTTCAAACTACGAGGCACTGAATATGAAGTCAGTTCAGTTGAAATGGCGATTAGCGCATATAAAATTGCCGATGAGCTTGGGAACAAGCGCGGATTCGACGTTCCGCATCAAGTCAGCAACAATATGGGTGTCCTGCAGCTCCAGCGAGGTAATTCTAGATCAGCAACCAAAATAATTCTTGCAGCGCTCTGTACTGGCGAACAAGAGCACGGGCTCGACGATCAACGAAGAGAGCGAGAAATTACGTCCTCAAGCTCTGGGTCTGGTCCACTTGGCACAGCTGAGAGTGAGAATGCGCCACTGTGGTGCTGGGATCGTGTCATATGTGAGGGTGTGAAGGTTGATAAGCATGACACACATAATCTATGGTCAAATACACCCATTGTACCACCGCTTAGTGTTGGTGAACGAATCAAAATCGGGAATAATGACCTGAACGTGATTATTTCTGGCGTAAAAAAAAACGCCTCCAATGCTTCTAAGCAGGGCCTTGGTGAAGAACACGAGCAGATTGCATTACTGCCGGGCAAATTTTTAATCGAGTTAAGTGAACCAATTCGACACGCAATCGATTCTTCGATGCGGCAACCTTTGTATAGGCTTCAGCCGCCTAACTACAGGTCCTGGCCGTTAAGCTTGGCCCCGACGATGTGTGTCAATTTAGCGCAGCTTCATGCAGCCGCGGGGACTTTCACGGCAGCTCGTGAACTCGCTGAAATTGCATTAACAATGATCCCCAATAGTATGCGCGCCTTGTTGCTTCTTGCACGCACCTCTCTGGGCGCAAACAAGATCAACCAAGCTCAAGTGTATGTTGACAGGGCAATTGACTGCGTTTCGGCTGTTTCGGCTGCAACGGAAGGAGACGCAAATCACTTTGAGTGCATAGCAGATGCTCTAGCAGTAGCCAGCGCTGTACAGTGGGAGCTGAAAGATGACAATCTGACTCTGGGTATACTTCAGCGCCTTCGTAGCATATGCACCAAGAGTCGGGACAAGGAAGATAGCTACACAAATGTTACACTTGGGAAGCTTTACTTTGATGGGATGCTCACAAAAAACGGTGCTGACACGGGAGCATGTACAGCGAGTCGTGCACAACAACTCAAACACGCCGCGGACCACGCACGTCTCGTGCTTCGTCACACACCATCGTGTGCTGCGGTCCATAATTCAGCGTGATTCCTAATTTCAATAGCTTTCTCTTTCACTAGTTATTGGCTCAGGCAGCGCATATTCTTGGTCTTATTTTATTGGAGCAGGGCCAGTTGGACGATGCTGCTATTGTATTTGAACGTATCCGAGAGGACGCCCTTGGAAGCGGTCTCTCCAGTACATCTGGCGCTCCGAACACTAGTATGAAAACAACCAGCCAGGAAATAGCCCTCCTTAGTGCCCTCGTCTGGGACTCTACTGTGAATTTGGCACACTCGCGTCTCCTTCAAGGGAGAATGACAGAAGCAGCTGCTGGCTACTTAGCGTGCGCGAAATCATCACCCGTGGAATTGACAGGCGCATATGTTAGAGGCACAGCTATTCAATCCAGTCGTGCAGACCTGGATCATTGGCGCGCACGTGCATTGCATGGCGCAGGTGAAGCTTCTGGGGCAACTCGAGCTATTGCCTCCGCAATTCACATGCGACCAGATCATCAATTGCTTCGCTGGCATTGTATTACTCCGGGTCATCATCATTCTTTAGATTGCGCGAGCATGCTCTGAATAGGTGCAGTCATCGTTCTTGAGAGAGCATCTTCGGAGTCAACAAAGGCCAACTTATCACGCAACAAAAGTGGATCTATTGTCGACGAATTGTGCTTTTCTCGCAAAATTTTTGATTGGTTTGCTATCAACAATGAATTAAATGATCTATTTAAACTCCCCTTGCTCGTGTTACCTGAGGAATTTGTAGCGCGGTGTGATGCCATTTTGAACGAGGTGTGTAGCCTAATCCGCTCGCTACTGGGTGCAGGTTTGGGGAGCGTTGTGAATCAGGCGCCTGCCATTGTTGCGCATGCATGCGAACTACACGCGACAAGTGGGCGTTTGCGCGATGCACAACTCGAACAGTGTGGATCCTGACGTCCATGAATCCTTGCAAGTCCACCATAAACATCTGCTGACATAGCCCTGGTTTAGGCTTGCTCGCATTGTTGCAGAGCGCCGAAGTCGTGAAGCTGCCGCTACCACTGCAGCTGATGTTGTCGCAACAAAGTTAAGGGTCAAAGCCAAAAAAAAGGAAGAGGAGCTCTGCAAATTGCAGGAAAAGTGGAGCTCAGTATCATCTATCGATGCGGGCTCTGGTGGTATCGGTAAGCTCGAATGTCTTTACCCTTTGTTTTTCAGGCACCACAAATTGCAGGTGATATCGCTGCTGGTGATGTTGATATCGCTGCTTACAGAGACGTCCCAGAAAATGACCTTTCCAAAAGGTGAATGAGTTCCAGAATTTTTTGTCTTTTAGAGCAAATTCTTGTGCCGCATGCTCGGTTGTTTGAAGGGCATTCCATCTTTCCCTTTCCTTTCCCAAAGTACTGGCCCCCTCCCATCCCCCGCATATAGCCGGCATGCCGACCCGGCCAAATGTACAATAGCCAGCAACCCGACGACCACCGTCCTCGACGCTGGGTCTTTGACCGGGGCCAGCCAATAGTATACAGGGCCGTAGCCCCCCCAGCCCCGCCCCAGGACCCTACCAAAGCTAAGATGTACTAGTCCCGACTAACCTACTGTGCGCTTCATTTGCAAAGGATCAACATAAAACCAACTTTCCGGGCCGTTACGGCGACCAACATCACCGGAGAAGCAGCCCCATCCGTTCTCCTGACTCCTCATGAAGCCCTGCGGCCCACACGCTGCCTTGTGGCGGCTTCTGGCGGCCACAAATAACTTCAACAAAAAGCTGCATGTTCAACTTGAACTTCAACATGGGGTCGGGCAGGGCGCGTTTCAGCCACTTCTTTGCTCTGGGATTGTTGGAACAGATCAGAAGTGTATGCGGGAGCTTTATTCCAACGGATTTGCACGCGTTTTGTGATCAGCGGCTAATCGAATTTTGTTGGCCCGTAGTATTACGAAGCGCACAGTAGGTTAGTCGGGACCAAGTAGACGGGTCGTTTCGAGAAGCCACCCAATATCCTTTCCCCCTCTTTGGCAGGAGAAGTCAGTTTCGTTTCCGTATTTTGAAGGCCTGCTACTTCCCTGGGAAGGGTACTTATTTGGTACAGGATTTATAGGTGCGAGATAAGAAAAGAGCGGAAGATACGGCGACGCGTATCTATCGAGTAAAGATATAATGAGCTGAATAGGGCGGATACATGCACTGCAATGCCAGCTTCAAGCTAAGCTAAAGGTAGATATTGAAGGCGGAAGTCCCGCCACACCTGTTTCTAAGTAGGGGGATATTACCGGATTTCCCCGTTATTTATATTACCCTGCTCAGCCCCCTGGTGTGGGCCCCAACGTTCGATGTTAACCTGGATTTTGGGGAGGGGGGTGGGGTTCTTTCTTGGAAATCCTCCTGTTTGTCAGTTTACTCCACTTAACTCCGCAGTGTTCCGATTCCATATCCGCCAGACCGCGTGCGTCGAGAATATGACTGACGGCGCGCCCAAGGGCAGAGTCTTGCGACGCTGCCCACTGTTCACATTAGGAGTTGTTCTCTGCCTCTACCTCCCTTCGCTTTTCCTATAGAAAAGTATCACTGCTGCATATTGCCTCAAAAAACATTACTAGCCTCAAAATATGGTTCATGCCATCTCTGAAAAGCTATCCAAGATATCGTCCCCTGCAACGAATGAAGAGCCACTTCACCCGAATCAACGTCATCTTCAGACAGGCCTTGGGGATGTAGGATCTCCAACAAAATCCGGAAATGACGCATGTGCAAAACTTCCTCTGACTTGGCACCTCTGTGATTCGCGGGGGCCAGGGCGTCGACCAGTCTGTCAAAAACCGCACGAGTCTTCGACCATGCGGCACGGCAGCGCCCGCTCAATGCACAACCGCACCTGTCTCTATTTGGGTCCCACCGCATGAAGTTAGTTTCGATGGTGTGATTCTGATGACAATGCCTCACACAAGCGCGACAGACCTGATTGTCAAACTAGTTTTGAGAAGATACACCAATTTAATCGCGACGGTGGTGCCCGTGTGGGCTCGATACCAGCTTCTGTCTACACGGAAGACACGAGGCTACAGTCTCGTAGGTGCACCGCCGTACGAGATCTATGTCATTTTTCAGTGGAGGCGTTGTATCAAGGCAGTAGCGGAGAGCTGCTTCTGAAGAACTCTCCGAGTTTTGCTGAGACCTCGAGGTTTGACTTTCAGACTCCATCAGTCTTGCACGGAGCATATCAAACTGACGATTTCCGCCTGGGTGGAGATGTTCATACCTATGGCACTGGTCATATGTTCGAGACTACTTGGAGCTCCGTAATAGTGCTTTTTACTCTTGCGAAATTCTGGCACATCAGCGGACACAAGAACAATGCTGTATCTTGAACCTGCTGTGCAATCAAAGACATTCCGACAATAGAACGCATGGAGGTAAGCAGGTTGAAGACGTACATTGCCATCACCTGCCAGACACATGCGTTTGATGCGTTTTGAATCTAAAATCTCAAGGGGCGGCTACCAAGGCCAAGTTCACCAAAGAGGTTGAAGCCCCACGTGTAAACAGCATTGTGGGCCTCTGCGGCATGAGTCTCTTTTTTTGACAACGTTACGGCAAGATCTATGCCTTGCACCTGCAGTGGTGTGTATGATGAACATGGTGAGTGGGTGAGGGCGCTAGCTTTCCGCCCAATAAGGGATTACGAAAAAACTGCAACTGAATGACGATCACCGGCAGCAAAGGCAATTATTGACTGCACCGTGGGGACAACAACAGGATCTTCCCGGTCCCACAAATCCCCATAACCAAGTTGACCGTGGGCGCCACATCCCCAGGCTAAAAGCTGTCCTGATGATGCGAGTACGAGTGTGTGGGCAATACCACAAGAGATGACGGGGCTCGTCTGGGAACTAGGCACGGGGGTCAATGTCAAACGCAAACGCCGAAGGGCGTCGCTCAGTGTTTTAACTTGCTGTGGCGTGTGATGCCGGCGAAGGTCGGTGCCTCCGAGTCTCGAGTTTGCAGCATCACCCCATGTGTACACTATCACCTTGAATATTGGACCCGCTTATTTCTCTTATAGCGCATTATGCAATTATTTGACACGATTTTCCTCTCCAGGTAAGCAAACCTCGCATTGGCTACCGCGATTAAGATCTGCAACAACTGCCGTATGCGCCTCGCCTAAACCTTGAACGCTAATCTGGGGGTGGAGGATGTCTATTGAGGATAGTACCAGCCGCGATATCATGGATGAGCGGTGTATGTCGTTCTCCTGGTTCTAGCTCTATAGCTGTCGGTTTTGCACAGGCCCGGGACACAAAGCCAAGACCGAGCTGCCCCGAATGATTTCTGCCCCAACAAACAAGCTCACGACTATTGGCGAGTGCAACAGAATGCCATCGCCCGCACGCAATGCGAGAAATTATTGCATTTTTTTTGAAACCCTGGATTCGGGCCGGAACCATGTGATTTGTTTCATTGTCATCGTGTCCAAGGGCCCCGTATCTACCCCTACCCCACGAATAGACTGTACCTTGTTCGCAGATGGCAAACCTAAAAAGATCTCTGAACCTGCGATGATCAGGGACCAAACAAGACGCTGTCTGCCCCCTTCACTGGGCGAGCTGATCATCACGAGGTGGAGTCTCCCGCAGCAATTCCAACCACACCTTCTAGTTCTGTTTTGTTTGAAAATTGATTTGCAACACATTTAGAGTTCAGGCAGGCCTCGTCATTTCTTGAATCAACGGGCGGCAGGCTGCCTCTCGATCGCCCATTTTTATTGTGTCGTTGTTTAAATGACATGCAACCGCATACTAGCACGGCACCCGAAGCGAAAAGTAGGAGCGAGTGTTGATGACCACCTGTGCAGTGAACTAGATTCGTATTGTCAGCGTCGACGCGAATTGATTGAGGCAAGTCCGGCTGCAAATTTTCTTCATCTGCCACATCCTCCAGCTCGAAACTCCCCCAGACATATGCTCGACAAGGATGAGACATCAAAGAATTCTAATCATCCGGGAGGCTGTTTCATGATTGTATGTGCGTTTGCACAGTAAGCGTCGACGCATGAGCGCACAAACATCTTTCATGAGCGTTGACGCAAGAGCTCTAGAGGTGCACAGAATCTTGTTACCTCGCTCGTTTTTACCGCCGCAAATCCTCTGTGACTTAAGACAGGGCACTTTCGTATCCAAGGAGAACATCGAAGCGGCCATGAATCCAATCCAACCGAGTTAAAGCACTACACCCTCTATGAAGGCGCGGGCGGGCGTGGGAATACAATCCCCAACTGGTGGCCCGCCGACTACCACCAGAAATTGAACGAACTCAGAGACGGGGGTGCGTGGCGCTGATCCAGCTCCACTCCAAAGTCCGACTCCGAGTCGGAGTCGGCGCCGAACTAGAACGACGCCTCGAGCACCAGCCCATCAAGCTCAACAACTATGTAGCAACCCACAACTGGGACATGAAGAACCACAACAAACGTGCCGAAGCAGACATGGGACATGATGCCCGATATGTGCAGATAGCTGGAGGTCTGATCACAGGCGCGAGCAACAAACAACTTGAATCGGACGGCGAATCGGAACCCGAGGCCAAAACTGGAATCCCGCTGGCTCCGCCGGCCCCGCCGGCCGCCCGTCGCGCGCCCACTGTGCCCCCCTCGCCCACTGTGCCCCCCTGTTGTGTCGACCACCCCCCCGCACCCCGAGGCCTCTCCAGATAGGCAGGGCCGGGCGCGGCAACTGTGTCTCGCATCGTAGCTAGAAACCCCGGGCACCCGGAGCCGTATACTAGAAACCCCGGGCACCCGTTCTAGTTCGCTCTAGTAGGCCCCACGGCCCCGCGGCCGCCGGCGGCGGCAGAAAACCTCGCCCAGAACCCCCCCCCCCTGCGCCGGATGGAACCCGAAACGCCCCCGAGAATTTTGGGTCGGCGGCTGGGGGCTTTACTCAGGCGCCGGGGCGGATGGGTGGGGTCCGAACTAGAGAGCGTCGAATTTCCCGCGTTCGTCTCTCTACTAGCTAGGTTTCGACTCGAACACTGCCACGCCCCACGAGGCTTATGGCCTCAAGCAGGGCAGGAGCAACGACACACGCCGTGGAATAAGACCAGGCGAGAGTTGTGAGTTCCTCGTCGGAGAACTCGTGTATCCTTGCTATCGCGGCGACAGCGATTGAATCAAACGTTTCCTTGTGCGGTATCCCAGCTTTAGCGAAGTATCTAGCTACCAAAGCCAGCTGCCGGGGATTTAGCATGTCAAGGTCGTGTGTGATAGCATTTGAGAGCGCGACGTAAAACTCCGGGTTGGTGACACCGTGGGTGGCGTACGCCTGGATGGAAGCAATAAGCGTGGTTATGGAGGCAGACTTGAGGCTCATCCTCGTGATGGCGTTTGCAGTCACCTGCCATATTATGGTAAGATTGAAGCGCTCCAGGTCCTCGAGCGAAAATGCATCTACGTAGTCGTCAATATGCTTGACAACTTGATGCATCAGAGGGGCTGCACAAATACCTGCATAGGCGCAGCGCCTCGCAACGTTTGCAATTTCGTCGGTGGAGAAAGATCTATAACGGCATGCCATTGTATGTGCAATAGAACTGAGCAGCACTGGTGCAGAAAGATCCATTATGAAGAAAGCATCCATAGTTTTCATGAGAATTTCAGGCAATGATTGTGAAGAAATGCGTTGCGGAGCTGCAGTACTTATGGCCTCGAAAAGTGCTGGTGCTTCATACTCGACGTCAGCAAAAGCGTGTGCTGTCGCCTGTAGTCGTCGAATTCCCGGGAGACCGAAAAGTTTCAGACGCGGTAACACGCGGCAAGCTCCTGCGCATTGAAGCCATGGATGCGACCAGGCGCCTCAACAGCGATGGCGTCAAATACGACGACAGCGTTTGGTCGGACAAGGGCAAAAGCGGCAGCTATAGTCGCGATGTTCTGTGGCGAGCAGGCATGTATTTTGGAAGGAACTTCTCCTGCGATTACATCGAAGAGATGCGTATGCTTTATGCCATGCCGGTCATGTGCGCACGCGAATGCCCACACAGTATTCGCAAGATCAATTGGTGCGAAATCAGCCACTCGCTCAGGCATGACGGCTGCGATGCAACCAAAGAGCCGCGGGGCACAGATATTTGACCTAGCAAACGCCCAAGCCGTGGATGATATGTGTCGTGGAGAGAATCCCTGCATGTGGGCGGGTGAAGCTGCCTCGATTGCATCGAACAGCGCTGGTGCATCGACGTCGGCTTTGGCAAATGCCCAGGAAAGGTTCGCGAAATCCTGAGGACCAAATTCAAAGACACGATATGGTGTTTCCTGCGCTATAGCAGCAAATAGCGTTGTCGCTACCACACCCAAGCGTGCAAGTCCCCAGGCAACATTGGCGAGGCTCCGCGGGCCAAGCTCTCCGCGCGCGATACTCAGCACACAGAGATCCATGACCTTACGCAGCCCAGCTTCTGGCTCACGCTTGTTCTCAAAAAATGGGCTGAAACGAGATCCAAGGCGATGGATCGCTGTCGATATGTTTACATCATTAAAGTCATTACCACGAGACTCCATGAGAGCAAGCAGTGAAATCGCTGAACGAGATGCCGTTATCTGTCTGTTTAAGTTAATAAAATCTAAATTGTCATTCGGGGCGACAGCTTGCGGGAAGAGCAAACATGTGGTGCGATCTCCTCGTCCACGATGCACAACCAAGTGGTTGGAGAATCCACCGCGCGGCGAGCCTCTGAAAATCTCTTGGCTGCCATGATCACAACGCAGATTTCGTTTTGCTGATGAACGGGCTGATCGAGACGTCGATCGCAGGTCTTTTCGTCCCATGGGTTCGAAACGGTCGTAGATACTCGATGCACGTTGCATATTTCCGTCCCGTGTGGCGGGAGACTAGACTGAGGTATCTTGACTGACTTAGTTTGAAGTTGGCAGTGCAGTGGGCTTGTATCTAGAGTCTGATTTTAGGATAGATACGGCGAGCGACGGAGGATACATATCTGGATTTCCATGACGCTGCCCCTTTTTCTTTCCTACTCACTTAACTCCAGCGATTGAGCCGATCCTCTGTGTCTGTGGTGTCTGTCTGGTTAGCGTCACAGCGACGTGCCAGGTAGCACCAGGCTCAGCGAGGTTGCACAGTCGCCGGA